>JAAUYD010034787.1_pt1 | contig 10354 bp, 6 predicted proteins | sample 7278101 | NCBI WGS metagenome assembly JAAUYD01 (sample SAMN14350128, study PRJNA611818) | marine sediment metagenome | isolation source: surface marine sediment (0.6m) | place: French Polynesia: Moorea | collected 2018-08
ATCGGTCGCTCGAGATCGTGCGACCGATCCGACTTGCCCAACGCATCGAAGAACCGAGCGGCCTCGTCGATCACCGTGAAGTGCACCGGGAACTTCTCGACGCACTCCTCGAAGATCTCCTCGGCCTTCTCGAGCTCGCCCTTCTCCTTCGCGAAGGTCGCGCGCACCGCGCAGAAGCGCGGCGAGCCGGCGAGGCCGAGGCCCGACTCCTCGAAGTGCTCGGAGGCCGCCTCGATCGCCTCGCCCGCCTCGTCGATTCGATCGAGGCCGAGGAGGGCGACGCCGCGGATCACGAGCGCATCGCTGTGGCTGGGATCCTGAGCGAGCACCACGTCCGCATCGGCCAGGGCACCTTCGTAGTCCATGCGGCTCTGGGTTCGTGCATAGCCGCGCAGCGCCAGTGCCTGGATGTTGTCCGGCTCGCGCTCGAGAAGGCCGGTCAGCAGCTGAACCGCCATGTCCCAGTCGGTGGTGAGCACCGAGATGCTGGCGAGCTGGATCGTCGCAGGCGTCGCCCAATCGGGGTCTTCCGCCGCTCTACGCAGCGGCCAGACCGCCTCGGTCACCCGGCCGAGCGACACGAGGGCGATCCCGTACAGGTACTGCGCCTCGGCGTCATCGGGCGCCCCATCGAGATGCTCGCGCAGCGGCTCGAGCGAGGCCTCGAATGCACCCCGCTGGTGGAGCGCACGCGCCTCCGCGACGGGATCGCTCTGCCCGCAGGAGACCTGGAGGAGTGCCATCGCGAGCAGCAGTGCAATGCTGCCGACGTTCTTCCTATGAGCTGCCTGACGTCGCATGGGCTCGTGTAGCTGAGGCCGAATCATGGCGGCGCAGCCTAGCATCCCAGGCCGGTGTCGGCGGCCGAGTGGTGCCGGGTGGCGCCGTCGCCGCGTCGAGAAGGTCGGAAGGGTCGGTGCGAGGTCGCAGGGCACGGTTGCGCTAGAGTCCCCGCCCCATGGCGCAGCTCCGATCGATTCTCAGCAAACGTTGGCCCTGGCTCACCATGGCGGCCGTCGTCATAGGCATCTGGCTCGCCCTGATGATCGAGGTCGAGGTGGTGCCGACGGACGATCGCCCGGTGGGCACCGTCGCGGACATCGAGGCGCTGCGAGGGCGCGAAGACGTCAACGTCCTGTTCATCCTCATCGACACGATGCGTGCCGACCGGCTCGGCGCGTGGGGTTACGAGCGAGACACCAGCCCCGTGCTCGATCGCATCGCGAGCGAGGGCGTCCGCTTCGCCCACCATTCGGCGCAGTCGTCGTGGACCAAGTGCTCGATGGCGTCGCTGTGGACGGGCATGCACCCCTCTCGCACCGGCGTGACGCGCTTCGACGACGTACTCACCGAGGAGGCGCGCCTGCCCGCCGAGATCATGCGCGACGAGGGCTTTCGCACGGCCGGCCTCTTCCGCAACGGATGGGTCGAGAGCTACTTCGGCTTCGGTCAGGGCTTCGAGGTCTACGCGAAGCCGGTGGCCGAGAAGCGGGCCGCCGAGGTGCGACGCGAGAACCCGACCCTCTCCGAGGCCGGCACGGACTTCAGCGCCGTCTTCGGCGCGGAGGAGTTCCTCCGCGCCTACGGCGACCAGCGCTGGTTCCTGTACCTGCACCTGATGGACCTGCACGAGTACATCTACGACGAGGACTCGGCGCTGTTCGGGACATCCTTCTCCGACGTGTACGACAACTCGATCCGTCGGACGGACATCGTGATCGAGAAGCTCTACGGGATCCTCGCGAAGGGCGGCCACCTCGAGAATACGGTGATCGTCATCGGCTCCGATCACGGCGAGGCGTTCAGCGAGCGCGGCTTCGAGGGGCATGCGCGGTTCGTCTACAAGGAGACCACGTACGTTCCGCTCATCATCAGCTTCCCCTTCCGGATCGAGGGCGGCATCGTGATCGATCGGAAGTCCCGCAACGTCGATCTCTGGCCCACCGTGCTCGACCTGCTCGGCCTCCCCGCCATCGATGGGGCGGACGGTCGCTCCCACCGCGACGCGATCCTCGCCGCCGCACGGGGTGAGCCGGCGCCGCCTGTCGAAGACGACGCCGTCTGGGCGCATCTCGATCGCACATGGGGACGACGCGACGTGCCCGAGGCACCGACGGTCTCGATGCTCGAAGGGAACTATCGATACGTCAGGCTGCCGCAGATGGGTGGCGCCTACGAAGAGGAGCTCTTCGATTTGTCCGTAGACCCGGCCGAGCTCGACGACGTGCGCGCGGAGCACGTCGAGGTGGCGGAGCGGATGCGGGCGATGGCGGATGCCTATCTGGCGCAGGAGCCGCCGTGGAGTGTGGAGTCGCCGACGTTGGAGATGTCGGAGATGCAGCTTCAGCAGCTGCGCGCCCTAGGGTACAAAGTCCCCTAGGTGGTTCGGAGATTGGACCTGGGTTCGTCGCAGGTCCGTTCGGCCGGGCAGGATCGCCGCTTCGGTCACCGCCTCCGAGACACTCAATCGAGGACTACCTGCGCGATTCGCGTCTCACGCCGCGTACACGAGACAGAGCGCCTGCTCTCCGTCCAGGAAGCGACTCGGGACTCGCCCCCAGTAGTAGTCCGCTACGCGCCCACGGAGCGGGCGGCGTGTCGGGAATCGTCGGATCGCGAGCAGCTCGGGTACCGTCCAGCGCTTCTCGGTGATCCCCAACCGCTGTGCAGGGGTTTGCGTCGGTTTTCGCAATGAGGCCGGCTTCACCAGGTTTCTCCAGACCTGGAAGATCGCATGTCGGTAGATCACGGCTGCGATCCGCTTCGAGAACGCAATCGTCTCGCGCTTGTGGTTCGCGCCGCTGTGCCGCATGAACATGTGGTGCGCGTTGATGGCGAAGAGCGGATTGCTCGGGGTGCGTGGCTCCTTCGAGTGGGTCGTCAGGTGCTCGATCGCGGGGTTCTGCAGGCCTCTCACGGCCTTCGGGTAGACCCTGTGCTCGTCGGTGCGGAGCTCGGCGGCGGCGTCGACGGGTAGATTCGCTTCGACCAGATCGATCACGTCTTTCAAGAGCGCCTTGGGGTCCGGTCGACCGAGCTTCGCTTCGTGCCGCGCTCGCCTCGCCTTCTGCTCGTCGGTCATCCGGCCCGCGCGCCGCAGCTCGGTCACGGTGAAGTCGTGGCTGTAGTAGGACCTGGCTCCGATCAGTCCGGTGACTTCGACCGGCCAGAACTGGCCGCCAGCGAAGCTCCCCAGCCCGTCCATGATGACCGGTTCGTTGGCGAGTCTTTCCCTCGCCCGACTCCGGAACATCTCGTGGATCAGGATGCAATGGCGTCCCAGTCGCTCGGTGAGGCGTTGGATCGTGGTATGCGAAACGCCGTGCTGGCGAGCGATCTGTCGGTGGCCCGAGCCGCTCACCTCTCCGTGAAACACGGCCTCGAGGAGGTCGGGGCGGCGCAGCCAATAGGTGACCGAGAACGTCTGGGAACTGAAGGACCGCTTGCATGTGGCGCAGCGGTAACGCTGGACCCTGGAGGGCCGGGTCGCTCTCTCGTACCAGCCGGCGCGCTTGAAGCGCCAACCCGTTGAATCTACGTGGAAATCGCAGCTCGGGTTGGGGCAGTGGGGCGGATGGAATCGCGGAGGCCGGGCCATGCTCGGCAAGAGAGCAGGGATCGTGCCAGGTCCATTCTTCGGACCACGTAGGTCAGAACCGAATGGAGATGTCGGCGCCGGCGGTCCGCGGCTCCCCCACGAAGTTGATCACCGTCGCCGCAAAGATCCGCGCATCGAACGCATACGTCTTGTACCGCGTATCGGTCAGATTCCGGACCCACCCCGAAACCTCGATCATCCCATCCGGCGTCAGATACGAGAATCGCAGGTTGTGCCGGATGTACGCCTTCTGCCCGATCGTGTACTCGGGGAGCGAGTTCCCCTGGATGTCCTCGATGCCGCGGCCGCCGTTGGGCCCGAAGAAGGTGTCGTCGGTCCAGTCCACGTCGTAGCGCGGCGTGAACGTACCGAGTCCCCCGAGCTCGAAGGGCCAGCGCACGGTGCCGCTCACCTTGAACTGCGGCGCGTTCGGCAGCGGATTGCCCGTGTAGTTCTCCTCCTGCTGGAAGGGGAGCAACGTCGCGGGGTCGAGCCGTTCGATCGTATTCACGAAGTCGAGGAACTGGCTCTCGAGCCAGCCGAACCGGACGGTCAGGTCCAGCCCCATCAGCTCTTCGGGCACCCACTCGACGTCCATCAGGGGCTTGGCGTTGAGGTCGAACTCGATGCCGTACTGCTCGGCGTCGCTGGCATTGACGACCTCGAGCACGGGCGGTCTGGCCTGCGCCGGCTCGAAGAGGAAGAGCTGGTAGTCCTTGTACTTGTAGTAGAAGAACGCGAGGCTCGCCGCGAGCCGTGCGTCGAGCCAGCTGCCCCGGGCGCCGACCTCGATCGAGTCGATGGTCTCCGGTTCGGCCGGTAGCTCGGGCTCGTCCTCGAGGTTGGGGCGGTTGGCGTTGAAGTGGCCGCCCTTCCAGCCGCGCGAGTACTTCGCATACGTCGCGATGTCGGGCGTGATCCGCCAGGTGAGGCCGAGGAGGCCCGTGGGTGCGTCCCACGTCCTGGTCTGGGGGATGCCCTCCTGGAGCAGGAGGGTCTCCTGGATCATGTTGAAGCTCTTGCGCTCCCAGTTGTACCGGATGCCGGCGTCGAGCGTGAAGTCGTCGAGGAAATCCCAGCCGACGCCGCCATAGAACGCGAAGCTCCACAGGTCCTGATAGAACTCGCGCTGGAAGTCGATGTTCGGCTGGTACGTGAACAGCACGCCCTCCGAGTCCAGCTGCTCCATCAGGTAGTAGCCGCCGAGCTCCCAGCGGAGGGTGCCGGTGTCGTTCTCGCCGGTGGTCTTCAGCTCCTGGTAGAACTGCCAGGCCTCGTCGTCCTGCACCTGCTCGAAGAGCACGTCGGAGGTGAAGTCGTTGTCCGTGTCTCGAAAGCGATCGTAACGGTCGAACGCGGTGACCGTCTCGAGGTTGAAGGCGCCGACGAGAGGGGCGTCGTCGAAGAGCATCATGCCGCGGAGCGACGTGCCGAAGGTGTTGCGCTTCGTCTGCCCGACGCGGTTGTAGTCGCCGCGATAGGGACGGATGTCCAGCGGACGCCCGCTCGCGAGCTCCTGCTCGAGGCGCTGGTAGGCCTCGACGATGGAGAGTCCGTCCTCCTGGATGTATTTGATGAGCTCTTCGCCCTGGTCCGGCTCGCGGTAACCGCGGATCGTGATGCCGCCAAGGGCGAGCGGATAGGCCTGGATGCCGGTCGACGTGCCCATCGCCTGGCCCAGGGTGCTCTGCTGATCGAGCTGGCCGCCGTGGAAGTTCAGGCGCCAGTCCATGTCCAGCACCTCGGGCTGGAACCGGATGATGCCGCGCGCCGCCCAGTCTCCCTTGTCGCCGACCGCGCTGGGGAGGCCTTCGGCGATGGGGGATACCGAGCCCACCGGGAAGGTCCCGATGTCGCGCTCGCCGCAGATCGCAGCCTGGCCCACGTTGCCGACCGGCGGAGACTGGGCGGGGCTCAAGCGGACGATTCGATCCTCGGGCGGAGGTGCGTCGCCGCAGCCGTTCGTCATGAACGGGTCGGACGCCCGCGCGTTGAATGAGACGCGCGCCGACAGGAGATCCTCGTAGATCGGTACCTCGACCGCGCCTTCGTACTGCTGGATCAAGGCGCCGCTCAGCGCGTCGCCGCTGTTGTAGGTGCCGAAGGTCGAGCGGAGCTGTGCCGTCACCTCGCCGCTCGGCAGCGTCGAGTCGATGCGAATCGCACCGGCCGTCGCGTTGCGCGCGCTGCCCGCGCCCTGCGGTCCGCGCTCGACGGCGAGGCTCGTCACGTCGAAGAGGCCGACGAGCTGGATCGCAGCGGCGTTGAGCGGGACGCCATCCTGGAAGATGGCGACCGCGCTGGCCGAGTTCGCGCTGAAGTCGGCCAGGCCGACGCCGCGGATGAAGAAGTTCGCCTGGGTCGCGTCGCCCTGTCGGATCTCGAGGTTGGGCGTGATCTTCGCGATGTCGACGATGTCGTCGACACCCATGGCCTCGAGCTCGGCGCCTTCGAACTGCATGGTCGACTCGGCGGCGTCGATCTCGAGCTGCTGTCCTGCCTTGCCGGTGACCGTGAGCTCTTCGACCTTGCCCCAGCGCTCTTCGAACTCGATGTCTTCGGCGTCGAGCTCTTCTTCCTCGTAGATCTCGTCTTCGTCTTCGTCGTCGTCGCCCGAAGATTCGTACGCGTCGAAGTCGAAGTCGAAGTCCTCTTCGACCGCCTCGTCATCGGGAGACTGCGCCAGCGCGGGCGCCGTGATGGCGATGCTCGCGAGCGCGACCACCGAGGCCAGGAGGAGAGCGACGAGCACGCGGTGAAGCGTCGAAGCGCGCGTCGCTTCGTGGACCGAAGGGGATGCGGTCGCGAGCGCGCTCCCGTCGAAATTCGAATGGAAGTTGTAGTGGCACTGAAAAGAGATCGGCGGCGAAGTCGTGCTGACCGCCTCGGCAGAGGCTCTGCGTTCCAAGCTGTCGTCGCGCTCACGAAATCGCAATGTGTGCCTCGGCGAACTCCATGGCCAGGTTGGGATCGATCACTGCGAGAGCGGACCAGGGACCGCGTCGATACCCGCCGTTGCTTCTCGTTGCCGTTCCTTGGCTTCCTTCGAGGCTCACGCGTCGAGCCGCTCCGCTGCTCGCCTCGCGCGACTCCGGCCCTGCTGGAGTGGGCTCGCTATTGCGCAGTGGAGAGGGTGCGCGATCCTCACCCACATGCGGATAGTCGTCAAGGCAGTCCTGGGGGCGAGTCTCGCCACCGCGGTCATGTCCGCGTTCGTGCCCACTGCGCTCGCGGCAGAGGGTGAAGAGCGCGACCTGGATCGCTGGGTGCCGGCGTTGGGCTTCGTGCTCGGCATCGCCGGCAACGGGATCGAGGGCTATCTCGAGACCACCGACGTGCTCGGGCCGCAGGATACGGATCCGACGGGTGCGAACCCCGTGCAGCCGCTCATCGAAGGCGCGCCGGCGAGCGCCGACACGAACATGATCATTCCCTCGTTCGGTGCATCGCTCGAGCTGATGACGCCGGCCTGGAAGCGCATCGGGGGCCGCCCGCGGGCGTTCGGTCGCTTCGATGTCTCCTATGCGTTCGGTCCGGACTACCAGGTGCCGAGCCTCGGCAACCCCGGCGAGTTCGAGGTGTCGGGCAACTTCGGTGGCATCACCGAAGCGAGAGTGCTCGGTCAGGGCGCGCGAACGACGGCGCGCAGCGGGCCGCTCCTCCTCGCGGCGGGGGCCGGTCTCGCCTTCACCGTCTACTTCGAAGACCGACCGTTGAGGTTCAAGCCCTCGGTGGAGTACATGCGACACGAGCTCGAGGTCGAGGGGTATCTCCACCGCGCCGTGCAGCAGGCCAACGCGCACTCGAGTCTGGACGAGTTCCGCGAGGTGGAGCTCTACGCGTCGGACAGCACGATCCATCACATGCTCGGCCCCGGCTTCGAGGTCGACATGGACGCAGTGCGCACCGGCGACTTCGTCTTCGCTCCCTACATCGGCTTCAAGGCGATGCTGCTGCTCGACGACGATCGCACGGTCGTCTCCGACTCCAACGAGTTCGACGAGGCGGCCGTCTTCACGATCAATCCCGATCGCTGGACCATCGGCGCCACCGTCGGCGTGCGCGTTCGCTGGTCTCCCGAGTGAGAGCGGGATGATCCCGCCCGCGTTCTTCTCGGGCCTCGCTCTCGGCATCCTTCTCTTCCTGATCCTCCTCGTCGCCGGCCAGCCGATCTTCACCGACGACGCCTGGCTCCATCTCGCGCTCGGCAAGGTCTACGCGGCGAGCGGTCCCTGGCTCGAGCGTGACCCGCTGCTCGCCTCGGCGCCCGGTGCGCCGACGCCGGCCGCGTGGCTCTTCGACGTCGTTCTCTTCGCAGTGCATCGCGTCGCGGGGTTCACCGGGCTCCGCCTCGTGCACGTGGGCTTCGTCGCTGCGATCCTGGCGCTGGCGCTGCGCCAGCTGCGGCGAGCGAGCGGGTCCTGGCCGGTCGCGCATCTTGCGACGGCGCTCTTCGTCGTGCTCGCCGCATATCGGCTGGCCCAGCTGCGGCCCCACCTGTTCACGATGCTCGCCGTGCTGGTGGTCTACGCGATCGCCTTCGCGCGCGAGCGCGCACTGTCGCGCCGCGACGTCGGCGTGCTCGCGTTGATCTTCGCGGTCTGGGCGAACGTGCACGCGGCCTTCCTGCTCGGCCCGATCCTGCTGGGAGCCGGGGCGGCAGGCCTCGTCGCGATGGCACCGCTTCGCAGTGCCGCGGCACGCGCAGGCGATCTTCGGCGCGCCGCCTCCCTCGCCATCGGCGGCATCGCAGGTGGGCTGGCCACGCTGCTGAATCCGGCTGGCCTTCGTCCGCACCTCGCCTTCTTCGTCGCGGGCAGCGAGACGCCCGCACTCGGGCGCGTCGCCGACGAGTGGAGCCCCGTCGATCTCCTGGCGGCTCCGCCGGTCGACCTGCCACCGAGCTGGCTCTCGTGGTGCGTGCTGTGGGGGATCGTCGCCGCGACGGCCGGGGTGTGCCTGTGGGCGGTCTTCGTATCGCGGCGGCGGGGCGGGAGCGAAGAAGGAGAGGAAGGGCGCGACGCCGTCGCTGCGCGCTTCGATCCCGCGCTGCTCTCGCTGGCCGTCCTGGGCTGTGTGCTGCCGCTCGTCGCCGTGCGCTTCCTCTGGCTCGGCATCCTGCCTCTGCTCGCGTTCGCCGATCTCGTGCGCCGAAACCCGTCGGTGTCGCTGCGCGGCGCGCCCGGGCGCTGGGTCGTGGCCGCAGCGACGGTCGTGCTGGTCCCCGGCTTCGCCCTGGCAGGGGCGTGGCCGATGATCAGCGTCGCGTTGCCCTCGTCATGGGCCGGCTATCGCCAGCCGTATCATGCCGGCAAGTACCACGCGAACCTCGTGTGGATGATCCATGATGCGGAGCTCGAGGGGACGCTCTTCACCGACTACCACATCGCCGGGTTCGCCGGTCGTCATCTCGCACCGCAGGTGAAGAGCCTCGTCAACGGCACGCTCAACGTCTCGCCCGGCGTGATCGAGGCGAACCTTCCGCTGCGCAAGCGGCGCGGCGAGCGCGAAGGCGAGCGCTTCGTCGAGCTGCTCGACCGCCACGGGATCGACCTCTTCATGGGGATCCGCTTGCCTCGCTTCTCCTCGGCCGACCGGCCGTGGTTCCACACGACCGCGCACCTCGAGCGGACCGAGGGCTGGGTGCCGATCTTCCGCAACCTGAACGGTGCCGTCTATCTACGACGCAACGAGCGAAATCGCGCGAACCTCGAGCGCGTCGAGGCGTACTACGCGGCGCTCGGGGTCCCGTTCGACGCCGACGTGGGCTTCGACGTGGGTCGCGTCGCCGACGCGCAGCGCCGGTGGGCGATCGCCCAGGGCATCGTCCCTCGCGACTTCGATCGGCTGATGGCGTCGGCGTTCGGCCCCGACTCGCCGCGCAGGTCATTCGATCGGCATCGGCTCGCGTCGACCTTCGCGGCGCTCGGTCTCTACGAGCGCGCGCTCGAGATCGACGCCCCCGATCTCGTCGCCGACCCCGATCGCGTGCTCGCGCGCCGCCGCCTCGTGTGGTGTCTGATGCGACTCGGCCGCTTCGAGGAGGCGGCGGCCGAGGCCGACGCGCTGCTCGCGACCGCACAGCCCGAGGACGGCGCGTCGCGCATCATCGCCGAGTCGGCGCAGCGCGCCGTCACGATCACCGATGAGGAGGAGCGCGCGAGCCTCGCGGCGACGCTGCCTCTCTTCACGAGCGTCGAGGTGCCGATCGTGATGACGGGCGTGTGGGGCCCGTCGCCGCGGCCGTGGCTGTGAGAGGGGTGTCGCGCTCGGGCAGCGTCAGATGTCGCCGAGCTCGCGCTCGGTGAGATCCTGCAGCGGGATCGTCCAGAACACGTCGACGACCTCTTCGCGCGTGTCCATCGAGCTGGGACCGGCGATGTACGAGGCGGGCAACACGAAGCCCATGCCTGCGACCATCTTGCAGAGCAGCAGCGGGCGGAGGAGGAGGACGTCGGTCCCGATCTCGGCGCTGCGCTGCCAGGCCGACTCGCCTTCGTTCGCGGTCGGCTCTTCTTCGCCGAAGGGGTCGGCCTCTGCTTCCGACTCGACTCCCGACTCGGCTCCCGACTCGATTTCGACCTCGATGTCGAACTCCTCGGAGGCGCCGGTCTCCTGCGCGCGTGCGTCTTCCGGAATCAGGAAGAGGGCGACACAGAGGAGCGTAAGGACCGAGAGGGCGCGCGCGAGTCGAGTGGCCATGGGGCGAAGCTAGCCCATCGCCGGCGGCATCTGCACCTCGGGGTGCGGGTCCGC
>JAAUYD010203778.1_pt1 | contig 10354 bp, 5 predicted proteins | sample 7278101 | NCBI WGS metagenome assembly JAAUYD01 (sample SAMN14350128, study PRJNA611818) | marine sediment metagenome | isolation source: surface marine sediment (0.6m) | place: French Polynesia: Moorea | collected 2018-08
GGGGAAACCCCCAAGACCGCACTTTTCGCTGTTCCCTGTTAAGAGTTCCCTCTCTTGAAAAGTTGCTCATGGGGGAAACCCCCAAGACCGCACTTTTCGCTGTTCCCTGTTAAGAGTTCCCTGTGTTTCTTACTCCCTTCTCGTTCTAAGATTACCTATAAAAATTTCTCCCCCTCTTCCCCCTCTTCCTCCTCTTCCCCCTCTTGGTAGTTTCACTCAATTCGGTAATCTTCTAGCGGGAGGGGAGTAGGAGTTATCCAAAACTAAAATTGGAGTTTATATTCGTCATGTTGTCATGACATTTTTATATACTAAGAACCAATTTATCATTAAAATTATTTTATTTAAAAAATGGGGTTTGTCAACCCCTGAAACTACCAAAATTCGTGGCTAATTGATAGTTATTATCAATTATTTGGTATCTCCGTAAACATTTTTTGAGAGAAAGACCTTTTTTGGCTAATTTAACAAACATTTACATTGTGATTGCTTCCTGGTTCCTTTGGCTGGGAACTTCCATTTTTTCCACAGGGGGAGGCAGCAGCCCCCAAGGGATGCGTTTCCAGGCTCAGCCTGGAAACGAGTTGTTTTGTGTGCATATAGTGGTTTTCACGCTTATGAAATACAGTAAGAGTGGGATGGGAAATTTACTTTGTATTCTACACCCTCCACCGTAGACGGGTCGTGGCTTTTTTGTAAGTAGGCGACCCCTACAACCGAAAACCGCTATATTTTCTAACTACACCACCTCAGAGGATGTTTGCACTACTTGCTGGGGCTGGGGTTGGAACATAAACAAGGAGTAAACCACATCCCGACGGATATTCACCATCATATCCAAGAACAACTCATACCCCTCGCTCTTATATTCAATTAACGGGTCTTTTTGTCCATATCCCCGTAATCCTACAGACTCCCGTAGGGCATCCATCTGTTGCAGGTGTTCCCGCCACAGAGTATCAATGCGCTGCAAGATAAAGAAGCGTTCTGCTTGACGCATCAACCCTGGTTGAATTTGGTCGATTTGTGCCTCTTTCATGTCATAGGCGACACGCACCTGTTCATGCAAAAAGGCTTTAATCTCGGTCATAGGCATATCTTCCAACTGATTCGGCTGTAAATCTGCCAACAAATAGACAAATTCCTTCACCTTCTCCACCAACTTATCTAATTCCCATTCTTCCGAAGGTAAATCTGGGTTGATGTAGAAATCAACGATTTCATCCATCGTTTTCTCAGCGTACTTAATCACCAATTCTTTCAAATCTTGACCTTCTAACACCCGCCGACGTTCGGCATAAATAGCGCGACGCTGATTATTCATCACCTCGTCATACTCAAATACCTGTTTGCGGATGTCATAATAGTAGGTTTCAACTTTCTTCTGTGCCCCTTCCAAACTGCGGGTAAGCATCCCCGATTCAATGGGCATATCTTCTTCTACCCGGAAGGCATTCATTAACCCCGCTACGCGATCGCCACCAAAAATCCGCAATAAGTTATCCTCTAAACTGAGGAAAAACCTAGTGGAACCGGGGTCACCTTGGCGTCCAGCCCGTCCCCGTAACTGGTTGTCAATTCGTCGAGATTCGTGACGTTCTGTACCAATTACGTGCAGACCACCCAATTTTATTACTTCTTGGTGTTCGCGGTGAGTAAACTCTTCGTATTCTTCCTTCACCCCCTTGTAAGCTTCTCGCAATTTCTGAATTACGGGGTCATCCGTGGGGGCTTTTTCTGCTGCTACGGCGATTTTTTCCTCTGCTTCCAATTCGGAAAGACTGCGTTCTCCATATTCCCGTACCGCAACTTCTACCGCTTCTTTGAGGATGTTTTCTGTGGCTTTTGTTAACTGGGTGGGGAATACCTGGGGTGATGCTTTCCAAGTTTTCACCTTTTTACCAGGAGCAAAACCTTGTCCACCACCATGTCCCGTGGGTAAACCAGCAGCTCGTTGTATACCAAAGGTATCTTCATCTTCTGGTTTAACAATCCGGGGCATGAGGTATTCACGCAACTTTAAACGAGACATGTACTCAGAGTTACCACCCAAGATAATGTCCGTACCTCTACCAGCCATATTGGTGGCAATAGTCAAAGCGCCTTTTCGTCCTGCTTGAGCGACAATTTCTGCTTCTCGTTCCACATTTTCGGGGCGAGCATTCAGTAATTCATGGGGTATATTTTGTTGCTTCAGCAGGGCGCTGAGATATTCAGATTTTTCTACACTTGTGGTTCCCACCAGGATGGGTCTGCCTTTTTCGTGCATTTCAGCACATTCTCTGGCGATCGCCATCCATTTACCCGCCTCGGTTTTAAACACCATATCAGACCAGTCTTGGCGTTGTCTGATGCGGTTGGTGGGAACAATGGTAACTTCCATTTTATAAATTTTTTCAAATTCCGCTTCTTCGGTCTTTGCGGTTCCGGTCATCCCAGCCAATTTGGGATACAGCAAAAACAGGTTTTGGTAAGTAATTGTCGCTAGAGTTTGGGTTTCTGGTTGAATGTCTACCCCTTCTTTGGCTTCGATTGCTTGATGTAGTCCATCACTCCAACGTCTTCCGGGAAGTACACGACCGGTAAATTCATCGACAATTACCACTTCTTCATTGCGGACAATGTAATTTACATCTTTGACAAATAATTCTTTTGCTTTAATGGCGTTAAAAACAAAATGTGCCCAGGGGTCTTCTGGGTCAAATAAATCTTGGACTTCCAACAGCCTTTCTGCTTGTGCAAACCCTTCGTCAGTTAACAGTACATTACGGGCTTTTTCATCTACTTCGTAATGGTCTTCTTTGTTGAGTGCTGAGGCGATACGGGCAGCTTTGGTATACTTTTCCGTAGGTCGTTCTACCTGTCCAGAGATGATTAGTGGTGTCCTTGCTTCGTCAACCAGAATTGAGTCTACTTCGTCAATCACACAATAATTAAAGGGACGTTGCACCACATCTGCCATGGATGTAGCCATATTATCCCGCAGGTAGTCAAAACCCACCTCACTGTTAGTTACGTAAGTAATATCACAGTCGTAATTTTTCTTACGTTCTGCGGGGGTCATGGTAGATTGAATTAGTCCCACACTCAGCCCTAAGAAGCGATGTATCTGTCCCATCCATTCAGCGTCTCGACGAGCTAGATAATCGTTGACGGTAACAACATGTGCCCCTTTACCCGTAATAGCATTTAAATAACTAGGTAAAGTTGCTACCAGGGTTTTACCCTCACCTGTTTTCATTTCTGCAATTTGTCCGGTGTGCAAAATCACACCACCCAACAACTGCACGTCAAAATGTCGCAACCCTAAAACCCGCTTTCCCGCTTCCCGTACCACAGCAAAAGCTTCTGGCAGAATATCATCTAAGCTTTCGCCTTTGGCAAGTCGCTGTTGAAATTCTGGGGTTTTACCCTTGAGTTCGTCATCAGAAAGGGCTGAAATTTCTTCTTCCAAAAGATTAATTTCAGTCACATAAGGTTGGTATTTTTTCAGCTTACGAGCATTGGGGTCGCCCAACAGAAGTTTTAGCATGGCAGGTGATTCAATAATATCAAGGGGGATGGAGATTAAAAGGGTTGGGAATTAATTATAAGCACTGAACCCAACTGAAATTGGTGATAAATCGCTGGGAAACCAGAAATAATTCCAATACAGTACCAATTAGTTTAGTGACATCTCCTACACTGAATACAAGCATTATAGTGCAGGCTTCTCAGCGACTCCCGGCAACCCGTCGGACATTAACTGAGCTTTATTGACGACACGGGATGCCCCACCGCACCGGAACAATACAAAAGAGTTCTATCCTTCTATTTGAAACTTTATTTATAGTATCATTTTGCCCCGATATGAAGCAGTGAACTCCGACCATGGATAAGTAGCGAGGGAGAGGGGGGAGAGGGGAAGACTAGGGAGAGGGGGGAGATGGGGAGATTCCCAAAACAATTCAAAATTAAAAATTAACAATTGGTAACTCCAAACTCCTGTATGGGCACAGCAGTGCTGTGCCCATACTAACTCTTTTGACACTCCGTCGCCCTAAAAGGGCGAGGATTCTTGGTTCACTGACGCACCTTAAAACTAGTAGGAACCAGACTCGCCGATTCGACACCCTCACCAAGCAGCCCTACCAAAAAGGTGGTACTACCCAGCTATGGCAACTAGCCCCAGCGGGACGCATCTCCCCAAGCGTGAATTCCCGTGTGCCCCACGGTACTCAACTCACAATTATTTAGTTCGCTGGCTTTCGGTACTCGACTAGAGTCCATGCGTTTTTAACGAGGTTTTTCGCCCCTGTGTTGCAACTCTCGGCTTTACGTGGTTGTTCTGGCTACCTGCTTCCCACGAACACAGGATGGAGTTGACCAACACTTATATATTACCGCAACATTTAGAAGCCGTCCTTCTAGGACGGGGCTTGTATCCCATTATTCTCGGTCATTTTCCCATTCTGGGGTGAGACGACGGAAATTGTAATTTTCTGCACCCGGATGACAGGTAACACAGCTATTAATTTTGACTGGATGGGGAAGTTTGACTTGGGGGTGTAAAGCTTTAAAATAACGGGATCTGTCAACGCGATAGGGTGTGCGTTCGTCTTTGAGTTGCGGACGGGAGAATGTGGAAAGATATCTCCATACCAAAATACGTCCTGGATCAACTAGGGGCTTGATTTGTGCCCCATAATGTTGTGAATCTTGGAGGAGATTTTTCCAAGTTTGGATAGGTAACACTGCTGGTGGTAAGGCAAGATGACAAGTAGAACAGTTTTCTAAGTATAGTTGTTGTCCTAGTTGGTATTGTGCAGGTACTACGTCCACTGTACCAATTTCTGATGCAGGAGTAGCACCTTGGACGTTGATAGCTAAGGATAGTAACCAACCCATGGCTAAACTCCAAGCCAGGACTATCAAAATTAAACTAACTGACTTTCGCTGTGGTTGGCGGTGCTTGCGGCGTTTTAAAATTTTTGACATCTTACCTTACACTCGCAAATGTTAACTGTTACTGATTGGGTTTGAGTTGATCATAAGACTTACCTAGCATTTACAAAGTTGCAAATTTTCAAGATTAAGAGGTTATTTATAAAGTAAACCTTAAGACCCAAGAAACCGGGTTTCTCTCAGACTAAGTACGATAATATTCGATACTTCACCCAGAGAAACCCGGTTTCTAACTACACCCATAGACTTAATATTTAGTTTATAAATGGTCTCTAAAGAAGGATTTCTATAGAAATTTATCTAAATGATCAGAATAATCATAGAAGAAGAGAGATTGAATAGTATCCGTAGGGTGCGTTATGACTTTAGTCTTTAGTATCTGTAGGGTGCGTTATGACTTTAGTCTAACGCACCATCCTGCATTTGACTTTGGTGCGTTGCGCGCAAAGGCAACACACCCTACGTATTTTTAAGCGCAAGCGCAGGCTACGCCAACAAAAATTAAATAGTAATTCTATAGAAGAAGAGAGATTGAATAGATGAGTTATATACCACCTAAATTTCAAGCAAGAATAAAAGAAGCTAAAGAAAAACAACTGAAGGAATTAGATTTAAGCAATGATGATTATATCTCCCGTACTGAAAAAGTACTTGAAATACTTCAGGAATCAGCTTTAAGCAATGATTATACCTCTGGCAATAAAAAAATAACTGAATTTTTTCAGGAATCCATTATCAGTAATTATAATGATAACTCCGATGCTGAAAAATTAACTGAAATACCGACTGATATTTTTGAATTACAACAGCTAGAATCATTGAACTTAGCTGGGAATGAAATTACAGGAATTCCTGAAGAAATAGCTCGATTACAGAATTTAAAATCCCTGAATATAATTGGTAATAGATTAACTGACATTCCTGATTTGATTACCAGGTTGCCAAATTTAATATCTCTTCGATTAAGTTGGAAAACATCAGAAGCATTACCTAGCTGGATTAACCAAGTTCAAAAATTAGGTCTTGATTTAAGTAGTAATGAGTTAACCACCCTGCCAGAATCTATTACTAAACTCTCCAATTTAACCTTGCTAAATTTGAGTTTAAATCAATTAACAACCCTGCCAGAATCTATTACTAAACTCTCCAATTTAACTTGGCTAAATTTGAGTTTAAATCAATTAACAACCCTGCCAGAATCTATTACTAAGCTCTCCAATTTAACCTTGCTAGATTTGAGTTCAAATCAATTAACCACTCTGCCAGAATCTATTACTAATCTCTCCAATTTAACCTGGCTAGATTTGGGTGCAAATCAATTAACAACCCTGCCAGAATCTATTACTAAACTCTCCCATTTAACCTTCCTAGGTTTGAATTCAAATCAATTAACAACCCTACCAAAATCTATTACTAAGCTCTCCCATTTAACCTTACTAGATTTGGGTTCAAATAAATTTAAAATTCTGCCAGAATCTATTAATAAACTCTCCAATTTAACCTGGCTAGATTTGGGTTCAAATAAATTAAAAGCCCTGCCAGAATCTATTACTAAACTCTCCAGTTTAACTGTGCTGTATTTGGATTCAAATAAATTAATAACCCTGCCAGAATTCATTACTAAACTCTCCAATTTAACTGTGCTATATTTGGATTCAAATAAATTAACAACCCTGTCAGAATCTATTGCTAAACTCCCAAATTTAACCATGCTAAATTTGGGTTAAAATCAATTAATAAATCTGCCAGAATCTATTGCTAAACTCTCCAATTTAACCATGCTAAATTTGGATTCAAATCAATTAAAAAAACTGCCAGAATCTATTACTCAATTATCCAATTTAACCATGCTAAGTTTGGCTTTCAATCAATTAATAACCATACCAGAATCTCTTACTAAGCTCTCCAATTTAACCATACTAGATTTGAGTTCAAATAAATTCAAAACCCTGCCGGAATTTATTACTAAACTCTCCAATTTAACTGTGCTACATTTGAGCAACAATCCTCTTGAAACTCCACCAATAGAAATTGCCGAAGAAGGAATTGAAGCAATTAGAGAGTATTTCCGGCAAATACAACAAGAAGGCGAAGATTATATTTACGAAGCCAAATTACTCATCGTTGGCGAAAGTGGATCTGGTAAAACAACCTTAGCTAAAACAATCGAAAACCCAAATTATCAACTGCAAGAAAATGAAGCATCAACAGAAGGTATTGATGTTAGCCAGTGGCATTTTACTATGACCAATGGACAAGATTTCCGCGTCAATATCTGGGACTTTGGCGGACAAGAAATTTACCATGGTACCCATCAATTTTTTCTCACTAAACGTTCTCTCTATATCCTTGTTGCTGATACACGTAAAGAAGATACGGATTTTTATTATTGGTTGAATATAGTCGAACTACAAAGCGATAATAGTCCTTTATTGATTCTCAAAAACGAAAAACAGGATCGGAAACGAGAAATCAATGAACGAGCCTTACGAGGAAGGTTTATTAACCTCAAAGAAACTCTAGCAACCAATCTAGCAACTAAACGAGGTTTCACAGAAATACTAGAAAAACTTAAATATCATATTATCACTCTTCCTATTGTGGGTAGCACCCTTCCTAGAACTTGGAAAAATGTTCGTGAAGCATTAGAAAAAGACCCTCGTAATTATATTAGCCTTGAAGAATATTTCCGTATTTGCCAAGAAAATGGCTTTACCCAAAACCAAGATAAATTACAATTAAGCGGCTATTTGCACGATTTAGGAGTTTGCCTCCATTTTCAAGATGACCCTATCTTAAAACATACCGTGATTCTGAAACCAGAATGGGGTACTGATGCTGTTTATAAAGTCCTCGACAACGATACTGTTAAAAATAACTTCGGTGAATTCAATAGGAATAATTTAGCAGACATCTGGCATGAGGAAAAATACGCCATGATGCAAGATCAACTGCTACAACTAATGATGAAATTTAAATTGTGTTATCAAATCCCTGGAAGGAATGATACCTACATTGCCCCTCAATTATTAAGCGAAAATCAACCCGAATATCACTGGGATGAGACAAATAACCTGATTTTGCGTTACACCTACTACAAATTCATGCCCAAAGGCATTATCACCCAGTTCATTGTTGTCATGCACGAGGACATCGATGAGCAAAGATACGTTTGGAAAAGTGGCGTTATTCTCCACAAAGATAAAACCAAAGCAGAAGTTATTGAAGATTATGGTAAACGAGAAATTACAATTAGGGTTGCAGGTAGATATAAACGGGATATTCTAACCGAGGTTACTCGCGAACTAGATAAAATTCATAAGTCCTACAAAGGATTGGACTATAGTAAGCTAATTCCCTGTAATTGCCACAATTGTAAGCCTAGTCAAGACCCTTACTTTTACGATTTTGAAGACTTGCGTAGTTTTGCAGCAGACGGAGATAAAATCCAATGTCTCAAAAGCCGCAAAATGATAGATGCTCGGAGTTTAATTACTGATGTTATAGGCAAACCTCAGTTAAGTGAAAATTATCTTATTAACCCCTTTTTTACCCCATCAGAGACAAGATATATGAAAGAATCACCAAAACCACCAGAAAAGCCTAACCCACCCCCAAGAATCTCGACTGTTGAACGTGGAATTGCTCTTACCATGGCTTTAGCAGTGTTAGTAACATTTATCGTTCTGGTACTCTATCCACGTTCAATGAATAGTGGAACCCTAGCAATAGTGAGGTTTTTAGCAGCTACATTTGCTGGAATAGCAGGCTATTTATTTTCAGGTAATATTGGCTTAGAAGCAAAGATACCTTTGAATAAAACTCAGCTTAGAGCAACAGGAGCATTTGCTGCATTTGTCCTCGTATTATTTATCTTCTTCGTTGGAGTACCACCATCAAATTAATAGCACCGCTGCGCGGAAGTCAAAAGTCATAGACGCGTCAGCGGCTTCTCGTAGAGTAAGTCAAAAGTCAAAAAGCTTATAAAACAAGCAAGAACGGTGATTTGGAATGGTAGCTTTATTTCCACCAACTTGTACTAGTAGTCTACTAAAAGAACTATGTGGGGTCAACAATTAGAAGAAAAAGTTATTTTCTCCCCCTCTCCCCATCTCCCCATCCCCCTATCCCCACAAAATTAATTTATTCGAGTACTATTTTACCCTTGCTGCTTCAATTATTTTTCTGGCTGGTTCACCAGCAATTTGCCAACCTAAACATCTCACACTTCCACCCATAAAACAGACATTTTCGGCGTTAATAGGCACTACTTGCTTCGTTGTATTTCTTTGTATTGTTTTCACTACCCGATTATCTAAATCAGTGTTAAATACGGGCATATAAATAAAATTATTAGTTACCAACGAATTAGCATTAATTCCACATGCAGAACTGAATCTTTCGTCCCATACTTCTTCATCGAAATTAACTGCAATTTCTATAATTTTAATACCTGGAAATGCAAATTTTAGTTCCTTAATTACCTGACTACGAAACGGCTCATTATACCTATTAACTACAACCGTATTTTCATCGATAAACATAGCCATACCATCAGCATGAGCAAGACCATCTACATCATCTGCTGGTATAATTGCTACTTTACTTACATCCAGTAGCTTTTTCAACTCTTTTTTGGCATTAGCTTTAGTTAGCTTATTATCTTCCAGAAAACGTTCTGTGACTATAGCTTTATCCTGATGATTATCAACCAAATTCCCGCCATCGAGAATCAAATCTGTATACTTATATCTAATACCCAGCTTGTCAGTAAATTTTACAAAACCCTTTTGCACCCAGTCGGCATCCCTTTGGCTACCCCCTTGAGATGACGCTGCATAGCGAAATTGTATTGGCTTATTGGGGTTAACCGTAGTGAAATCACGCATCCAGATATCCCGCATTGTGGCTTCTAGCAAGATGTCCTTTGGCAATTCTTTTTCTAACAATTTGAGGGCTTTCTTGTCACCTAATACGACAACATTATCCTTACCAAGAATGGATTTGGCATAAGCAATATTAAAAGTGATAATCTGCTGATAAACATCTTTATAATATTTGTCAGATGGTGCAGAAATGACAATCAATTGACGATTGTCAGCGTGTTTATTTGTATATGTTTTCACCTGAGTTTCTTTATTTATGCTTATACTCCCATAGCAGGATATGCTAGATAAACAAAAGATAAAAAATACAATGGATTTTATCAGTTTCATATTTGGTTTTTAGCCTGCGTAAGCAGAGAGAAGGTTTCCGTCCCCGAAGTTTGCTCAACGCGGGGAACTCCGAAGTTTCTTTAAGCGGGGGAACCCCCTTCGGGTTCGCAGTTGTTCATGGGGGAAACCCCCAAGACCACACTGTCTCACCGCCAACGAACTTCTCTCCGCGCACGCAACTTCTCTTCGCCAAA
>JAAUYD010009203.1_pt1 | contig 10353 bp, 10 predicted proteins | sample 7278101 | NCBI WGS metagenome assembly JAAUYD01 (sample SAMN14350128, study PRJNA611818) | marine sediment metagenome | isolation source: surface marine sediment (0.6m) | place: French Polynesia: Moorea | collected 2018-08
AAGCAATCGCGAAGGAAATGGGAATGTCTAAAACGCCCGTTCACCAAGCGTTGCTTGATTTGGAAAACAAAGGATTCGTTACGATTTTTCCGCGCAGAGGATTTAAGGTGAATACTTTGTCCGCTAAGAATATCAGGGATATGTTCGAGTTGCGACGGACCCTAGAACGGACAGTGGTGTTGAAGATAACCCCCAGGCTGACTGCTGAGGAGATCCGGGATCTTGGCAATATAGTTCGGCAAATCGAACAGTCTCGTGATCCTGTCGATTTTCAAAAACATGACCGTGCATTCCATCGATATCTGGCATCCTTAAGCAACAATACCTACATCATCACTGCCCTGAATACGGTCTGGGATTTAAGCGACTGGGTCGGTGCAAACATTCTTTACAACTGGGGTGGTTTTAGCCAGGCTGCCGGGGAACACTTGGCAGTGTATGAACTTTTGACAGCCGGCGAGGCGGAAAAGGCAGCGGCTGCAATGGAAAGACACTTAAACGGCACTGAATCGCGGTTTCTTAAAAAGTTCGTGAGCAAGAATCACGATGAGTCTTAATTAGTCAATCAGATATAGACAACTACGATGACATCACCCATCAGCAATGGTCAATGCCATCCAACAATCAGCGACCACCAGCAAAGCTGCGGATATGAGAATGGCCGGGGCAGTCACTGCTGGCGACCGCTGATTTTAGAGAAAGGAGGTGAAACAAACCGGCCAATAAAGTATTTTTTTAAAGTCGATAAAACCCGAACAATGGTAGATATTGAATGGATATATCTATCGCGAGCATTAAATCAAAACAAGGAGGAAAGATGATGAGGAAATCTCGCTTACATTTGATTGTCATGACAACTGCTGTTCTTTTTTTGATCAGCGTCTTGCTGACAGCGGCACCGGCGTTTGCCAAGAAAAAAATTGTGATCGGCAAACTACCCATTACCCTTGAGGCGGCCTACCACCAAATGGTCTCCTGGCATGCCAAAAATTATGCCAAGAAAATGTATGGTGCTGAAGTCAGAGTAGTTGACGGTCAAGGCAATCCGGATGTCATGGCCAATGCCATCGACACGTTTATCGCTCAAAAAGTGGATGGTATTCTAATTCATGTTCCGTTTGACGGTGTTATGGTGGAAGCCATTAAAAAGTGCCAAAAACTGGGAATCCCTGTCAGCACAACTTATGTAGAGCCTTCCCTCAAAGTCGCGCCCCATGTTCAACAGATGGAGATTCCGGCATCCTTTGAAATGGGCCGAATTGCGGCGATGAAGTGGAAAGAATGGTACCCAGACAAAACCTGTTATGTGGCCGGGATCGGATGGGGCAATTTCCCGCACGTTATGCGCATGCGATTTAACCCTTTTATGGAAGGCGTCAAATCCATTGATCCCAATGCCAAGATGCTCGCCAAATTACCAGGCAATTCCTCCACCGAAGTTGCCATGCAGGCTACCTTGGATATGCTGGCTGCCCATCCTGAAATCAACATCATCCAGGGAGGCAACGACGAACATGCCATGGGCGCTCTGGCGGCAGCAGAACAATTGGGCCGGGGCAAGGCGGTTGACGGTAAATGTTTGACAGAGATCATTGTCGGCACCGACGGCAACGAGGCGGCCTTCCTTAAAATTTATGACCCCACCAGCGCATTGAAGATTACGATGGCCTCTCCCGCCAAGATCAATGCCTATGCCGAAATCGACAGCATGATGGCCATGATTGAAGGAAAACTCGATCCGAAAAAATGGGTGGAGATAACCACCTATAATTTGCCAGCTTCATACTGGACCACGCCGGCCAATTATGTCGAATTCTTCCTAATGGACAACATGAACTCCAACGTTAAGCTGACAAAGTAGGCGTTTTTTTCCGAGCTTGACGACGAACTCAGGGAATCCATTCGATTCCCTGAGTTCTCCCAATTGGCTTTCAAATTACAAGTCAACTGAAGCCTTTAAATACTAAATATATGATAGAGAAAAATTAAATGAATGAACCATCCGCGGCAGTTTCTAACCAGAGCTTTCACCTGAGCCGAATGTTTGATGCCAAGAAAGCAACCCTGATCGGCGTGAATATTGTCATTTTCATTTTTTTCACCTTTTTTGCGCCCAATTTCCTGACCGCCCAAAACCTGATGTTCGTCATTTTAAAGGTCTCCACGATTATCATCGTAGCCACGGCGGCGACGTTGCTCATGGTCACCGGTAATTTTGACTTATCGGTCGGAAGCACGCTGGCCTTCACCGGGATCATGCATGCTTATATGTCCAAACATGGCATACCGCCCAGCTTCTCAGTATTATTCGCGATTGGTTGGGGCATGCTTTTAGGCTATTTAAACGGTCTGACGGTTGCACGTCTTAAAATTACCCCGGTTATTGCCACCCTGGCAACCATGTATATTGCTCGAGGGTTTGCTTTCCTGGTGGCCCGCTGGGATGGTGGTGCCAATATATCCGCTGGTTTGCCCCGGGATTTTAGCAGTTTCGGCCGCACTATGATCGGACCCCTGCCGCTGCTTGCGATTATCATGATGGTGCTTGTTGTCGTTTTCATTTTCATTGAACGCAAAACGGTATTCGGCAGATATATTTTTGCAATGGGCAGCAATCCGGACGCTGCTCGTTTGTCCGGTATCAATGTGCCCGGTATCATTACCACCCTTTACATCATCACCGGCGCTTTTGCCGGTCTATGCGGGGCAATTCAAACTTCACGGATAGGCATGGGTTCGCCCCAAAATTTCAAAGGATTTGAATTTGATGTATTGATCGCCCTTATCTTGGGGGGAACCAGTCTTAAGGGCGGTGAGGGGTCGATTATCGGCATGGTGCTGGGTGCCTTAATTGTTGGGATTGCCGGCAATGGACTCAATTTAATGAATGTATCGCCCTACTACCAGTTGGTTTTCAACGGTAGCATTCTTATTATCGCTGTGATGATATATCAGGGGCTGGGCAAGAAGTTTCAATAAGGAATGTCTCGATGGAAGAAATCGTCATTGATGTGAAACGCCTGGTCAAGCGTTTCCCCGGGGTGGTTGCCCTGACCGATGTCAGCTTTCAAATCCGCAAAAATACCGTCCATTGCCTGGTCGGTGAAAATGGCGCCGGCAAGTCAACGTTTATCAAAATTTTAACCGGTGTCTACCAAGCCGACGAAGGCGAGCTTTTATTAAATGGCAGCAGCCATCGGCCAAAGAATATCAGAGAATCCCGCAAGGCCGGGATTACCGCCATTTATCAAGAACTCAACGTGGTTGATGATCTAACCGTTGAGCAGAACCTGTCACTCGGCAAGGAAAACCATAGACTGGGCGTGGTTCAAAAAACAGCCGGCCTTGACCAGGTGGCTTCCATCCTCAATGAATTGGACCCGCGGATCGATTTAAACCAGAAGGTTGGCACGCTGAGCGTGGCCCAAAAACAGGTTATCGAAATCGCTAAAGCGATTTCTTCGGATGCAAATATCATCGTTATGGATGAGCCCACCGCCGCTATCAGTGAAGAAGAAGTTCGTCGGCTGTTCGAGATCGTCCAGACCCTGAAACAACAGGGCGTCACCATTATTTATATATCCCATCGACTTAGCGAAATTTTTAAAATTGGCGATTTTGTCACGGTATTCCGAGATGGAAAGATGATCAACACCCTTCCGGTACATGAGCTTAGTCACAACGGCCAGAGCCAGGCGTCTGTCGAGCTGGTCAAAATGATGCTAGGCAAGGTCGTTGCCGCGCATTATAAACCGAGTGAAATTGACTATCAGACCAAGGTGCTTGAAGTCCAAGATGTTAGCAATCAGACCCTGAAACAGGTTAATTTCGATCTTCACAAGGGGGAGATTCTTGGCTTTTACGGGCTGGTCGGCTCAGGCAAAACCGAAACGGCCAGGGTGCTGTATGGCCTTGATCCGTTTGAAGGCAAGGTAGTGATCAATGGAAAGGAAAGCCGACTGGGCAGCGTACGCAAGGCCATCAAAAGTGGCATCACCATGATTCCTGAGGAGCGGCGCGCGGATGGCATCTTCGGAGTGTTGTCGATTCGTGAAAACATACCGATCATGAAGATGGGCAACGTGCTCAAAAACAGGATTGTCAGCCGTTTTAAAGAGCGTCGCCTTGCCCGAAGCTACATGCAGAGACTGAGGGTAGTTGCCATAAACGAGGAGCAGAGTGTATCGTTCTTAAGCGGTGGCAATCAGCAGAAGGTGGTTATTTCAAAATGCCTCAACAGTGAGAGCAGAATTTTTCTAATGGATGAACCCACCCGGGGTGTGGACGTCGGTGCCAAAGAAGAAATTCATAATATCATTCGCGATCTGTCAAAAGAAGGGTGCTCGATCATCGTTTTTTCGACCGAGCTGCCTGAAATCATCAACCTGTGCGATCGTATCATTCTTATGTATGAAGGTGAAATTCGCAAAATTTTAAAAAACCACAAGGATATCGATAGCGAAGAAATCATGCACATCATCACCGGCGGCCAAGGGGGGGCATCATGATAAAAGCCGCTTTGAGAAGAGTTACCCAAAGGCAGGAATTTGTTCTTTTTGCTATCCTGGTGGTTATCTGTATCGTGTTTACAATTATAACGCCTTTTTTTATGAGTGCCTACAATATCGGCAATTTGCTGAAAGCGGTCAGTATGATTGTGATTGTGGCCTGTGGCGGCACCCTGTTGATGATGACCGCCAATTTCGATTTAAGTACGGGCGGCAATCTCATCTTCAGCAATATCATTTTCGCGATGACTTGCCTGGCCGGCGTGCCGGTGGTCTTCGCGTTGGGCATTACGATCCTGTGCGGCTGTTTTATTGGTGCCATCAACGGTATTCTGGTGACCCGCTTCTCTGTGACGCCCTTCATCGCCACCCTCGGTACATGGTTTGTATTCAAAGGCATTGCCAAGGCCATTACCGACAACAATGAAATCAAGGCCGGACTCCCCAAAAGCTTCGATTTTCTGGGCCAGGCCCAACTGGGACCGGTACCTATGCCGGTGGTCATTTTGGTGGTCGTCGTGGCCGTTTTCATATTTTTAGAAAGGAAAACCCTGCTCGGCAAGTACGCCATGGCCATCGGTGGCAATCCAACGGCAGCTTATCTTTCGGGGATCAATAGTGATAGATTCGTTTTTCTGTTGTTTGTCCTTACCGGCGGGTTGGCCGGTTTGGCCGGTTCCATAGCTGCCTCCCGCATCGGCAGCGGAAATCCCCGCATGGGCGATGGATTTGAATTCGATGTCATTATCGCAATCATTCTGGGTGGCACGCGCCTGGCCGGCGGCCGTGGGACCATTTTGGGTACGCTTATCGGGGCCTTAATCGTGGCCGTGATCGGAAGCGGTCTCAACATGCTCGGCATGTTGTCTTTCTGGCAGTTGGTGCTCAAAGGCTTTATCCTTGTGTCTGCGATTTTACTCAATGAGAAGCTGGGAAAATAATGAAATCTAATTGAAGGAGTTCAACCTATGCCTGATTATAGCGACCTCATAAATTTGGTCAGGGGACCCCTGCCAGAAAAACCACTGCCCTGCATCTGGGATTTTTTTCCATGTCACGCCGGTGCCATCGGAGATGTCCCCAACTTTCTGGAGTACTATTTTGATGTCGATGAAAAACTTCGACTGCAACAAAAACTCCAACAACTCCTGCCACAGGCACTGATTCTACCAGGAATCTTCCCAGATCTGGGTGTCATTGTCGAGGTCTCGGCATTTGGCGGACAAATCATCTGGTTCGAGCAAGGTGCACCCTTTATCGGTGAAGCGATTAAAGAATTCAAAGAAATCGATTCACTGAAATTGCCCAAAGCGGGGCTCTCTGGTCTGATGCCTCTGGCATTGACCCAGCGCGAAATCATGCGCCGCAAGCTGAAAGGCCAGGGCGTCGAAATGGAGCACTGGGGCATGTCCATGGGCCCGGCCGAGGTATCCGGTTTATTGCTGGGGTACGAGAACTTCTATTTGGGTCTTTACGATCACCCCGAGCGCATAAAAAACCTGATGGAAATGGCAACAGAGCTGATAATCGAGTGGCTGCACATTCAGGATGATGCCTTCGGGGGGCTGGAGCTAATGTGCATTGCCGATCATGTCTGCAATCAGGTCCGGCCGGACCAGTTAGCAGAATTTATAGTGCCCTATGAACGATCGATATTCGCCGAATTTCCCCAGACCGTCAAAATCTATCATAATGAAGGGCTGCATGTGGATGAACAGATACCGATGGTCCTCGATTTCGGGGCCGACATCTGGCACTTCGGCAGCGATCAACACGATATATCTGACCTTTACACCAAAGTCGGAGATAAAATTGTGCTGTTTGGCGGATTGGATCCCCACGGCGTGATGCGATTCGGACAACCGGATGAGGTACGTGAAGAAACCCGGAAAGTCTTACAAGCGTCACAGAACAGGCGTCTTTTATTATCAACGGGAACCGGCACCACCCCCGAGACGACGCTGGAGAACCAAAAAGCCATGATCGAAACAGTCGCCAATGCCTAATTTGCCATTATGATACCAAAAGGCCCCTGCCTCCTAATATAGAAGTAAAAATCCATTGATGGAGAAACGGTTAAATGAAAAAAGATGATGTGCTGTCGATTCGGTTGAATGCAGAGGATAATGTCGTTGTTGCCATGCAGGAACTGGCCGCGGGTCGTCGGATGGACGCTGAAAACATAGTTACAAGAGACCCGCTTCCTGCCGGACATAAAGTGGCCACCAGCCCCATTCCAAAAGGAGACTATGTCCGCAAATATGGACAGATTATCGGCGTGGCATCCGTCGATATTCAGGCCGGTGATCATGTGCACACCCATAATCTCGATATAGCGGAATTCAACCGCGATTATTCAGTGGCATCCGATGCCAGACCAACAAATTTTTTTCCACCAGAAGAACAGGCCACCTTCGATGGCATCATCCGGGAGGGAGGCCAGATCGCGACCCGAAACTACATTGGAGTATTGCCCAGTGTGTCGTGTTCTGCTTCTGTCTGTAGGTACATCGCGGATGCTATTACAGATGATATTTTGGCCGAGTACCCCAACGTGGATGGTGTCGTCGGCATCACCCAGACATCCGGATGCGGGGGCCCGGCCTATGGCGAGGGCTTCAATATTCTGCAGCGCAGTCTGGCTGGTTATGCTCTGCATCCAAATTTCTGGGGGGTGTTGCTCGTCGGTCTGGGCTGCGAGGCCAACCAGATCGATTCGATGCTTGCCAATACGGATATTGGGGTGAATTCGCGGTTGCACACATTTACCATTCAGGATACCGGTGGCACCGAAAAAACGATCAACCGGGGTGTCGAAATTATTAAATCCATGCTGCCGGAAGCCAACCAGGTACAACGCCAGCCGGTTTCAGCATCGAATCTGATTCTGGGAATGGAGTGCGGTGGATCGGATGCCTATTCCGGCATCACGGCCAATCCGGCCATGGGAGCCGCCGCCGACCTCGTGGTACGGCATGGCGGCACGGCTGTTTTGAGCGAAACCACCGAAATTTATGGTGCCGAACATCTGCTGACCCGCCGGGCCTCTAATCCCGAAATTGCAAAAAAACTGATCGATTTAATTTACTGGTGGGAAGCATACACGGAAAAAAACGGTGCCAAGATCAACAACAATCCTTCTCCTGGCAATAAAGCCGGCGGCTTGACCACGATATTGGAAAAATCTCTCGGAGCGGTTGCCAAAGGTGGGACGACTAGCTTAATGCAAGTGTACCGTTATGCTGAAATCGTCCGCGAAAAAGGGTTCGTCTTTATGGACACCCCTGGTTACGATCTTGCTTCGATTACCGGGATGATAGCCGGTGGAGCCAATGTAATCTGTTTTACAACTGGGTGCGGCACCGTTTTAGGGTGCAAGCCGACACCGGTGATCAAGCTGGCCTCGAACTCGCCAATGTACCGGAGACTGGCAGGAGACATGGATATCAACTGTGGACAGATTGTCGATGGGCAGAAAACGATAGACAAAATGGGTGCAGATATCTTTCAGCTAATCCTGAATACGGCGTCGGGGGAAAAGACCAAAAGCGAAATTTATGGGTTTGGAGACAACGAGTTCGTGCCGTGGCATATCGGTGCAGTCGTGTAAAAGAAAGACCGGATAATATATCCGGTCTTCTTTAATTATATCACTCAAAGCGATTGGGTCAGCAGCGGCTTTCGAATCTGCAACTGGTCATGTCAGGACCGTCACAGCAATAAGTCCCGACAATACAACCACAGCCATCTACGACATGATAGCAACAGGATTTGGCTGCGGACGGGTCGCTTTTTTTCTTTTTGTCTTTGTCATCCATCATAACACCTCCAATATACATCATTTTTCTACTGATCAGGATTGTAATGAGGCTAACAATTTCTCGTTGATCAGCCTGATGGATCCTCTATCGACGGTTGATCAACTAAAGGCAATTTACCAGATTGGAGTAGGTATATAACACCTTATGAACATAGAATAATTACCATTTAGGGTGTGTCAAATTATTAGGGGATTCGAAAGGAGCCAGATCAAATGTATAAAGGAAAAAATCGGATTGCGCTGGTAAGCGGTGCCAACCGGGGCATTGGTTTCGAAATTGCCCGTCAACTGGCGAATATGCAAATAAAAGTTCTTATCGGTGCCCGCGACCCGGACAAAGGTCTGCAAGCCCAGAGCGTTTTGAGGGCCGATGGGCTTGATGTTCACACTGTTCACCTCGATGTGGCCGATCCGCAGTCTATTCAGGCTGCCGTTGGTAGGATTACTGATGAATTCGAACGGTTGGACATTTTGGTCAACAATGCCGGCATTAAAATTGACTCACAATCCGGTATTTTGGAATTAAATGCCACTATTTTTCAAAATACGATGGAAACAAACGTTTTGGGCCCTCTGCTGTTAAGCCAGGCCTGCATTCCCGTGATGAAGGCCAACAATTATGGCCGTATCGTGAATATAGCCAGTACATTGGGTTCGTTATCGGAAATGGCCGGACCTGACTCACCTTACGCCGAAATTCGGGTACCCGCCTATCGGCTTTCAAAAACAATTCTCAACGGTATGACGATTATGCTGGCAGCGGATCTGCGCGGCAGCAATATCCTTGTAAATTCTGCCTGTCCGGGATGGGTTCGTACAGAGTTGGGTGGTAATCAGGCCCCACTATCAACCGAACAAGGGGCCGATACCCCCGTCTGGCTGGCGACATTGCCAAACGGGGGGCCGACCGGTGGCTTTTTTCGCGAAAGGCAGCCGATCCCCTGGTAGAGAGATGTTATTACCATCCCAGGGATCCAATAACGTCGACGGTAACTTAACGAGGTTGAATCAATTCAATGCCACCGTTTTTGACCTAAAATCCTAAATGTCAATAGTGTTGGTGTCGTAAAAAGTTCTAAATCATCCTCTGCTGTCATTCCCGCGAAGTCGATAATCTATTATATTCAGATAGTTATGGATGCCTGCCTTCAGATACGGCTGCTGCGACGGCAGGTTTTTCAAACATTTGGTTGCTCTACAGCCCAAGATCCTTATTAATTAAGATAACCTTTATTCTACCTTTGGGATGAGACTTTTCGTGAATCGTCCATATATTGCAGATCCTTTCAGGGCTGTTGCAATCCATGCAGTATGAGGTCTTCGCGCACGGTGTTGTCTTGCCATGTCTGATGGCGTTTGCCGGTGCGGCAAAATTCTTAATTCGAATCATTGCCTCATCGAGGTTCGAGACGATTTTATTTCGACCGACCACAATAACAACAAATTTAGGGCCAAACGTAATGCCTCCGACGCGGTTTCCTATCATATCCAGGTTTACCAGCATTCCGGATTCTATGACGGCATTGGTACCAGTAAAAAACAGATCCGTCAAAATGGCCTCTCGCCGACGTTCCATGCTTTTATCCCGGGATATATTCTCTCCAAAAGTTTCAATCAATCTTATCCCGGTCTTTTCTCGAAAGTATGGCAATATGCCCGTCGAATAGAGCGTCATAGAGTCACCCCATGATACACTTTTAATCTCTAAACCCGGCAGAATCTGCTCGATTAAAATATTTCTGGCATCAGACGGGGTTTGGGCGACAAACGTGCTGAAATTGTTTTTTTCCAATGCTTCTTTACACTTGTTTAATCGTAGTTCCCAATATTTTTCCATCGCTATATTCACCCTGGATCCCTCTTTGATGCTAACGATTGCAGATTCGCCAATCAGCGACCACCAGCAGAGCTGAAGGTATGAGATGGCCCCTGGAGGGGTCCGGGGCCACCTTGCTGGTGGCCGCTGATTTTAATTTCTGTCTAGCACATCTCGAACTTTCACTGCAAAATCACGCTTCCCGAGGG
>JAAUYD010063972.1_pt1 | contig 10353 bp, 7 predicted proteins | sample 7278101 | NCBI WGS metagenome assembly JAAUYD01 (sample SAMN14350128, study PRJNA611818) | marine sediment metagenome | isolation source: surface marine sediment (0.6m) | place: French Polynesia: Moorea | collected 2018-08
AAACGCCTGCTAGTAGTAGAATCCCCCGGTAAGGTCAAAAAGCTCAGTCACATCCTGGGAACTGACTGGATTGTACGTGCCAGTTGCGGACATATCCGAGAACTTAGCAATGAGGGTGAAGATTCCCTGGGTTTTATCATGGATGGTAATAGGGTAAAATGTCGCTACATACCCCGTGACCAGAAGGCAAAGGAAACCATTCAACAACTCAAGAATGCGGTTAGGCAGGTAAGCGAAGTAATATTAGCTACAGACCCCGATAGGGAGGGGGAAACCATTGCTTGGCACCTCAAGGAAGCTTTGGGATTAAAAGAGCCAAAACGGGTGGTATATACAGAGATTACCCCAACTGCGGTTAAAAGTGCGATCGCTCGTCCCAGAAAACTTGACACTAATTTGGTGGGAGCAGGGTTATGCAGAGATTGTTTAGATAAGTTAGTTGGTTATAAGGGGAGTCCCCTAGTTTGGGCGCTTAATAATGGTGCGAAGAGTGTGGGAAGAGTTCAAAGTGCTACCCTACACCTAATTTGTCAGCGGGAGAGAGAAATTAAGTCCTTTGTTCCCCAGGACTATTGGAGTGTGTGGGTAGATTATGCAGAGGGATTCCGCGCTTTCTACAAGGGGATGGTAAATGCTCCCTCACCAGCACCAAACCAGGAAACGGAAGCTGATGATGATACTGTCAAGAATAAGACGGAGGTTAAAGAGTCAACTCGCGTACTTTCGGAAGCAGAAGCAACGCGGTTAGTGGAAGCAGCAAAACGCCATCCCCACCAAGTCGTGCAATACGAGGGAAAAATCGTCAGCCGTCAACCACCTCCACCCTTCATTACCTCAACCCTACAACAAGCTGCGGGTTCCAGGTTGAAATTTGCTCCTGAGAAGACAATGCAGGTGGCACAAAAACTATATGAGGCTGGTTTAATTACTTACATGCGGACAGACTCAGTGATGTTGAGTCCAGAGTTCTGTGACAGTGCCCGGAAGTGGTTACAGCAAAATGACCCCAATAATGTACCCCAGAAAACCGCTAGACATCGGAGTAAAAAAACTGCTCAGGAAGCGCACGAAGCAGTTCGTCCCACCAATGTATTTCGTCCTTCCACCGAGCTACGGGTAGAACTTTCCCCAGATGAGTTTAACCTGTATGTGTTGATTTGGAAAAGAGCGATCGCATCCCAATGTTGCCCTGCACAGTTGCGTAAAACCCTGGTAATTACTCAGTCTGGTGAGATTCTCTGGCAAGCGAGGGGGCAAGTGGTAGAGTTTCTCGGTTATGCTCGTTATTGGCCTAATCTCAGCCAGGATACCATCCTGCCCAACTTGCAACAAGGGCAAATGCTCACTTTAAAAGACGCAGGACATGAGAAGAAACAAACCCAACCACCACCACGGTACAGCGAACCAAAATTAGTGCAATTGATGGAACGTAAAGGTATTGGTCGTCCTAGTACCTATTCTCCCACCATTGCCACTTTGAAGAAACGGGGTTATGTGCAATTAACCAAAGCGAATTTAGAACCGACAGTTTTAGGTTTAGAAGTTGATGATTTTTTACAGAAAGCATTACCAGATTTATTAGAGACAGAATTTACTGCCAAGATGGAAAATGCTTTGGATGAAATTGCTTCTGGAAAACAACCTTGGCAACATTATCTCACAAATTGGAATCAGAATTATTTTGCGCCAGCATTAGCAAAGGCAAAAACTGTACCAGTTAGTTCATCAAACGGTAAGACAAAATCTCCCGTAGCTGGACGCACATTTGATAAATCTAGAACCCGTTGTCCTCAGTGTAATCATCACCTAGCTAAAATTAAGAGTAATAAGGTGAAGAAGAAGTATTTCCTTAAATGTGTGAGTGGTTGTGAAAATGTGGTTTTGTTTTGGAATGAATACAGCAAAACTTGGTCCCCACCTCGTTCTCAAACCAGTAAAGATGCAAACTCTCCAAAGCCTCCAACTAAGCTCACAAAATATCCCTGTCCGGTATGTAAGCAACCTCTGGAGGAGTATAGTTATGTAAAAGATGGGCAGAAGAAAAAAATGTTGCGGTGCTCTGAGCCTAAATCACGCAATGATAAAAAGCATAAAGATGTGGCTTATTTCAACACAGCAAAAGGATGGTGGAGTCCCAAGTTTGGGGAGTTGTAGATATGTTGTGAGGGTAGGGAACTCTTAACAGTTTCAGCCTTATTTTTTCGGCGTTGCTGAACTCCAATCTTTCTTGTCAATGCAAGGTTTTTAAGCCTTATAGCACTACGCAATCAGGGCGCGGATATTTTTGAGTGCACCAAACCTATGAACAGTAAACTTATTACTTATTACTTATTACTTATTACTTGCAGGTAAATCTGGGGGATTCCAACTCACTGCGCGAGTTTCGTTTACCACATATCTTGCAGCTTCTCAATAAGGGTAAGGTGGGCATTGGTGGGTTACGAAAGAATAAGGGTTACAGGCGATAATTTTCGCAATAATCATGTGGTGCAAGATGTGAGCGTCCCAGGAGGGGAAGTCACGCATTCACCCATTCACCCATTCAAAATTATTAAATCCCCTCCCAACGAATGAAAAAACGCACCTGCATTCTTGTTTGGTTAAAATCCCTGCTATACAAGGGTTATAAAATGTGCAAGTTAAGAGTTACCGCGTGGGAAGAATAGAGAAGCAGTAGTTCAGTTGCATAATAAAAAATTATTTATTTATCTATATAGTTTGATTTTTTTCAACTATATAATTCTTTACCAAAATATTTCCCCAAATTATTGATATAAATTCCTATTTACTCAACGTATTTGCATTGTTTCAGCCTCTTTATTTTTGGTTAACATTTCATGTATTTTATAATAGGGGCATTTTATGGCAACTTGCTCAAATAATAGCTAGAACACTATTATTACCGTTGGCATGAGATTTTAGTTTTGTAACGGCTGCAATTTATCTGTATTTGACTAATTGCATTGAATATAGTATGTGCAGTGTTTGTCAGTAGTGGGTGATAACTATACTGTTTTGATTCAAGAATCCATTTCCGCTAGTTCTAACCAACGCTCAGTTGCCACATCAATTTTATTTTTAAGAGTTTCCACCTGCTCGTATAGTTGTTCAACTTGGCTATAATTTCCTGGTGCGACATTCCCCATCGCCGCTTCTGCCTCTGCCTTCTCCGTTTCTAGTTGAGCTATTTTATTTTCTAATTCAGCAAATTCTTTCCTTTCCCAATTCGACAATCTACGCCGTTTTTTGGTTTCTGTTTCTGGGGATTGGGAGTTAGTTTTTTCTACTGCTGATTTTTCAGGCTTCTCTTGGATCTTAGAAGCTTGTTGTTGCTTTGCTGACTCAGCTTTCTGATAATCGAGATAAACAGAATAATTCCCAGGATATTGGGTTATTTTGCCATTATCTTCAAACACAAACACCTTATCCACTGTCCGGTCTAAGAAATAGCGATCGTGGGAAACTACAATTACACAACCATTGAAATCTTCTAAATATTCTTCCAATACAGCTAATGTTTGTACATCTAAATCATTAGTCGGTTCGTCTAAGATGAGAACATTAGGCGCACTCATCAATACCCGCAATAAAAATAAACGCCGCTTTTCACCACCGGAAAGCTTATGAATGGGGGTATACTGCTGATTTCCCGAAAATAGAAATCGCTCTAACATCTGGGAAGCAGTAATCTGGGTTCCATCAGCTACTTTGACATATGCTCCCCCCTCTTCTTTGATATATTCGATCGCTCGCTGATTTTCATTGAGGGCGGAGAGTAATTCCTCAGAATGTTGGTCAAAGTAACCAATATGAATGGTGCTGCCAATATCTACAGTGCCTGTATCTGGTTGTAAACGGCCGGTAATCATATCCATGAGGGTAGATTTACCCACTCCATTGCCACCAATGATGCCCACCCGGTCTTCTGGACTAAATTCGTAGGTAAAATCTTGAATTAAAGTGCAATCGCCATAACTTTTCGAGATACAATTAACCTCAATCACCTTTTTACCAATGCGGCGACTGGGTGTGGAAATATCCACCTTGCCCTGGGTTTGTTTAAACTCAGTGGCTTGCATATCATGAATGCGATCGATCCGAGCTTTTTGTTTGGTACTTCTGGCTTTTGGTCCTCTTTTCAACCATTCTAATTCCCGGCGTAATACTCCCTGAAATTTCTGCTGACTACTAGCTGCGGCAGATTCTGCCAGTGCTTTTTTCTCCAGATAATAGGAATAGTTGCCGGCGTAGGTATAAACGTCCCCTCGGTCTATTTCAATGATGCGATTGGTGACTCGATCCAAAAAGTAGCGATCGTGGGTTATTAATAATAATGCGCCGCGATAGCGATTTAAGTAACTTTGCAACCACTCTACAGAATCAGCATCCAGGTGGTTGGTTGGCTCATCCATCAATAATAAATCTGGTGACGACAGTAATGCTGTGGCTAAAGCAATGCGCTTGCGGTAACCTCCAGATAAACTACCCACCTTGGCATCAAAGTCAACAATCCCTAACTTAGAGAGAATAATTTTGGCATTAGTTTCCAACTCCCATGCACCGGCTGCATCCATTTTTTCCATGACTGAGGACAAACGGGACATTAATTGCTCATCTTCTGGATGAGTAGCCAGATGATGGGAAATATCCTCATACTCCCGCACTAAAGCCATTTGCTCCCCACTATCAGCAAACACCTGTTCTAAAACAGTACGTTCATTATCTAAATCTGGTTGCTGGGGTAAATATATAATTCTCGTACCAGCAGGGACTAAAATTTCACCACTATCGATTGGTTCTAGTCCGGCAATCATTTTTAGCAAGGTTGATTTTCCAGAACCGTTAGTGCCAATTAAGCCAACTTTATCAGTAGCATCTAAACTTAAACTGGCATCTTTTAAAATTTCTTTGATGCCAAAATCTTTCTTGACTGATTGTAGCGTAATTACACTCATGCGATTTTGGATTTTAGATTTTAGATTTTAGATTTTGGATTTTAGATTTTGGATTGCTCTACGCGAAATTTATTCCACAGAACAATCTGGGAGAGGTGTACCATCAACAGATTACTGTTGATTTATAAGAGTTACTGCTGTTTCGATTCATTGATGGGGTAATAATTCTAAATTCTTCATTCTGAATTCGCTCATTCTCCTTGACTGATTTATTTATTAAAAAAGCACCCTTAGGGACTTGCAGATAAAAAAACATCCCATAGTTATCAGGCAACAAGATGCGTAAACTTCACTGTCAACTGTCAACTGTCAACTGTCAACCCCTCTTGTGGGATAATTTATTTCCTGGAGTTCCCTTAAATCTGAGATTCAAACAAATAAGTCCAGGGGAAGATGACCATACATCTCATTAATTCCAGCATGGGAATAAGATTGACAAGAGACTAAAACACCACGGTGATGACCAGAATAGGAATCGAGATGACAAATACCATTTTTGCCATTTAATTTAATGTAAACAGGTCCTTCAATCATGGGTAAATCGCTTGGTGGTTCATACCCTAAAGCCAAAGAATAAGTTTTCATTGCCAGCAATCCTTCTTCGGCTGTATCAGCACAAATACCCAAAATTTGGTAGTCAGCTAGATTGGCTATAGAGAGTAAAGCCTGACGAATTAATCCTTTTTCTGATGGCTTAATTTTCGGCGCAATATCTACACAATTAAACTTATTGAGGATTTTCTTCGCTTCTTGGATGGTTATCTGAGTCTGATTTTGCCTGGTCATAAATCGCTTGATTGTTGATGGATGTTTACTAGAGATTTGACTAGGATATCTACCTTGAATCATATAATTTGCAATTAATCTTGCATATTACTCAAATTGAAAATGAATGGTACGCTGCTGCCTTTATCACCACCTGTGACAAGTACCTTGGGCATTTGAGCACCACCACTCTTCCAAGCTTCAATCGCTTCTTTTTGCAGAACTAATTCTCCTCCTTGAGCTTTCAATGTTTCCGCTAGTAGTCTTTGAGCTTCTGCCTTACCTTTAGCACGATTCACTTCTGCCTGTGCTTGTTGCTCTGCTTCCCTGGCTACATAGACTGCTCTTTGAGCTTTTTGTTCGGCAATTTGTTTCTCTTCAACTGCTTTGGCGAACTCTGGTGAGAAAGCTAAGTCAATCACACTGGTATCCAAAACGATGACTCCATACTTATCTAGGCGTTGATCTAAGGCATTATCAAAATCCTCCTTCAGTTCAGCTCTTTTGGTAATTGCCTCTTCTACGGTTCTCCTGGCAGCTGCAATTTTAAAAGATTCCTGGGTTTGTGGAGCAATAATTTTGGAGACGATATTTGCTAAACTGCCCTGTTTTCTTCTAATCTCCACCACCTGCTGTCTATCTATACGAAAGTTGATGGCAAATTTTGCCGATAGTTCCTGTAAATCTTTGGTAGAACTTTGAGCTGGAATTTCATATTTTTGTACCGTAACATCATATACGTCAACATTGGATATCAGTGGTGGTTTGAGATGGAAACCTTCCAGTAAGGCTCCGTCTCTAGCTTTACCTAAAACACTGAGAACTCCAGCTTCACCAGGATTAATAATCACAAAGGAATTGAGACTGAATATTACTAGTATTGCCACTATGATGCCTAGGACTGCACTTTGCCAACTACCTAATTGCTGATTTTTCAAATTTCTATCTCCTTGGTGATTCCTCAAAAAAATATGGCTTGATGGTGAGATATTACTGCTGACAAACATGGTACTATCTTCAACACACAAGTTATCAGTAGTTGTGGCTAAGATATTCACGTCTAACCGGGTGCGAATCAGAAGACGAAAACTCCATCCCCTCAAGCGGTTGCTTGACTATGGACAGCAGTATCGTCAGCAAATGAAACTGGCTACTGCTGGTTCTATTTTGAATAAGCTGTTTGACTTAGCTCCTCCTGCCTTAATTGGTGTGGCGGTGGATATAGTCGTAAAGCAGGAAGATTCTATCATTGCCCAGTTGGGAGTGAAAGATATTTTTTGGCAATTCTTAATTCTTTCTTTCCTGACGGTGATTATCTGGATGTTGGAATCCTCGTTTGAGTACGCTTACAAAAGACTGTGGCGGAATTTAGCCCAAAATATTCAGCATGATTTACGCTTGGATGCCTATGGTCATTTACAGAAGTTAGAATTAGCATATTTTGAAGAACGCAGTACTGGTGGTTTGATGTCTATCCTCAGTGATGATATTAACCAGTTAGAACGTTTTTTAGATTCTGGGATCAATGATATTTTACAAGTTGCTACCACCGTATTAATTGTTGGTGGTGCATTCTTTGCGATCGCCCCTAGTGTAGCATGGATGGCTATGTTACCCATTCCCTTTATTTTGTGGGGAACTTTCACTTACCAGGATTTACTTGCTCCTCGCTATGCTGATGTCCGGGAGAAGGTAGGATTATTAAATACTCGGTTGTCGAATAATTTAAGTGGTATTACTACTATCAAAAGTTTTACCACTGAAGATTATGAACGCCAACGCTTAGCGGTGGAAAGTGAGGCATATCGTCGAAGTAATAATCAAGCAATTAAGCTGTCAGCAGCATTTATCCCCATTATCAGAATGCTAATTTTGGTAGGTTTTACAGCATTAATGATATTTGGTGGTTTAGCAACGGTAAATGGCAAAATTGCTGTGGGTGCTTATAGTGTCTTAGTTTTCTTAATTCAGCGATTATTGTGGCCCTTAACTAGGTTAGGGGAAACCTTCGATCAATATCAACGGGCAATGGCTTCGACGAATCGGGTAATGGATTTGTTAGATACTCCGGTGACAATTCACCCTGGAAATATTCCCTTAGCAGTTGATACTGTCAATGGTGAATTGGCGTTTGAAAATATCTCCTTTGCCTATGCAGATAGATTACCCATCATTCAAAATCTATCTTTATCCGTTCCTGCGGGACAAACCATTGCCATTGTGGGAACTACAGGTTCTGGTAAAAGTACTTTAGTCAAATTACTGTTGCGATTTTACGAACTACATTCAGGCAATATTACCCTTGATGGCATTGATATTCACCAATTAAATTTACGGGATTTACGTCAGTGTATTGGTTTAGTGAGCCAGGATGTATTCTTGTTCCACGGTACAGTCGCCGAGAATATCGCCTATGGAACCTTTGATGCTACCCATCAGGAAATTATCATGGCAGCCAAGGTAGCAGAAGCCCATGAGTTTATTATGGGATTGCCCGATGGTTATGACACCATTGTCGGGGAAAGGGGACAAAAATTATCTGGGGGACAAAGGCAAAGAATTGCGATCGCACGAGCTATACTAAAAAATCCCCCCATTTTAGTGTTAGATGAAGCCACCTCAGCAGTAGATAATGAAACCGAAGCTGCTATTCAGCGATCGCTAGAAAGAATTACTGTCAATAGAACCACCATTGCGATCGCTCACCGTCTTTCCACCATCCGCAATGCTAATTGTATTTATGTCATGGAACGAGGACAATTAGTAGAGTCGGGAACCCACGAACAACTTTTACAATTGAATGGAATTTATGCCAATCTTTGGCGGGTTCAATCAGGTTTCAAATCTTAAAGTTCATCAAGTTATGATTCAATAAATTAAGTTTGTCATCACACTTATGTCAGTTTGCACTTTCCTCCCGGAAGAATATAACTCAATTGTGTATCCTGGAAACAACTAAGCTTATAATAAAATGGAGGTCTGATGACTCCTCAGATGATGCGTCAGCTTTGGTCAGTGGTAGAAAACGCCCACAGCCAGACGCTGTTGCAAATGGACGATAATAGTTTGGTACATTGGTTAGTCAAACAAACCGCCACACAAGCTTTACTCGATGGTTGTGAAACTGACTTTCTCAGCGAATATATTAAATCTCGACTCCATCTCATCCGCGATATCGCTTATGAACGTCAGTATTCCTAGCCGCTCCCCTTGCTATTGGGTAAATAACCCGTAATTAGACAGTCAGAACCAACAGCACGTATTTCTACACCTTCTAGGGACAAAGCCTGATTCATAGTCGAAAAACCGAGATCCCCTACAGGTGTAGGTGCGTGACTACCACCAATAATTTTGGGAGCAATGAATGCCAAAACTTTTTGTACCGCACCTTGAGCGATCGCATTAGCTGCTAAAATACCACCACACTCCCACAATACGCTACAAAAACCGCGATCATATAAGTAAGACATTACCTCCTCAGGAGTGAGGGGATCTAATTCTACCACTTCCACCCCTTGCTGACGTAACAAACCTTGAAATTCTGGGTTAGCACCAACTTCAGTTAATACAACAGTTGGTGCAGCCGTTGTATCCCACAAATTAGCTGTAGTTGGTAAATCCAGATGGCGACTCATGACCACTCGCAGGGGATTATGTATTCCTTGTGAGTGGCTAGTTAAATAGGGATTGTCTTGTCTTACCGTATTTCCACCGACAATTACTGCATCACAAGTAGCCCGCAATTTATGTACATTCTGGCGAGCGACTTGATTTGTCACCCAGGTACTATGACCACTGGTGGTAGCAATTTTCCCATCTAGAGTCATAGCATATTTCAAAATACCGAAAGGTCTTTGATAGAGAATGCGATGGATAAACCCCTCATTGAGTTGCCGACAATCTACCTCTTCAACTCCCGTCAACACTTCAATTCCAGCAGCCTGTAACCGAGCAATTCCACCCCCACCAACTAAGGGATTGGGATCTACCATTCCCACCACCACCTTAGCTAACCCCGCTTGAATTAAGGCTTCAGAACAGGGAGGGGTTCGTCCGTGATGGTTACAAGGCTCTAAGTTAACGTATATAGTAGCACCACGGGCATTTTCTCCTGCCGCTCTCAGGGCAAACACTTCCGCATGGGGTTCTCCAGCGCGGGGATGAAATCCTTCCCCAATAATCTCTCCATCCTTAACAATTACCGCCCCTACCAAAGGATTGGGAGATGTACACCCCAAAGCCTGACGGGCGAGTTGCAAGCATCGTTGCATCATTTTCCGGTCAAATTCGGTTCCTACCCTTGGTTGTGTAGGTGCATCCGAGTTTTGTTGATGATTGGACATAGATGCATCTTTTGCAGTCACCAATGGAGAATTATCCATAATTTTGATTGGGGAACAATCTACAAGTTGACATCCTCACACCACACCGGAACGGTGCAGTGAGGATGATGAATCACGGGCGAGGTTGTAGTAAAATAATATCAGTCAAATGAAACTTCCATCTTTCCCCCCTCCACTTGCGTCACCCTAAAATCTACTTTTAGCTAACTTTTCAGCCAGTTTTAAGCTTTCCCACCAGCGATTCAAAGGATAGTACACCACAGGTGCCCACAGGCTGCTGAGAATGGCAG
>JAAUYD010253815.1_pt1 | contig 10353 bp, 6 predicted proteins | sample 7278101 | NCBI WGS metagenome assembly JAAUYD01 (sample SAMN14350128, study PRJNA611818) | marine sediment metagenome | isolation source: surface marine sediment (0.6m) | place: French Polynesia: Moorea | collected 2018-08
ACGTGCTCTGCTAGGCAACTACTACGGACTAAGCGATAATCTCATCACTTTAGTCGAAGGCGTTATGGGTAAAGTTTCCCCCTCCACACGTGTACAATATCGCACGGGAACACTGGTCAATTCACCGAATAAGAACCCAATTGATTGGTACAGTAAACTTGCAGAAAGAGCAGATGTAACTATTGCTACTGTCGGTTTGACGAGCCTGATCGAAGGAGAAGAAGGCGAAGCTATAGCCTCTGAGGCAAAAGGTGATAACTTGTCCATGCAATTGCCTGAGAACCAGATTCAATATTTAAGTAAAATTAGTAAAGCGTCAAAGGCTGCCGGTAAACCCCTAGTGGTTATAGTATTTGCCGGTTGCCCGTTAGAACTAACGGAAATCAGCGAAATGGCAGATGCAATTTTATATGCCTGGTACCCAGGTGAACAAGGTGGAAACGCACTAGCAGACATACTTTTTGGAGATGTCTCACCCTCTGGAAAGCTACCCGTTACTTTCCCAAAATCCGTGAATCAACTACCTCCCTATGATGATTATAGTATGAAAAACAGGACCTATCGATATATAACAGAAAGCCCTTTTTTCCCTTTTGGCTTTGGGAAAACCTACACTAAATTCAGCCTGGATAGTATCCAGTTTTCAGTCCACAGAAAAAATGATGAGAAACGCTATAAGGTTTCTGCTTCAGTTGTAAATGTTGGCAACTGTGATTCTGAAGAAGTTGTTCAGCTTTATATCTCTCTCCTGGATAGTCAAGACACTGTACCCAATCATTCTCTTGTAGGATTTAACAGGGTTTACTTAAGGCCTGGCGAAAGTTTTAAACTCACTTGGCAGTTGACACCGGATACGTTTAGTTATATCGATAACCGGGGAATAAAGCAACCTTATTCCGGTAAGATAAGGCTGATTATGGGAAATGCTTCTCCGGGGGTGAGAAGTAAGGAGCTAGACGCTGTGTTCGTTGAGAAAATTGTCGTTATTGATTGACCGCCAGCACAGAAATAGCCCCCTTAAGTCCGCTTAAATCCTGTGCACCTAACTTGGTGCCACTTATTATGAACACGTGAAAGCACAGAATATTGATCCCTTAGCTGAAGGAAAAGTACTCATACAAGCCCATGTAAAAGAGGTAATCTGTAATTCATCACGGATATAATTAGTTCCTATGGTCTCAGTAAAAGGCAAGACATGTGCTCCTCACATTTACGGTGATGCAGGAATAGGTATCGATCCAAGACTTTTGGCTAAACATAAGTTGGTGCAACCGTAAGTGGGAGAATTGACAATTTAAAACAGTTCAGGCTGATGGATGATTTCAATATAAATCGGGTGTCTCTGTACATGATACCAATGAATTATACGTCTTAAGATTTTAATAGGGAATTATAAATTAAGTTAAGGAACATGAGATATCTTTTTAACCTCGTAATGATTTGTGCAACTACTGTTGCTTCAGCACAGCAATTCATGGATTATGAATTGCGGTTGGAACCGGTCTGGTCACGCGTAGCTGACGCTCTGGGCGAACCGGGTTCAGTAGAGTCTGCTGAATTTAGTCCCAATGGAAAATATATTATCAGCGGCACCAAATATGACAATTCTGTTATCATGTGGCGTACCTCGGATGGCGCAGAGCTCTGGCGGCAATATACAGCTCAGGAAATTGAGCGAGCGGCATGGTCAGCAGACAACAAATAAGTAGCTGCAGCCAGTGAAGATTTCCTTGTGACCATCAATGACGCAAAAACAGGTGAGAATATCAAAGAAATTAAACATAATGATGGAATCGATGGGCTTATCTGGTCGAATAAAGGCTCAGTGCTGGTTTCAGGAGAAGAAAAGTCTAAAGACAAAAAAGGTAATGAAGTAGGGTATGTGCGGGTATTTGATATGCCAGAGGGAAAAGAAATTGCTACATTAAATTATGGATCAACTGTTAATGAAGTTTTTTTTACCGAGGATGATAAATATCTGCTGGCAGCCGGTCATGTAGGGGTTAAAGTATATGAAACGGAAAATTGGAGCCTCGTTCAAGAACTTCAGCTAGACCCTCCTGGCGGATTCACCTCAGCTATGTTCTCACCAGATGGAAAATATATCGTAGCCGCAGCCAACAGTCCTGTTAAAGGCACTATTGTAGTGTGGGATTGGGAAAAAGGAAAAACCAAGAGAGTATTCACTCATTTGGGGCGTAAAGTTGAATCCGTGACCTGGCACCCTAATGGAGATTATATTCTATTCGTAGGTCATGATCCCTACATCTACACTTACCGGGTATCCGATATCTTCGGATATAAAAATGATCGCATCCGGGTAGCCAGCAAAGTATGGGCAGGCGACCATGCGGAATACATTGATTTTAATAAGGACGGTAGCTTCCTGGTCAGTTCACATCAAAATGGCTTGATCAAGTTATGGGTATGGATGGGCGAAGACCCGGGACTAAATGATAAAAGGCATAAAGGTGTGAAAGAAATACAAAGCAAAGCGATGTCAAAGGAGAAAGGAAATTAAAGACATTTTATCTGTACATAAGGAATTCTTTTAAAGAAACAATCGCTGCAATGAAACCCTCGATAGTGACCTTATGGGCGTTCGTTTTGCTTTTATATGGATGTAACTCCCAACAAACAGAAAGAGATGAGGCTAAAGCTGAAAGCCTGAAGTTCAATGTACTTTTCATAGTCTCTGATGATTTACGCACAGAACTAGGGGCTTACGGCTACCCCCATATGAAAACCCCAAACATTGATAGGCTGGCAGCGGAAGGACGACTGTTTACCCAAGCACACGTACAAGAGGCCATCTGCAACCCCTCGAGGATGTCATTTCTGACAGGTCTACGCCCTGATGTGACCAAAGTTTATTCTAATCGTGATCATTTCAGATCAAGGCTGCCTGAGGCCACCACCATTCCTCAGCATTTCAAAGAAAATGGGTACAGAACGCAGGCTATTGGAAAGATATTCCACGGGGGTATGGACGATCCCTTCGCCTGGTCCTTGCTACCTTATAAATCCAAAGGACCTAAATACGGACCGAAAACCCAGGCTAAAGTAGATTCGGCTAAAGCAGTGTTGGCAGAAGCCGGCAAACTGCAAAAACGATACCTGGAGTTAGATAGTGCGGGCCTTCCTATTCGACAAATCCGTGAAAAAGGGGAAGAATATCACTCCATTTCCTGGGAAGCTCCGGATGTTGATCCGTTTTATTTTTCGGACGGTCAGAATTGTCAGCATGCCATGCAAACCTTGGACACCCTGGCCAATACCGGTGAGCCCTTTTTTATGGCAGTGGGGTTCAGTCGCCCACACACCCCTTATGTTGCTCCAGCCAGCTTCTTTGATCTTTACCCTATCGATACATTGGCTGATGAAATTAGGCAAGTCCCTTCAGGTGCTCCTGACTTTGCTTTTCCAGGGCATGCAGAATTGTCATCCTACAGTGATGTGATAGACAAATGGACTATACCTGATGAGCAGGGACGAATACTGCGAAGGGCCTATAGGGCTTCGGTAAGTTATGTAGACTTCTTGGTCGGAGAATTAATGCATAAATTAAAATCTACAGGATTGGATCAGAACACCATTGTTATACTGATTGGAGATCACGGATACCATCTGGGTGAACAAGCCATCTGGACTAAACAAACCAACTTTGACTGGGGCACGCTGGCTCCTTTAATTGTGAAAGTACCAAACCAGCAATCACGCGGTAATGCGAGTAACACATTTGTGGAGTTTGTTGATATACTACCCACATTGGCCGATCTGGCCGACCTTCCAGCTCCGTCGCCCACTAGCGGAAAGAGCTTCGCACCTGTGGTAATAGATGAAAACCAAGTTCATAAAGACTATGCATTTTCTCAGTACCCTAGAAAAAGGGATGGTGTGCGTGCGATGGGATACACCGTGAGAAGTAAAGAATGGCGCTACACGCAGTGGGTAGACCGAAAAAGTGGTGCAGTATTGGCTGAAGAGCTTTATGATATGAGATCTCGTAGCTACGAGAAAGAGAATATGGTCTCCAACCCGGAGTATCAGGTTGACCTTGACAAACACCGTGAGCTTATTCAGAAATATATCACAGACCATAAAGCCGACTCATAATGCAAACATCAGTCGTTGAAAGCAACCGAATGATAAAAACCCTCCTTGCCAGTGTTATTCTTTTTGCTTCACTTATTACCGCCAAGGCTCAGCCCGATTTTAAGACGGAAGTTGAAAAGGAGTACTTTACTACACTAAAAGTACTCAGTGAAGCCCTACTAAGCCTACAAAATACGGATAAAACAAGTGATGAATATGGCGGTATATTAGATCCGGAGAACGATATATACTACACTCGGGCTGCAGAAGCACTTTATCCGTTTACTGTGCTTTATAAATACACCAATGACAAGAAATACCTTCGGTCTGCTTTAGATCTAGGAAATTGGCTTATTACGAAGCAGGAGGCTACCGGAGAATGGATAGAAAACCCATGGGCTTGGACGGGCACAACTGCTGATCAGTTACTTATGATGGCTGCTGCCTACCCTACCCTAAAACAACACATGAATAAAAAAACGCAACAGGTGTGGGAAGAATCCATGCGTAAGGCAGGCATGTATTTGGTCGAAAGAATGGAGCCCGACTTTGCCAGCATCAACTACGTACCGACCTCATCTGCTACCATGGCCATGCTCTGGCAAAATGTGGCACAGGAAGATGTGTTTCTTAATAAAGCAAGAACGCTCGCCTGGCAAACCATTGCCAAAATGGATGAGGATCAATTCATCCATGGAGAAGCTGCCAGAGCCCATGGCGTGAAATATGGAATTGATTTAAGCTACCAGATGGACATGTCATTATGGGGCTTAACCCTATACGCACGGATCACTGATGATAAAAAGGTGGAAGAATACGCAAGAAAGTCGTTGGAAAAGGTTATCCATTTTGTCTATCCTAATGGCATCATCGATGGGTCTTGGGGAGCGCGATCCTATAAATGGACTGGCTATGGCACAAAGACAGCCGATGGATCGCAGATATTGTTTAGCCTTTATGCCCATGAAAATTCCGCCTATCAAACCGCAGCACTTCGTAACCTTGACTACTTAAGAAAGGCGATCAAAGAAGGATTGGTAGGTTATGGCAGGGACGTTTGGGCATTTGGAAGCAAAACAGGTCAACCCAATGTTTATCCTACATTTGCGCGGGCCAAGAATTTGGCATTGGCTTTGGAATATGGTCATCATCAGTCCGGAGACACCGACCCGATTCCGGGTGACAAGGGCGACTGGGTTAAATATTTTGAAACTATAAAGGTGGCGATAGCACGTAAGGGTCCGTGGATGGCCACTGTTTCGACCTATGATTATCATGATTATGAGAATTGGGGCAATGGAAAATATACACATTTCCCTAGGGGTGGAGCTATGCTGAACCTATGGTGTGAAGGTTTTGGAATGGTCACCACAGCTTCACAAAATCGTTATGTAAGAGGAGAAACCATACACATGCCCCCGATCAATGACTCCATTGTATCACTGACTCCAAGAATTGAATACTTATCTGAAAATGGCTATTTCACTAATCTTTATGATACAAAGTCTAAAATGTCCATTAAAGAAACACCAGGAGTCACTATCGTAAACACAAATGGCGAACTAAGTGACGAAAAGTATTATCCCGGAGGAATAGCTTACCATTATCAGTACGAGATGAAAGATAAGTCTTTGAGTAAAAAAATCACTCTGAGGTATCATGACCGTAAATCCGATATTCAAATAGTTGAACCTATTGTACTCAATGAAGGTGTGGAGGTCACACAGATAGATGACAGAACGGTTCAAATAAAATCTCCTGAACGTACGCTACAATTCAAACTGAAAAGTGGAGCTGTTCAATTGGAGGTAGGCGAACATGCAGAGCGTTACTGGTTTCCTTTTCCAGGACTCAAAACGTACCCTATTGTATTAAAGGTCAAAGCACCTGAAGATGGTTTTCAAAAAGAAATCTCGTTTATCTACGACATTCGAGAATAGCACGAAAAAAGTTTAATCTTTCATTTGTCCACCTTATAAACGTACAAGTACAATGAAGAAAAAATTCATACTTTTTCTGGTAATTGGAATGTTTATCTCAAGTTGTGTTTCTGACCAACTTTCTGAAAACATAGCCTCGGCTCCTCCTATTGCTGAAACAGAATTTCCAACTAATGACACGGGGGTAAGAAAAAGAGTAATGGAAGACTTCATGTTTGGAGCCGTATACTTTCGCAAGACAAACCCACCTCAAGAAGATTGGGCCAACGATTACCAAACAGCTTCAGAAGACGGTCACAATATTTTCCGGCATTGGGTTCCCTGGTCAGCAGTGGAAGTAGAACCTGGCGTATATGACTGGTCAGACTATGATCGGCACCTTGATCTAGCCGCCGAAAATGGCATCCATACCATAATGGCCGAGATGATCACTGGTACCCCAGAGTTCTTATGGGGGCAATACCCGGAAGCCAGGTTGGAAAACAGAGATGGAACCCCGGATTATAGTGGAATTGCCGGAGCATGTCTAGTCGGAGGTTTTCCAGGCCTTACTTTGAATGATCAGCGGGTAAGAGATGCCGCTGGCAAGTTTTTAACAGCAATGGCCTCTCGCTACAAAGATCATCCTGGTATGTCAGGATATGATCTGGTTAATGAAGTTAAATTTCCTCAATCACCTAACGGAAGTCAACAAGATTATAGTTTTGACCCCGCCACGCAACAAGTATTTCGAGATTGGCTAAAAGAAAAATATGGTCCACTGGATAGTCTCAAACAAGTTTGGAGGAGATATAGCCTCACCTCCTGGCAGCAGGTTCAGGCGCCCCGTGATGTATTGCCAGTCCCTGAAGTAATGGATTGGCTTGAGTTTCGAATGATCAATTTTCATGACCAAATGCGCTGGCGGGCAGACGTACTACGAGCGGCAGATCCGAATCATGCGATAACCGCCCACGGTAAAGCCTACGGTTTATGGAGAATGGGTACTTCGTGCAATAACCCCTGGATGGCTGCAGATATCGTAGATCTCTATGGATTTACCTGGGGTGCTCATTCAAAAGGTAAGGAACCCTATCTTCAGTTTCATGCCGTTGATTTGATTCGGTCAGCATGTGGAGAAAAGCCTTTCTGGCACGCAGAAATGGTAGGAGGACCGGAATGGCCATCCAAGCGTGATCGTGATGACGGTAAAGTGGCTACGCCCGATGACATACGCCTATGGTCGATGGTGTCCTTGGCAGGTGGAGCACAAGGAATTCTAAACCCAAGATGGCGCCCACTGCTGGACGGTGTCCTTTTTGGTGCGTTTGGATTCTACAGCATGGATGGCAGCAGAACAAATCGTTCAGAAATGGCGAGTACTATAGCTAAATGGGGATCTGCCGAGGAACAAAAAACCCTTTGGAAAGCAAACCCTGTCAAAGGAGATATCGGAATTTTGGTGATACCTGAAAGTCAGCTTTGGGACCATGCTATGTTTAACAATAGATCGCAATACTATCAGAGATCAGTATTTGGCGCATACCAAGGATTTTTTGACAATAACATACAAGCAGACTGGGTGCACATTAAAGATATTGAGAAATATGACCTACTGTATTTACCATATCCTATTCATTTAAAAAGTGAATCTGCCAGAATCATAGCAAAATGGGTGTCAGAGGGAGGAAAGCTGATCTCTGAAGGTTGTCCCGGTTACATTGGAAATAATGCACATGCCGGTGAGACTCAGCCAAACCAGGGCCTTGGCAAGGTATTCGGTGTTGAAGAGACCTATGTGGAGTTTGGAGAAAATATACACCCCAACTGGACCATCACTTATCAGGGTTCAGAAATACCGGTTGGTCTTAACCATCAGGAGTATCGGGTCACTACAGCAAAAGCGGTAGGCCAGTATCAAAATGGCGCATTGGCCATGGCCGAAAATAGGTACGGGAAAGGCAAGACGTTGTTAGTAGGCTCTTTTCCCGGATATCGCTATTACAAAAAGAAGTCTCAAGCAGCTAAAGACTTTTACAAGGGGTTGCTCACTTGGGGTGGTGCTTATCAGTTACTTGATCAAAACGTACCAGATGTTTTGGCCAGGCTACATGAAAACGATAAGGGAGAAAAATTCATATGGATTGTGAATCACAATAAAGAAGATAAAGAGGTTGCAATATCGTGGCACCCCTCTCTGGGGGGTCTGGCCATCGAAAAAGTATTTTGGGGAATAGATGAGTCTCCTGTGATAAATGGTAATACGCTCACTGTAAATGTGCAACAGCATGACGCGGCGGTGGTTAAGCTAGTGGTCAACTAATACAGAATACCAAGGCTCTATATAAATATCATGAAATCACTCGTTGTCTGACAGGGTTTGCTTTGACTTGGACGTCTTAAAAGCGTGAATCGAGTCAAAAAAAAATTGCGTATTGATCATAGGGTTTTTGCTTGTCATAATTCCAGCGGTTAATGGACAAAACAAAAAATATAATTTCGATTATGATATCCCTTCTCCTGGTATCCGGGGATTGGACCTAATACCACTTTGGACACGTATGGGAGATCAGAATGGTGAATCTGGAGCGGTAGAAGCTGCCATTATATCTCCAAATGGTAAATACATCGCCTCCGGATCCAAATATGATAACCAGGTCATTTTATGGAATGTCATTGACGGAACCGTCAAATGGCAAAAGGGTGTAGACCTGGAAGTAGAAGGTATCTCATTTTCACCGGATAGCAAATATTTTGCTAGTGGAGGAGAAGATGCCAGAGGCCGTGTTTTTGAAACAGAAACCGGAAACTTACATAAAACGCTCCAACAAAACCTACCCATCGATGCTGTAGCTTGGTCTAACAATGGAGATTATATTGTAGCTGGTGAAGAATGGGATGGCGACGATCAAGGATACGTATGGATTTGGGACAGTGAGACGTACGAACTTATCGGCAAAATAAATCATGGTGGTACAGTAAATTCAATATACTTTACCGAAGATGATGGTTGGATGGTAACCGGTGGAGATAATGGGAAAGCCAAACTATGGAACACCGGGGATTTTAAACTTATTAAAACCTTCGGTGATCATAATAAATCAATTAAATCGGTCCGCTTTTCCCCGGATGAAAGAACACTAGCTACAGCCGGTTCCGAGGGAGATGTGAAACTCTGGAAGGTGGCTGATACTAAACTTATCAAAACACTTCGCCATGATGCGTTAATGGAAGCTGTAGAATTTTCACCTGATGGCAGATATTTGTTAACAGGAGGTATTCCACAGGAAATACGAATCTATCGAATGGCAGATTTCTTCTTAGACATTCCTCAACGTACAATGAATGCATCAAGCTATTACGGATTAGTAAAAGTTATTCCAACCGGCCCAGTAGAATATCTACACTTTCATTCTAACGGCCTGCTTGCTACCGCCCACGAGGATGGACTAGTGCGTACGTGGCTACTTATTTCAGATCCTACAATAAATGACAGAGAGCACCTCAAACTAAAAGTCAGACAAAAAGAGAAACTGAATAAATTAAAAAACCAATGATCATATTCAGGCTGCATGTATAACCTTATATTTTAATGCTCTAAACTACCACTATCATGAAATCACGCACCAGCATAATAGCCATTTTTGGCATTCTTGTCACGTCCTGTAGCAGCCCTGAGCCAACAAATTCTGTAGACAAAAAGGAAAGTTCACCTATAGTTGAAAGTGCGGATCTCTTTCAGAATAGAGAAGAAGTGTTCTTTCACTATTCCATTTGGTGGGCATTTGTCAATAAAGTATTTGATGGAGATCTATCAGTAGCTAAGTTGAAAAGTAAAGGTACGATCGGGCTTGGTTCTTACACCCAACTTGATGGTGAGTTGATCATGCTAGATGGCATTCCCTATCGCGTACGTGAAGATGGCGTGGTGAGTATCCCCGAAAATGACGATAAAATTGTCTACGCCAATGCCGCCTTTTTTAATCCTGAATACAATTTTAAAATCGGTGGATCTATTGGTTACGATACTCTTAGGGAAAGGATCAATAAAAACCTTCCTACAGAAAACCAGTTCTATGCATTTCGTATCAAGGGAGATTTTAAATACATGAAATGCGGGGGGCTCCATAAGCAAGAAAAGCCATATGAGGAAGGCCTGGATGTGCTAATTCCTAATCGACCTATATTCGAAAGAGAAAATTTCTCAGGCACTATGGTAGGGTTCTATTGCCCAGAGTTCATCGGCAATATCAATGTGGCTGGTTATCATATGCACTTTATTTCAGAGGACAAGAAATTTGGCGGACATGTAATGGAATTTGAATCAAAAAACCTCGAA
>JAAUYD010285327.1_pt1 | contig 10352 bp, 6 predicted proteins | sample 7278101 | NCBI WGS metagenome assembly JAAUYD01 (sample SAMN14350128, study PRJNA611818) | marine sediment metagenome | isolation source: surface marine sediment (0.6m) | place: French Polynesia: Moorea | collected 2018-08
GGTCACGCTCTCGTTGCGCTTCCGCGGAACGCTGCGCAAGGACCTGCGCGGGCTCTATGCGGCGTCGAGCGGCGAGCGTCGCTATGCGTTCACGCAGCTCGAGGCCGCCGACGCGCGCCGCTTCTTCCCGTGCTTCGACGAGCCGTCGTTCAAGGCCGCGTTCCAGATCTCCGTGACGACCGGCCGCGACAACACGGTGCTGTCGAACAACCCGGCCGAGAAGATCGAGCCGCTCGGCGAGGGCCGGAAGCGCGTGCACTTCGCGCGCACGCCGCTCTTGTCGACCTACCTGCTCGCGCTCGCGGTCGGCGATCTCGAGGCCTCCGACCCGGCGTTCTGCGGCAAGACCGAGATCCGCGTCTGGCACGTCCCCGGCAAGGGGGAGCTGACCGCGTTCGCGCTCGAGGCCGCCCGCGAGACCCTCGGCCGCCTCGAGAGCTACTTCGATCTTCCGTATCCCTACGAGAAGCTCGATCTCGTCGCGGCGCCGGACTTCGAGGCCGGCGCGATGGAGAACGCCGGCGCGGTGTTCTTCCGGGAGACCCTGCTGCTCTCCGATCCCGACACCGCGACGTTGCAGGAGAAGAAGCGCATCGCCGAGGTCGTCTGCCACGAGCTCGCGCACATGTGGTACGGCGACCTCGTGACGATGGCGTGGTGGGACGACCTGTGGCTCAACGAGGCCTTCGCGACGTGGATGGCCTTCCACGTCGTCGATGCGTGGAAGCCCGAGTGGAAGATGTGGAACGACTTCCAGCACTACCGCTCCGCCGCGCTCGGCATGGACGCACTCGACGGCACGCACCCGATCTACACCAAGGTGCGTACACCCGAGGAGGCAACGGAGAACTTCGACCTCATCACCTACGAGAAGGGCGCCTCGGTCGTGCGCATGATCGAGCGCTACCTGGGCGCGGAGACCTTCCGCGCGGGCGTGCGCGAGTACATCCGCACGCACCAGGAGAGCAACACGGTCGCGTCGGATCTCTGGGACGCCCTGAGTCAGGCCTCGGAGGAGCCCGTCGAGCCGATCGTCAGGACCTGGATCGAGCAGTCCGGCTTCCCCTTGCTTCGCCTCGAACGACGGAACGCGGGCGACGAGACGCGGCTCCGCCTGCACCAGGAGCGCTTCCGCGCGAAGGGCACGCGAGGCCGCCGCAGCGCCTCCCCCGTCTGGCCGATCCCCTTCGTCGGGCGCTTCGGCGCAGAGCCCGGACAGACCCGGACCGAACGCACCCTCTTCGAGAAGGGCGAAGGCACGCTGCGCCTGCCGATCGCACAGCCGCGCTTCCTGTACGGCAATGCCGACGAGGGCGGCTTCTTCCGGCCGCTGCACGAGCCGTCCGAGCTGCGCGCGCTCGGCGCGCATCTGGACGAGCTCTCCGCGGTCGAGAAGATGGGACTGATCGGCCACCAATGGGCGGCCGCGCGCGCCGGGCTCGCCGAGATCGGGCCGCTGCTCGACCTGCTGCTCTCCTTCCACGCGGAGACCGACCCCGACGTACTCGTCGCGCTGTCGAGCCCGCTCGCGGGCCTCTGCGCGAGTGCCCGCCGGAGTGGGGCCATCGAGCTCGCCGAGGGCCTCCAGGCGCGGATCGTCGACGCCTTCGGGCCCACCCTGAGCTCACTCGGACTCGAGTCGCCCGCGAGCGACGGCACGGACCCGCGCCTGCGGCGCGCGGCCCTGCTCACGCTCGTCGGACAGATCGGCGAGGACGAGGCCACGGGACGCGAGGCGACGCGGCTCTGCGACGCCTACCTCGAGGACCGCCGCGCGGTCGACCCGAACCTGGCCGACGGCGTGGTCTCGCTGGCCGCGAGCCGCGGCGACGAGGCGCGCTTCGCGCGCTACCTCGCCGAGGCGGAAAAGGCCGCCACGCCCCAGGACGGACGACGCTTCCTCATGGCCCTGGGCTCCTTCCGCGATCCGGCCCTGGTCGGGCGCGCCCTGGCCCTGATGCTCACGGAGACGATCCGCACCCAGGACGTCGCGATCCTGCTCACGCGGCTGCTCGGCAACCGCGAGGCGCGCGAAGCGACCTGGGCCTTCATGACGAAGCGCTGGGCCGCCCTCTCGCGGCGCATGCCACCCATGATGATCACGCGACCGATCGAAGCCACCCCGGCGCTCGGCGGCCGGCGCTACCGCAAGGAGGTCGCGGCCTTCTTCCGCGAGCACCCGGTCGCGACCGGCCAACGCGCCGTGCGGCAGGCCCTCGAGCAGTTCGACCTCGACCTCGCCTTCGACCGCGAAGCGCGGCCGGCCCTCGAGGCCTGGTTGGCGGGCGACGGACCGGCCTGAGCAGGGGTGGCGGTGGCTCCTCGCGCACCCCGCCTCGGGAGCATGGCGCCGCCGGGGACGAAGGGCCCGACGTCCGCATGATGGAGCGCGCGAGCCTCATCGCAGACCGCCCGGACCGCGAGGGTCGCGGGGCCGGATGCGCAGGGTCACGGCGTAGCCAGGGTGATCGCTGAGCGCGGTCGGTCCGGGCGGACCGAAGTGCATGCGCCACCACTCGCCCGGGCTCGGGGCGCGCGCCAGGAAGATGCCCTCGTGCGCACCCCGGGTACGGCCGCGGATCGGGGCCGTCTGCTGCACGTCGACCGCGTAGGCCGGATCGTCGACGGCGAAGACGTGGTCGATCTCGGACGGGATCGACATCGCGCGGACGAGCGGCGTCTCGCGGACCAGCAGCTCGTAGTCGGGTGCGCCCGGGCGCGTGTTGAAGTCGCCGAGCAGCAGGGCCGGGGCACCGGGAGTGCGCGCGCGGCGCACGAAGGCCGCGAGCTCCCGCATCTGACCGAGGCGCACCTGCTCGTTGGCGGGATTGCCGCGGCCCGCCTGCGCATGCGTGTCGAACACGTCGAGCACGCCGCCACCCGGCAGCACCACGCGCGCGAGGCCCACGCCCTTCCCCGCCCACCAGTCGCCCTCCCAGACGCGGTACCACGGGTTCGAGTTCGCGAAGCGATGGAAGAGATGCTCCTGGATCGGGTGGGCCGACAGGATCCAGAGGCCGTTGCCGACCAGCGCACCCGGGAAACGGACCTCGTGCTCGAGGCGACTCGGCGCGAGGGCTCGGCGCAGCGTTGCGCGGTCGGACGCGATGAACGCCTCCTGCAGCGCGACGAGGTCGGGATCCAGATCGTTCAGGCGCGCGGCGATCGCGGCCATGCGCTCGGCGCGGTTCGTCGTGAACAGGTAGCCGTCCGCGATGTTGAACGTGACCACGCGCAGCGTGACGGGCGCGGGAAGCGGACGCGGCGGGCCCGCGTGCAGCACACTCCCGGCCAGGTCGGTCGGTGCGCCGACCCAGGCGTTGGCCATCCAGGCGAGGCCGAGCAGCAGGACGGGAAGCCCGAAGAACGCCCCGGTCGCATGACGGAGTCGAATGCTCATATCGGATGTGCTCATATCGTATGACCAGTTGACAATCATACGATCTTGGTGATGCTCTCGCCATGCTCGAGCCGATCTCCCGCCGCTCCCTGTCGGACGCCGTGTACGCGCAGCTGCGGGACCGGATCACCCGGGGCCTGCTGGCGCCCGGCGAGGCCCTGCCCTCGGAGCGCGTGCTCGTCGAGGAGCTCGGCGTGAATCGCGGTGCCGTCCGCGAGGCCCTGCGGCGGCTGGAGCAGGCGCGGCTGATCACCGTCCGACACGGCGGAACCTCGCGCGTGCAGGACTTCCGGCGCAGCGCGGGGCTCGGCCTGCTCGTCGAGCTCGCGCTCTCGTCGGACGGGGAGCCCGATCCCCACGTCGTGCGGAGCATTCTCGAGATGCGCGCCGCACTGGGTCCCGACGTCGCGCGACACGCCGCCGTGCGCCGAACCGACGCCCAGATCGCGCGCCTTCGGGAGGCGTTGGGGCGCATGGAGGCCCCCGGGCGGAAGCTCGAGGAGCGGCAGCGGGCCTCCCTGGACTTCTGGTCCGAGCTCGTCGATGCCGCGGACAACCTCGCCTACCGCCTCGCCTACAACTCGCTGCGCGAAGTGACCGAGGCCTTCCTCGATCGCATCGCCCCGCTCATGCGCGAGGAGCTCGAAGCGACGGGGCGCCTGCACGAGCTCGTCGAGGCCGTCGCGACGGGCGACCCGGGCCGCGCCGAGGACGGGGCACGCGCGGCCCTCGAACCCACGCAGGCGCGCATTGGAGACGCGCTGTCGGCTCTCGTGCCCGACGGAGACGCGTCATGACGTCCACGACCGGAGGCCCTGCGATCCGAAGCCTCGGCCCGGCCGCGGCCTACTTCGTGCGCCAGCCCAGCGTGATCCTGCTGCTCTCGCTCTGGGCGGCGACCTGGGGGCTGCGACCCTTCGCGGGACCGGTCGGCGTGGCCGACGCGATCGCGCCGCTTGTCGTGCTGCTGTTGTGGCCCTTCAACGAATGGCTGATCCACGTCTTCGTGCTGCACGCGCGACCGCGCGAGATCGCGGGACGGCGCATCGACCTGCCGGTCGCGCGCAAGCACCGGGCGCATCACCGCGACCCGCGGAACCTCGCGATCCTGTTCATTCCGCTCGGCAGCTTCGCGGTGAGCCTTCCCCTCGCGGCCGGGCTGAGCTGGCTGCTCACGCCCGACCCGGCCGTCGCGCTGACCGTGTTCGGCACGATCCTCACGCTCGGCCTGCACTACGAGTGGATCCACTTCCTCGCGCACACGAACGTCGCGCCGCGCACGCGGGTCTACCGCGAGGTGCTCCGGCGACACCGGCTGCACCACTACAAGAACGAGCAGCACTGGTTCGGCGTCAGCGTGCTCGGCGCCGACCAGCTGCTCGGCACCTCGCCCGACGCCGACGCGGTCCCGCGCTCGCCGACCGCGCGGCGGCTCCACGAGGAGGCCGACGCGGTGGCCTGAGGCGTCGGTTGCGACCGCTCCCGACTTTCGCTTCACTTTCGCCTTGCGACGGCGAGGCACGCTCCAGAATCCGACCAACCGCTTCGAGCGGCTGCGCTACGTGCCGCCCGACCGCGGCGACCCCGGGGCGGCGGGCGCGGGAGCCGAGGTCGATCCGGACCTCGAGCCGGATCCGGACGAGGCCGAGATCGACCCGCGCACCGAGTACCTGCGCGATCCCTCGCGCACGATCGTCGCGACGAACTCGAGCCCCGACGTCGGCTTCGATTCGAGCGTGAACCCGTACCGGGGCTGCGCCCACGGCTGCTCCTACTGCTACGCGCGGCCGCACCACGAGTTCCTGGGCTGGTCCGCGGGCCTCGACTTCGAGACGCGCATCCTCGTGAAGGAGCGCGCCCCGGAGCTGCTGCGGCGCAAGCTCGCGCACTCGCGCTGGAAGCCGCAGGTCGTCGCGTTCTCGGGCGTGACCGATCCCGACCAGCCCGCCGAGCGCCGCTTCCGGATCACGCGCGGCTGCCTCGAGGTGCTCGCCTCGTTCCGGAATCCCGTCGGGCTCATCACGAAGAGCTCGCTCGTGGCGCGAGACCTCGATCTGCTCGGCGAGCTCGCGCGCTGGAACGCGGCCTCGGTCGTCCTCTCGGTCACGACGCTCGACGAGGAGCTCGCCCGGCGCATGGAGCCGCAGGCCGCGAATCCGCGGAAGCGGCTCTGGGCGATCGAACGCCTCGCCGAGGCCGGTGTGCCCGTCGGTGTGAACGTCGCGCCGATCATCCCGGGGCTGACCGATCACGAGATGCCGTCGATCCTCGAGGCCGCCGCGAACGCGGGCGCGGGGTTCGCGGGCATGGTCATGCTGCGCCTGCCCCACGGCGTGAAGGAGATCTTCTCGGGCTGGCTCGAGGAGCACGCGCCCGATCGCAAGGCCAAGGTGCTGAACCGCCTCAAGGAGATGCGGGGCGGCAAGCTCTACGACGCGCGCTTCGGCGTGCGCGGGCGCGGCGAAGGCGTCTACGCCACGCAGCTGCGCTCGGTGTTCGGCGTCGCGTGCCGGCGGCACGGCCTGGCGCCCAAGGGACCGGAGCTTTCGAGCGAGCACTTCCGCGTCCCGGGTGCGACGACCCAGCTCTCGCTGTTCACGTAGCGCGCTGCGCCGCGCGGTCGCGCGGCCCGGCTCCGGCTACTCTCGCGGCCCATGAGCGCCCGCACCGAGAGCTCCGAGGCCCTGCGCGATCTGCTGCAGCGCCTCGACGGACGCAGCTACAAGGCCTTCAAGGACCTCACGGGGCGCCGCTTCGACGTCGGGGGCGCGGAGCTCTTCGTCGACCACGTGCAGGGCGATCCCTTCGCCGCGCCGTCGCGCATGCGGCTGCGCGTCGCGATGGCGCAGGCGGAGCTGCCCCCGGATCTCCACGACACGCGGCCGCGGCGCATCGCGCTGGAAGACTTCCTGGCGCGCGCCGTGCGGCGCACGATCCGCGAGGTCGTGCGCGGGCGCCGCGGCTCGGGCAAGAGTGGGCGGGTCGGGATCGACGCGGGCGGACAGGAGATCCTCGAGCGCACGGCCGTGAGGGTCACGCCGACCTGGGTCGAGGCGCGCATCGAGGTCGGCCTGCCCGCGGCAGGGCGCCGGCCCCTCGGCCGCGAGGCCGAGGCGATGCTGCTGGACGAGCTCCCGAGGCTCGCCGAGCGCGCGCTCTGCATGCCGCCGCAGGACGAGAGGCAGGCGCGCCGGCACGTCGACACCGCCGACGACCACGCCGCGCTCTGCATGCAGCTCGCGGCGCACGGCCTCGTGGCCTTCGTCGCCGACGGCTCGATCCTGCCCCGCGAGAGCGGCGCGAGCGACCGGCCGCCCCGCTCGGGCGCCGTGGCCTTCGAATCCCCCCCGAACCTGCGCGTGACCCTGGAGCTCGCACACCCGCACACGCGCGCGGACGGCGCCACGACGACCGAGATCGAGGGGCTCGGCATCCCCGAAGGCGTGACCCTGATCGTGGGCGGCGGCTACCACGGCAAGTCCACCTTGCTGCGCGCGGTCGAGCGAGGCGTGCATCCGCACGTGCCGGGCGACGGGCGTGAACGCATCGCGACGCGGCCCTCGGCGACCAAGATCCGCGCCGAGGACGGACGACGCGTCGAGGGCTGTGACATCGCGGGCTTCATCTCGGACCTGCCGGCGGGTCTGGGCCGCACGCGCTCGACGCGCTCCTTCTCGAGCGACGACGCGAGCGGCAGCACGAGCCAGGCCGCGGCGATCGTCGAGGCCCTCGAGGCGGGGAGCTGCGCGCTGCTGCTCGACGAGGACACCTCGGCGACGAACTTCATGGTGCGGGACGCGCGCATGCAGGCGCTCGTGCACCCCGACCGCGAGCCGATCACGCCCTTCGTCGAACGGGTTCGCTCGCTCGCCGACGACCTCGGGGTCTCCAGCGTGATCGTGATGGGCGCCTCGGGCGACTACTTCGCCGCGGCCGACACGGTGATCGAGCTGCACGACTACGTGCCGCGCGACGTCACCGCCGAGGCGAAGCGGATCGCCGCGCAGAGCGAGGCGCGGCCCTCGCGCGCGGACGGCGAAGCCCTCACCCGGCCCCGCGCGCGCACTCCCGATCCGGACAGCATCGATCCCTCGGCGCGACGCCGCGACGCGCGGATCGACGCGCGCGGGACGGACGGGCTGCGCCTGGGCGAGAACGACGTCGACCTGCGCGGCCTCGAGCAGCTCGTCGACCCGAGCCAGACGCGCGCGATCGGCTGGCTGCTCGCGCGCGGCCGCGCCTGGATGCAGGACGCGCCGACGATGGCCCGCTGGCTCGACCGGGTCGAGGCCTTCCTCGACGAGGACGGCCTCGACGCCCTCTGCGACCGCCCCACCGACCTCGCCCGCCCCCGCCGCCACGAAGTCGCCGCCTCCCTAAACCGCCTCCGCACCTTCCGCGTCTCCCAAGACACATAGGCGAGCGAGAAGTCAAGGAGGGGACGCTCCTGCATTCCTTAACCTTTGCGGTGAGCGTCGCGGTCCTTCCCTGGAACCCGTTTCGGAAGAAGTCAAGAAATGCAGGAGCGTCCCCTGCTTAACTTCCTTGGCGCAGGGTTGCGAGGAGGGCCTCGTCGATGCGGGCCTTCACGGTGCGGCGGTCGATGCCGAGGCGGCGGGCGGCCTCCTCGTAGCTGCCGGTCTGGGCGTAGACGAGGGTCGCGTAGCGGCGCGAGAGCTCCTCCATGTCGAGGCCGCCCGCGAGCATGGCCTCGGCGAGCTCGGCGCGCGGCCCGGCGACCGCGGGCGCCGCGCCCCCGCCGGGGGGCTCGTAGCGGCCCCGGATCGCGACGTTCCGGATGCACTGCTCGAGCTCGCGGATGTTGCCGGGCCACGCGTAGCCGGGCGGCATCTCGTCGCCGATCCAGGTCTCGACCTGGGCCGCCACGTCGTCGGCCTCCTCGCGGCCGAAGAGCCGACGGCAGATCACGAGCACGAGATTGTGCAGATCCGCGGGATGATCGGCGAGCTGCTCGCGCAGGGCCGGCGTGCGGATCCAGTCGGAGTTGAGCCGGTAGTAGAAGTCCTCGCGGAAGCGGCCCTCGCGCATCTCGTGCGCGAGGTCGCGGTTCGTCGCGGCGATGATCTTGCCCTCGAAGAGGCGCTCCTTGGTCTCGCCGAGGCGCTGGAAGGTGCGCGTCTGCAGCACGCGCAGGAGCTTGACCTGGATCTCGCCGTCGAGCTCCCCGATCTCGTCGAGGAAGACCGTTCCGCCGCGCCCGCAGACCTCGAGCCAGCCCTGCCGATCCTCGACCGCGCCCGTGAACGAGCCCTTGCGATGTCCGAACAGCTCCGACTCGATCAGGGTCGGCGAGAGCGCCGAGAGGTTCACGGGGTGGAAGGAGCGGTCGTAGGATTCCGCGAAGGTGCGCGACTCGGGATCGAAGGGGATGAAGCGCGAGAGCCCCACGGCACGCGCGACGAGCTCCTTGCCCGTGCCCGACTCCCCCGTGACGAGGGTCGTGAAGTCGTGCATGCGATCCCAGAGCGCGCGGCGATAGCGCCCTCGGTCCTGACTGAAGATCGACTGCCAGGCCGAGGCGCGCAGCGTCGCGGAGGGCAGCGACGCACCGTAGATCTGGCGGAACACGTGATGGAAGGCGCGGCGCGTCTGGTAGCCGTAGGCGAACAGGAACGCGGGATCGCGCCGCGACGGCCGCGTGAAGCCCTGCACGTCGAAGTACGCGTCGACGTCGGCCGCGAAGCGGTCGTAGCAGGCCACGGTGTGCACCTTGCCGCCCTCGTCGCGGTGCATGGCCTGGAACCACTCGTCCGCGTACGCCGCGTAGAGCGCGTACATGACGAGGTCCTCGTAGAGCTCGAGCTCCTCGTCGGTCGCGCTCTCGCCGCGCGCGAGCCGCTCGCGGAGGATCGGCAGCAGCTCCTGGAGGTGCTCGTCGATGCGCGCGAGGTTCGGGTTCAGCCCTCCGAGCTCCGTGTCCACGTTCCAGACCTCGCGGGTCTTCACGAAGCGGCGCCCGAGCACCTCGCGCTCGAAGTCGATGCGCTGGGGCAGGAACGGGTTCACGGCCGTGAGCCGCGACATCGCCTCGGCGATGGCACGCTCTTTGCCTCTCATCAGCGGCATGAGTCACTCCGATACGGCGACGAGCATCCTGGAGCCCCGAGAGCCCCTGCTGGCTTCGAGCGGGGTACACTCAATGTACGGCGAGGATCATCGGATGAACACCAGCCCCACTGAAGGACCCCCGGGCGCGGTGCCGCCGGCGCCCTCGTGGCGCGCGCGCGTCGACCGGGCCCTCGCGTGGCTGTGCCGGGCCCTCATGGGGATCTTCTTCCGCGAGGTCCAGGTGCAGGGGCTGGAGAAGGTTCCGCGCGGCGTCCCGCTCGTGCTCGTCGCGAACCACCACAACAGCCTGATCGACCCGCTGCTCGTGCTCGCCCACCTCGACGCGCACCCGCGCTTCCTCGCGAAGAGCACGCTCTGGGACATCCCCGTGATGCGGCGCCTGCTCGACCTCGGCGGCGTGATCCCGGTCTACCGGCGCCAGGACGAGGGCGTCGACCACTCGCAGAACCTGCAGACCTTCGCGCGCTGCCACGAGGAGCTCGCGCGCGGCGGCGCCGTCTCGCTGTTCCCGGAAGGCATCAGCCACAGCGCGCCGCACCTGGCCGAGGTGAAGACCGGCGCCGCGCGCATCGTGCTCGAAGCCGAGCAGACCCACGGCCCGCTCGGAAGCTTCGTCGTGCCGGTGGGTCTCACCTTCGACGAGAAGGGCACCTTCCGCTCGCGCGCGCTCGTGCACGTCGGCGAGCCGATCGCGATCGAGCCCTGGCGCGCGCGGCACGAGGCCGCGGACGACGAGGCTCGGCGCGAGATCGTCCGCGGCGGCCTCGTGCCGAACGCGCCAGGGCTCGATGGCGATCGGCTCGCCGACGCGCACGAGCGCGCGCGAGCGGAAGGTGCCCTTCTCGTCGAAGGTGAGACCCAC
>JAAUYD010077508.1_pt1 | contig 10350 bp, 6 predicted proteins | sample 7278101 | NCBI WGS metagenome assembly JAAUYD01 (sample SAMN14350128, study PRJNA611818) | marine sediment metagenome | isolation source: surface marine sediment (0.6m) | place: French Polynesia: Moorea | collected 2018-08
CCGGCGCGGTGATGATGCGCGTGCGCATCTGATGCACCAGGTCGAACATCTCCTCGTCATTGGACCAGGCGTCCGCGGCGATGCCGTACAGGCCGAGGGCCTTGGGCGTGCTGCCTCCGCTCTGGTCCAGGGCGGCGATAAAGCCGTCAGAATTTTGGAACTTGGCTTTCTGCTGCTCGAAGTTGCTCACGTGGTGCCTCCGTGCGAAATGGGTATGCGAAACGATGAGCGCTAGTCTACCGGCCGGCGGCGCCGAACTCACGGCAGCGGGGTTTGCGCTGCCGCGAGCCAGGCCGGCTCCAGGCTCAGTCTTCGAGGAAGCCCACGTCGCGCGCGTCCTGCAATTCAGCCGGATAGTCGTCCAGGGTCGCCAGATCCACGCGATTCACGCGCGGCGGCACGCGCACTTCGCGGGTCTCGCCGCCCATGCCGTCATCAAAGGCGCTGAACTCGAATTCGAGCACGGCACCCACGCCGGCCACGCCGTCGTAGGACAGGAGCTCCCAGGTCAGGTCGCGATCGAACACGGCGAAGTCACCGGCAAGCACGATCTGCGCGTTCTCCGCCGAGCTGGTGTAGGTCCAGTTGCCGGCGGTCTCGAAGCAGCCGCGCGAATCGTCGAGCAGGCAGGTGGCGGGCCCCGGCTCGAACAGCCGCGCCGTGAGATCGGCGGCGAACAGGTAGCCGGAGTTGCGCTGCGGGTCGACCAGGCCATCGGCGCGTTTGGCTGCGCTGCGATCGACGCGGGCACCGCTCAGGTTGGGCTCGGCGGTGACCGGACCCCAGTAAGCGGGCTCCGCCGACAGCAGGTCAGCCAGTAAGTCTGCACCGGTGCCACGCTGGCGTGCCAGCCAGTCCGTGAAGCGCAGGGCCACCTGGCCGTTCACCTCATAGGTGACCAGCACGAAGTCGACGTCGAACAGGCGCCGCAGGCGCTGGTAGATGAAGCGCTCGCCGCTGTCCGCCGTGAGCACCAGGTCGCCGTCGATCAGGTTCCAGGCGAAGTCCAGGCCGCTCAGGGGGCCGGCGGTGGTGCGCCCGTCCTGGCGCAGGGTGAACAGGTCCACGGCGACGCCCGGGTCCGTGCCGAAGTCGGCGCCGATGTCGTAGCGCACGGGCAGGGCCCAGGCCTGCAGGGAGACCACATCGTCGGCGAGGTCGCCGTCGCGGCTGACCGGCGGCGAGATCACGCGGGTGAACTCGCGGCTCTGCACACCACGGGGCAGATCACCTGGCCAGGCAAGATCCGTGAGCACCTGATCGAGATCGTTCTCCTCGCGCTCCTCGACCAGCGCCTGCACCTCGCCGTCCACCGTGGAGATCGCCTGCGCCGTGCGCGAGAGCAGGGTCGTGCGCACCAGCAGCGGATCGGGCACGGGGTCGCCGTCGACGATCGCCTGGGTGATGAAGTCCACCACTTCCTGGGCGAAGCCGAACTGCGACGTTAGCTGTGCGCGATCGGCAAGGGTCACCTCGGCCGTGGACGCGACCGCCAGCGCATCGGCGCTGTCGAAGGTGAGCGTGAGGGTCTGCTCGGCGAGCGCCCAGGTCAGGCCCAGCGCATCCGTGCGCACCTTGCGCGTACGAAAACCGGCCTCCTCATAGCGCTGGCGGTACCAGGTGCCCGTGCCTCCGTCCTGCAGGTCCACCACGGACTTCGCCGTGATGTCTCGCAGCAGGTGGCCGGGAGCGGCCTCATCGCTCCACACGCGGGTGCCGGGCAGGGTCGCGGCGTCGAAGCCTGCGACCACGTTGCCGTCCGCCAGCGTGGCGTCCTCGGCACGGTCCAGGGCCTCGGCGAAGGCCGGCGTGCGCACGCCGTCCGCATCCTGCAGACCCTCGGCGAGCAGCAGCGCGTCGATCGCCTCCTGCCGCGACTCCGTACCGCCCGGCAACAGCAGGCCCAGCACGGTCTGGCCGTCGGGCACGGTGATGAGATCCTCGTCCACGATGGCCTTGATCAGCGACGCCGTATCGAGCAGCAGCTGGCCGGGGATGGCCGTCTCGGCCCGCAGCAGGGTCTGCGCATCGGTGGCCGCGTCGCCACCGTTGAAGTCGGGCAGCAGTAGGTCGCGGGCCGTGCTCACGTGGGTCACGTTGAGGCGCGGGAATTCGCTGGCATCCAGCGTCTCGTCCGCGCCAGCCGCGTCGACCAGCTGCGCCAGGCTGCCGAGCACGGACACCAGCTCCACCTGGGTCTGGCCCGGTGCGGTGCCGAAGGCGCGCAGGGTGACCAGGGCGTTCTCATCGAACTCCCCTTCCCGTCGCTGCAGGGTGATCGTGTAGGCGCCGCTGGCATCCGCCGTGGCTTCGAAGCTGTCGCCGTCGAAGCTGCCGAAGATGGCCGCCTCGCTCACGGGAGCGTCGGTGACCAGGCCCGAGAAGGTCACGGTGGTGACGTCCACCACGGTGATGTCGAAGGGTGCGAGATCGACGGTGGTGGTGCCGTCGGCCACGCTGATCGTGATGTCCGCGTAGACGCCCTGATCCGTGTTCGAGGGCGTCCCGGTCAGGGCGCCCGTCGCCAGGTCGAAGCTGGCCCAGGACGGCGCGTTGGCGATCGAGAAGCTCAAGGTGTCGCCCACATCGACGTCGCTGGCGGTGGGCGTAAAGGCGTAGGCCTGGCCCTCGTCGACGGAGTCTGGCGCGGTGCCGGAGATCTCCGGCGCATCATTGGTGTTGATCACTTCCAGATCGAAGGGTGCGCTGGAGGTGCTGGCCGTACCGTCGGAGGCGGTCACCACCAGGCCAGCGGTCACCCCCACATCATCGTTGGTGGGCGCGCCCGAGAACTGCCCCGTGACCGGATCCAGACTGGCCCAGACCGGCGCATTGGCGATCGACCAGGTGACCGTGTCGCCGTCGTCGTCCGTGGCGTTGAACTGGAAGTTGAAGACCGCATCTTCGGTGGCCGTCGCCGGCAGGACACCGACCAGCTCGGGCGCATCGTTCACGTTCACCACCTCCAGGGCCACGCCGGCGCTGCTGGTGGTGACGATGCCGTCGGTGACCGTGACGATCACGTCCGCCGTCACCCCGACGTCAGCGTTTGTCGGCGTGCCCGACAGGGCGCCGGTCATCGGATCGACCAGCAACCAGATCGGCGCGTTGCGCAGGCCGAAGGTCAGAGCATCGCCGTCAATGTCCGTAGCCGTGACCTGGAAGGTGAAGGGATCGTCCTCCGTGGCCGTGCCGGGCAGCACGCTGGTGATCACCGGCGCGTCGTTGACGTTCAGCACTTCCACGGCGAAGGGGGCACTGTCGCTGGTGACCTGACCGTCGGACACGCTCACGACGATGCCGGCCGTGGCGCCCACATCGCCGTTGCCGGGCTGGCCCGAGAGTGCACCGGTGCCGGCATCGATCGTGAGCCAGGCGGGTGCGCCGGCGATGGAGAAGGCTAGCGCGTCACCATCGATGTCCGACGCGGTGAAAGAGAAGGCGTACTGGGCATCCTGATCGACGGTGGCCGGCGGCGTGCCGCTGATCTGCGGCGCGTCGTTGACGTTGATCACCTCGATCTGGAAGGCCGGGGCCGCCGTGGTCAGGGCACCGTCGGTCACGCTGACCACGATGTCGGCGAACACGCCCACGTCGTCATTGGTCGGCATGCCCTCGAGGGTGCCCGTGGCCGTGTCCAGCATGAGCCAGGCGGGCGCGTTGTCGAGGATGAAGGTGAGCGCATCGCCTTCGGCGTCCGTGGCGCCGAAGGTGAAGCTCAGCAACGCATCCTGGTCGACGGTGGCCGGCGGCGTGCCGGTGATGGTGGGCGCCGTGTTGGTCGGTGGGGGCGGTGGGGGCGGCGGCGCGGGGTCACCACCACCTCCGCTGCAGGCGGCCAGCACCAGTGTCGATGCCAGCCCACCGATCATCCCTACGCGCGACATGAACGTCGCGCGCCCAGCCGCTGACGCGGTCTTCTTCTCGATCATGATAGGTAACGCCCTGAGATCAGCTCGAATTCGGGACGCGTAGTGTACCGGAGGCGCCGGGGAACCGCGGCTGCCGACATAAGCCGTTGACGAACAAGGCGAACGATGCGCGTAGGGAGCTATCGAGAAGCGATTTCGACCATCGCCGAGCCGTCATCCGCGCCCGTCCACGCTACATATGCCGCCTTGGGGCAGGATCAACGCTCGGCGAAAGAGGCCCTCAGCGCAGGCACAGTTCGGCGGCGGCCAGGTCCTGCAGGGCCGTGCCCACGGATTTGTACAGGGTGATCTCATCCGCCGCGCGGCGCAGGCTGCCGTCACGGACCGACATCTCGAACAGGTCCCCGGCAACGGACTCGAAGGAGAACGCCCCGGCGTCCACCGCCTGCAGGAGGTCGCCCGCTTCGTCCTTCGCCCCTTCCAAGGTGTCGATGAACACCTGATCGACCTTGGCCACCAGCGCCGGATCCGCCTCGCACATGGCCGGCGTGTAGGCACCGACCAGGTCGACGTGCGTACCAGGCTCCACCCAGGCGCCCTGCAGCACCGGCGCCTGGGCCGAGGTCGCACTGGAGATGATGTCTGCCCCGGCGGCGCCGGCAGCCACATCCGCCACGGGCACACAGCGCTGCGCCATGGCTTCATCCAACTCCTGCGCCATGGCGGCGGCGCGCGCCGGATCACGACCCCATACGCGCACCTCACGGATCGGCCGCACGGCACAGTGGGCAGCGGCGAGTTCGCGGGCCACTCGCCCCGTGCCGATCACCAACAGGGTCTGTGCATCCTCGCGTGACAGGTAGCGCGAGGCCAGCGCCGAGGCGGCGGCGGTGCGCCTGGCGGTCAGGGCCCCCGCGTCGAGCACGGCGCGGGGGATTCCCGTGCCCTGCTCGAACAGCAGGTACACCCCGTGCAGCGTCGGCAGGCCAAGCGCTGCGTTAGCTGGCGCGACGGTGGCCACCTTGACGCCGAAGGCGCCCCCTCCTCCTTGATGCCAGGCGGGCATCAACAGCAGGGTGATGTCCTCAGCCTCGCAGGCCCCGGGAACCGTGTGATAATGACGCATCGGCGACACGCCCCGCGCACGGAACGCATCACGAATCGCATCGATCAGTGCAGGCCAAGGCGTGGCGCTGGTCACCGCCGCGGCGTCGAGGACCCTCAGCTCCATGGCATGGCCGCGCTCATGCGCCGTACACCGCCACCGGTTGCCCCAGCACCTCACGGCGCAGCTCGACGCCGAGGCCCGGCACCTGCGAGGCCCGCATGCGCCCATCCACCCGTGTCGGCGCGCCGCTGGCGTTGCTCACGGTGACGTAGCTATTGAAATCGGTGGCTGAGAAACGCAGGGCCTGTGGCGTCGAGTGGGCCAGATGAGCGATGGCGGCGGTGATCACATCGCCGCCCCAGCTGTCCTCGATGGTCATCGGCACGTTGAGTGACACGCACAGGTCGCGGATCTGACGCGCCTTGCTCAAGCCGCCCACCTTGGAGATCTTCAGGTTGATCACATCCATGGCACCGTCGTGATGGCCGCGCAGGAAGGCGTCGAGGTCCGTGATGTTCTCATCCAGGATGAAGGGCAAGGCGGTCTTGCGGCGCACCGTGAGGCAGTGCTCGTAGGTGCGACAGGGTTGCTCAATGTACACATCGCGATCGCGCACGGCATGAGCCACGCGCAGCGCATCGTCCACGCGCCAGCCGGTGTTGGCGTCGGCCACCAGCACCTCGCCCCGGGTGAGTACGTCGGCGGCCGCATGGATGCGAGCGATGTCCTCGGATGGATCACCGCCCACCTTGAGCTGGAACTTGGTGTAACCGGCGGCGCGATGCTCGGCCACGTTCTGCGCCATCTCCTCCACGGGCCGCTGACTGATGGCGCGATAGAGCACCACGTCCTCGCCGAAACGCCCACCGAGAAGGTCGCACACGGGTTTGCCGCAGACCTTGCCGAGCAGGTCCCAGCAGGCCATGTCGATGGCGGACTTCACGTAAGGATGGCCAAGCAGGGCGCGATCCATCAGGCGGTTGATTGGCCCCAGCGCCGTGGGATCCTCGCCGATCAGCGTACCCGCAAGCTCGGCGATGCCTGCCCGCGCGCCGGCTCCGAAGGCTGGTAGGTAGAAAGGTCCGAGGGGGCAGACTTCACCGACGCCGGCGCGGCCGTCGTCCGTGACGAGTTCGACCACCGTACTGTCGAACACCTCCACGTACTTGCCTTCGGACCAGCTGTAACGCCCCTCCACCAGGGGAAGATCGACCTGATAGACACGGATCTCGGCTAGCTTCAACGCCCCTGCCCTTCCTGTACTGATGCTTTTGGCGGCTCCGACTATAGCGTTCGCGCGAGCGGCCACGCAAAGCAAGGCGGCTGCCGGATCAGTGCGTAAGCAACGCTACGTCCGCGTCGAGGTCCTCGCTGTTCAAGGCCTCCAGGAAGGCAAGCAGGGCCGCGAACTCCGCCGAGGCCAGGCGCAGGGGATCGAGCTCCTGATGGCCGAGGACGCGGGTGGGCGCTGCCACGTAGTGCGCCAGCACCGCCCGCAGGTCCTCGAAGCGTCCGTCGTGCATGTAGGGGGCCGTGCGTGCCACGTTGCGCAGGGTCGGCACGCGAAAGGCGCCCAGCAACTCTGCGCCACGGGTCTTCATGAAGCGCAGCTCCGCGCATTGATCGGGCGTCGCATCGCTGTAGGGGCCTAAGCAGTTGAAGGGATCGCGCTGCACTTCACCCACGGCCGCGGCACGCCCCAGGTCCGCCTGCCCCGTGCTGCGGGCGATGAGGCCGATGTTGTGGAAGCCGCCGTTGCTGAACATGGGACCGTTGTGGCACTGGGTGCACTGGGCACGATCACCGATGAAAACCTTAAGGCCCAACTGCTCCCGGGCGTCCAGGTAGCCACCGCCTGTGTCGTCGCCGCCGAGCAGCGCCGCCACGTAGCGATCGAAGCGCGAAGGCACGGGCAGCAAACTGCGCTCATAGGCGGCGAGGAGCTTGCCGACGCGAGCGAAAGCGCCGTTCACCAGCTCGCGATCGGCCGGCGCCATACCCTCCCACGCGCCCACGGCATCAGCATCACCGAGCGGCGTGGCATGGCGCGGAAAGCGCTGCTCGTCGGCGACGACCGGAGGGGGCGCATCGAAGAGCTGGCGCCAGGCCTGCGCATAGGCTGGCTCCGCAGCCATCAAGGCAACCACGGCGACGCGCGCCATCCCCTGCTCGTCCGGGTGCTCGATGGGCGTCAGGGCCTGCGACCAGAGGCTGTCGCGGCGGCCGTCCCAGTACAACCAGCGCTGATAGGCGGCGCCCAGCACCGTGGGTGCGTTGCGCGCCGTCGCGCCCAGGCCATGAGACCTGGCCTCGCTGTCAGCGAAGGCACGCGAGGGTTGATGACAGCTGGCGCAGGACACCTCGCCGTTGGCACTGAGACGCGTATCGAAGAACAGGCGCTGTCCGAATCGTGCCGCCCCCTCCAGGTCAGCCAGCGCATTCGAAGGACTGGCAGGCACCGTCATGGCCGGCGCCGGGAGCAGGCTCAGGCTGCGCATCAGCTCGCGTTCGGCGGCGGTCCATGTGATGGGCGACGGGTCCGCCGCCAAGGCGGCGTACGCGGCAAACGCCCACAACAGCAGCAAGCAAAGGGCCCGGGCAAGCGATCGCGGAGCGCTCATCAAGTGGCCTGTAGCGGCTGGTTCGGGAGTGTTGAGTGAGTCATTCATTCTCCGCCGCTAGGGCGACACGGCGATGTCGAAGCTGACCGTATCGGTCACGTCACCGGCACCGATGGACAGCACCAGTTGCCACCAGCCCTTCATGCCGAAGCGAATCCCATCAAGCGGATAGCGACCCGGTGCAAGCGCCGCCCCGATCGCCGGCGAGGTGGGAAAGCCGTGGTCATGCAAGGGCATGCCACCGACGAAGTCGAGTCGCGCATCGACCACCGGTTGGCCGTTCGCATCGTCCACGACGATTACGTAGCTGAACAGGCGGCCCAACTGTGGCCCGCCCTCGGGGGCTTCCAGGGTGACGCGGAAATGGCCTGCGTCGCTGCGCTTGCTGGCCACGGTCAGGAGATTCTCGGGGATGCCATCGGCGTCGAGCGTCAGGCGCCCGGCTGCCACGTCGGCGCGGGCGGCACGCCAGGCCGAGGGCGTCGACTGGGCCGAAGCCACGCTGGCACCCTCGAGCATCGCTCGCACGTCCTCATCGCCCATGTCGTGGCCCGCGTGAGGGTCATGCGTCATCTGCTCGTCGGTCTGGTCGGGGGTGCAGGCGCCGACGCCCAGCATCACGGCGATGGCCAGCGCACCACGCATGAAACCTGGCACCTTGTGCCCATGCGCCGCCATCAACGTCCTCCCAGCCAGGCGAGGCTCATCCACACGCCATCACCACGCACGGTGGCCGACAGCTCACCGGACAGATCCATCAGGTAGATGCCGTTGGTGGTGGCGTAGGCGAAGGCATCGTCACCGCCGGCGAAGGCGCCATAGCTCATGATCCTCGCCTCCCGCGTCAGGCGTTCGGCCTCGCCACCGGCCACGGGGACGCGCCACCAGTCCGAGGCGACGTCGTGATCGTTGTGCGCTTGCGCGCTGGCCACGGGCAACAGACGCAACAGCCAGGACAGGGCGCGCTCGCCGGCGGGTACGCGCGTGTCCTCCTCGGCTACGGCGAACACCAGGTGCTTGCCGTCCGGCGTGAAGGTGGGTGCATCCACATCGAAGTACTTGCCCACGGGCACCACCATCTTCAGGTTGCTGCCGTCGGCGTCAGCCACGAACAGACCGCGCTGCTGGGACAGGGGCTGGACGCCGACGAAGGCGATGCGTTTCCCGTTCGGCGATACGGTGGGCCAGATGCCGTTGGGGATGATGTCCTGCACCTCACCGCTGCGCAGATCCAGGCGCCGCAGGGTGATGTCCGAATAGGCGTTGATCACGTCATCGGACGCCGCCACTCGCACGTGGTAGCAATAGCGCCCGTCCGGCGACAGGGCGGGCTCCAGCAGATACTCGCCAGGGGTGTCTCCCCCCAGCAGACGCTCCCCCTGCCAGCCGGGGGTGGTGAGGTCTTCGCGATACAGCGCGCTGCGATCGAACAGCTTAGCCCCTTCCTGCGCGGGCGGCGGTACGTAGCTGTAGAGCAGAAAGGACTCGTCGCGCGCCACGGTGAACTGGCGGATCTCACTGCCGGCCGGCGCCCGGTACAGCCAGTCGAGGTCGCCCTTGCCGTCCGCGGCCATGGAGACGATGCCGTGGTCGGGCGTGGCGGCAAGGGAGATGCTGAGCAGACGCGCGTCAGCGAGATCGCGTGGCGGCGGCGCCGGGGTACAGGCGCCGGCGAGCACCAGCGCGGTGAGCAGCAAGGCCGCCGCGCGCCAGGTGCAGGGGGATGTGGTCATCATGGGGCGGCATCGTAGTCGCTCGCGCGGGCAACCGCCCTGTTCCCCCAGCGCCTGCGCCAGCGATACGCCGTGCTGGTCGCGAAACCAGCCGAGATAGGGGGGTCGTTCAGCCGTATCGACGTTGAGCGGCCCTGCCGGCAAGGCACCGTTTCCGGCCAGGGAAACGCTGCGGGTCTCCACGCTGAAACGCGTGGCGCCACTGCGGTTCGGCAGGGAGACGTGCAGCTGCGCGCCGGAGAACAGGGCCAGGGCGCCCACCGGCAACTCCAGCGGCGTCGCCTCCTGCACATCCGGCGGCCGTTTGGCACGGGGCGCCGACGGATAGGTCACGCGCCCGTCGCCGGCGCCGTCCCGGTGCGCTCGATACTCCTCGAAGGACCAGCTGCCCGACTCGTTCTCCACCGCCCGCTGCCAGTGGTCAAGGAAGACCCCGAGCGTGTTCAGACGGGTCACGGACGAGACGGGCGCCCACCAGTTCTCCTGCCCCATCACGCGCGAGCCCCAGGTATCGCGATGGGGATGGAGCGGCGGGAAGCGCTCGTGAGAACTGCCCCGTGGCGGCAGCACGCGCAGGAACAGTTGATCGCGAAACACCTTATCGCCCATCTGCAGCGCCGCCACGCTCTGCCAGAAGGCATCACGCACCAGCGAGTCCTCGGCGAAGCGTTGTTGCAGCTGCCGAGCGCGCTGCGCAAAGGCCTCACGGGGCAGGCGATGGGCAAGGGCGGGAGGTCCTTCGTTGGCGAAGGCGTCGTCGATCAGTTCCGATGCGCGCCGCAGGAGGTGTACGAAGGCCGACGGCGGGTGTTCGAGCACGAGGACCTGACCGCGGTCCAGGGCCGCGACCCTCTCGGCGGGCAAGGGCAAGGCTTGCAGGCGCTGGATCGAGCCGCGGGCTGGCGCGGAAGCGGCGCCGCGACGGGGATCGTCGCGGCGCCAGGGGTCATTCGCCGTTTGCGGCGAGCTGTCGAGCGGGTCTTCAGCCAAGCGTACCGTTCACGATGGGATCGAAG
>JAAUYD010109036.1_pt1 | contig 10349 bp, 5 predicted proteins | sample 7278101 | NCBI WGS metagenome assembly JAAUYD01 (sample SAMN14350128, study PRJNA611818) | marine sediment metagenome | isolation source: surface marine sediment (0.6m) | place: French Polynesia: Moorea | collected 2018-08
AAGTCGCACGGGGCTTTTGGTCCCTGGCAAGGCGCGACGACGAGCAGTGGCGGGCACCACGGGAGGAGGAGTAACGCGGCCAGGGGCAAAAAGTACCCGCGAATTATTCATCGAACTTCTGACTCAGGACACTAGCAGCTACTGCCACCCCCCTTGCGCCTGCGGATCTCTGATCAGCAGCCCCCGGGCCCGCGCGACGAACTCCTGCTGCAACTCGCTGGCGCCACCGCCGACAGCCGCGATCTGCTCCAGCAGCCCAACCGCCGACCGGGCCTGTTCATCGGAGAACTTCTCACGGCTGGGCTCGACCACACGCGGCAGTTACCCTCGCACCTCTTCGCCAGTACCGAGCAGGTGGGAGCTGGCGACGAACAGTCCCGACGCCTCCTTCGGCGACAGCTGAAACGTCGCTTCGAACATCGCCTGTATAGCCTGCTTCTCCTCACTACTCAGGTCGCCATCGGCCTTCGCCGTGGCGACGACGAGCAAGGCGGTTGCCTGCATCGGACTCTCGATGGCAAAGACGGGGTTGGCCGTATACTGCTTGCGCCAGTTGCGTCGGCGGCGCCAGGCCCAGGGATTCAGGCCGCCGAGGTCTATGCCAAGGCGGTCGAGCAACCAGAGGATGGTCACAAGGCTGCTGAGCAGTCCGATCAGGATGTGCAAGATTGGGGCCTCATCAGTTTGGGGAGGGTAGCGCGTAGCACCACAGATCAGCGAGCGCGCTACTCTATCAACACATATGTACGCCTTGCACCCTTGCCAGGTACGCCTCTCTTATGTTGAGTGACCGCACATGGCGGACTCCCGTGAGGCCCGGCACTGAGCGATAATGGCGGTAGAGTCCGCCCGACTCGGGTCGCTGGCTACACATCCAGCTATCGCCGCAAACGGAATCAAGTTCATGACAGGACCACGGACGATCGTGACCTTGGCGACAGCCGCCGCCGCATCACTGACCCTGGTGCTCTGGACCGCGCAGGATCCGCAACCCTCCGCGATCCCCGATGCCGCCCCGCCAGCGCCGGGCGAGTGGCTCAGCACCCGCCGCATGTCGCGCAGCGCACTCACGCAGGCGCGCCTGGCGCGCATCAACGCCGACTACCAGCGCCTGCGCGAGCAGTCCGCCTTGCGCGCCCGCGGCATCGCCGCCGCCGACTGGACCTTCGTCGGACCGGTGACCATCGGCGGCCGAGTCCTCGACATCGCGATCGATCCCGTACTGGACGATACGCTGTACGTGGCCAGCGCCAGCGGCGGGGTCTGGGCGAGCGCCGACGCCGGTGACACCTTCACTTCCGCCTGGCCGGACAGCAACGCCCAGGCCATCGGCGCCCTCGCCATGACCAGCACGGGCCTGCTCTACGCCGGCACCGGGGAATCGGGCCCCGGCGGCGGCAGTCCGACCTTCGGCAACAAGGGCGTGTTCGTCTCATCGGACCGTGGCGCCAACTGGTCCGCCAGCGGTCTGCAAGCAAGCGAACGCATCAGCCGCATCGCCATCGACCCCGCCAACGAGCAGCGACTGTTCGTCGCGGCCACGGGCCCCCTGTTCGCACCGGGCGGTGAGCGCGGCGTGTACCGCAGCGACGATGGGGGCGCCACCTGGCAACTGGTGCTGGCGGGCGACAACGACACCACCGGCGCCTCCGACGTGCACCTCGATCCCCTGAACCCCGATCGGGTCTACGCGGTGCTGTGGGATCATCTGCGCGAACCGGCCCTGCGCCGCTACGGCGGCCCCGGATCGGGCATCTATCGCAGCCTCGACGGCGGCGACAGCTGGACCCGTCTGGCGGGCGGCCTGCCACCGGCCTCACCGAACGTCGGTCGCATCGCCCTCGGCGTCGCACCTTCCAATCCCGATCGCCTCTACGCCACCTACATCGACACGATCGGTCGCTTCACCGCGTCCTACACGAGCAGCGATGGCGGCGACTCGTGGACCGTGCAACCCTTCAACCAGAACCTCGCCAACTCCCAGAGCAGCTTCGGCTGGTGGTTCGCGCGGATCTGGGTGGACCCCTTGATCGAAACCAAAGTCTACAGCGCCGGTATCGATCTGCTCGTCTCCAACAACGCCGGCGCCTCCTGGCAGCGCACGGCCAACGGCGTACATGTCGATCAGCACGCCATGGCCTGGGACGACAAGGTCAACGGACGCATTTACCTCGGCAACGACGGCGGTGTGTATCGCTCGGACAGCGATGGCGTGGGCAGCTGGACCTTCGCCACGGTCCAGCCCTTCACCCAGTTCTACACGCTGGACGTGAGCGAGCAGGACCCCACGCGCCTGGTCGGCGGCACGCAGGACAACAACTGCCTGCGCTCCTACTCGGCCGCCGATCCCGACGACTGGAATGCCTGGGGCTGCGGCGATGGCCTCGAAAACCTGATCAACCCCGTGGACCAGAACCTGATCTACGGCTGCAGCCAGTACGGCAGCTGCATCCGCTCACTCAACGGTGGCGAGACAGCCCTCGGCCTGGCCACGCCCTTCATGCAGCGGAACAACTGGCAGTCGCCGCTGCTGTTCGATCCGACGGACCCGAGCACCATGTACTACGCCGGCAACCGCGTGGCACGCTCCATCGACGGCGGCGCCAGCTGGTCCCTCATCAGCCCGGACCTGACCGGCGGCGATCCGTTCCCGAACCCCATCGATCCCTACCCCTTCGGCACGGTCACCACCATCGGCGTGGCGAAGAGCGATCCTGCCGTGATCTACGCGGGCACCGATGACGCACGCATCTGGGTGACCCGGGACGGCGGCACCAACTGGGTCGAGTCGACGGACCCCGCCCTGCCCGATCGCTGGGTGACCAAGCTCCTGGTCAGCGACACGGACGCGGACCTCGCCTGGCTCTCCTTCTCGGGCTTCCGCAACGACGACGACACGCCCTACCTCTTCGTCACCACCGACGGCGGCACCCGCTGGACGGACATCACCGGCAACTTGCCGGAGGCACCGATCAACACCCTGGCGCGATCGACCGACGGCGCACTCATCGTCGGCAGCGACATCGGCATCTTCATCAGCGCAGACGGCGGTGCCCAGTGGGATGTGCTCGGCCAGGGCCTGCCGCAGGTACCCGTGACGGACCTGCGCGTGCACGTACCAAGCGCAACGCTCTACGCCTCCACCTTCGGCCGCGGCATCTGGCAACTGCCCCTGGGCGGCGCGGACAGCGATGCGGACGGCATCACGGACGATGCGGACAACTGCATACTCACCGCCAACGCCAATCAGCGCGACACGAACGGCGACGGCTTCGGCAACCTGTGCGACGCTGACCTCAACGACGACTGCATCGTAGACGTGGCGGACTTCCTGATCATGCGCGCCGTGCTCGGCACGGACGATGCGGATGCGGATCTGGACGGCAACGGCATCGTGGGTCGTGCGGACCTGCGCCTGTTGCTGGAGAGTCGACAGTCACCACCAGGACCCAGCGGCATCACGGACATCTGTGAAGCGAAGTAAGGCTCGCCAGACGCCTTACAAGACCACCAGGTCTTCCACGATGATGGTCGCGTCCTCGACGCGCCAGCGCAGGTCGCCATCGAGCAGGCGCATGCCGTAACGGCGCGCGCCGGGCTCATCCTGCCGATAGGCCGGGCGGGGATCGGCCCGCAGCACTTGCTCGATGAGCTGCTCGAGATCGGGATACTGCTCACGGCGCGCTTCGATCGCCGTCAGCGCCTGGTCAGTGAACTCCACCGTCAGGTTCTTCTCGGGCGCCTGGTCGGCGAAGGCACAGCGTGCCTGCGGGATGCTGTCGGCGTACGCAACGTAGGGCTTCACATCCAGCACCGGCGTACCGTCAACGAGGTCAAGGCCCCCAAGCTCCAGGCACAGACGCCCAGCCTTACGCTCGATACCAAGCAGCTCTACCGCCGACAGACCCAAGGGATTCGGCCGAAAGGGCGAGCGCGACGCGAACACGCCCACCCGTGCATTCCCCCCCAGGCGCGGCGGCCTCACAGTCGGTCGCCAGCCCTGCTCCTGCGTCTGATGGAAGAGGAAGATCAACCACAGGTGCGAGAAATCCTCGAGGCCGGTGAGAGCGGCCTCGTCGTCGTAGGGCGCGTGCAGCTCCAGACGGCCCCGCGCAGCGGGCGCGAGGCCGGCCTGGCGCGGCACGCCGAACTTCTCTCGAAACGGGGAGCGGATGGTACCTATCGGCTGCATGGTCGAACTCTTGCTCAGCGTCGAGCGTAGCACGCGCCCCTCGGCGTCAGGCGTCCTCACGCAGCCGTTGCAACAGCTCCTCCAGCACCGCGTCCTCGGCCGTCGGCGCGATTGGTGAGCGAATCGCCAGATCCGGCGTGACCCCATCCACACGACGCTCCCCGGACGGACGGATAATGTGTGCCTTGGGAAAGCCGACGGACAGGCCCGTGTGCTCCAGCGTGAACTGCTCCATCGCCCCGTAGGTGGTGGCCATGTCCGAGGTCTTCTCGCCGGCGATCAAGCCGAAGCCGTAGTCCTGCACCGTGGCGGCCGCGTTGACGGCGTTGGAGTAGGTGTGCCGATTGATCAACACCACGACGCGCCCCGCGAAGCGCTCACCCTCGCGTGGTTGCGCCCAGGGAATGTCGAACGCGAACTGCTGACCCCGCGGTGTCCTGGCGTAGTCGCGCGCGAACAGGGCGGAGACGCCGTTGGTGGCACCGGGGTTCGCGTCCAGGCGCGCCTGGTTGGAGGCCGCTGCTTCATCGCTGGAGCGGATCAGAAACTGTGAGCAGAAGCGGAAAGGCTCATCGGCGAACCAGGCCAGCAGCGGATCACTGAAGGAGCTGTCACCGCCGGGGTTGTCGCGCAGGTCGATGATCAGCGTGCGCGCCTCTTCCGCCAGGATTTGCGCGAAGGCATCGTCGATGAACTGCAGGTAGGCCGTATTGTCCCAGATCGCGTTCGGGTCCTCTGCGTTGTAGAAAGGCCCCGGTCGCAGGTAGGCAACGGCGTCGTCCAGCATGCGCACCGTTCGCTCGTTACTCTCCAGCGTGAACTGCGCCGGCTGTTCGCGGCTCGCGGCACGGATCTGCTCCTGCGTGCGCGCGTCGATGCGCGTCTCGTACACCTCGGCTTCGGCGTTGCGCAGCGTGAGCGCGAAGCTCGGCTGCTCGCCGAGTTCCAACCAGAGGTAACGGGGGAAGGAGAACTCGAGCAGGGAATGGGCGATGTAGGGTGTGTCGGCGGAGATATGCTGCGCCGTGCGCGCCAGCCACTGGGCGATGGCCTCACCGTTGAGCGTGAGCACTTCCTCGCCCGGCCGAATCTGCGAGTTACCCGACAGATTCTCGCCCACGTAGGCCCGTCCCTCGCTGATCCTCAGGTAGATTGGAAACGTGCGCCCGCCCTGCTCCCGGAAGGCTTGGTAGGCTGCTGACGGAAACTCGATGCGGGCGTGGCCCACGTTGCCGTAGGCCGCGAAGCGCTGGAACAGCACCTGCGCCTCGAACAGGGTCATCGGCGCGGTCAGCCTGGCCCGGTCTTCGGCGAATCGAGCGTCGTAGTCGGGCTTCGAGCGATGGACGTACAGATCGGCATGGGCGCTCTGCAGGCCGCGATACAGGTAGTCGAAGTCGGCACGCAGCTCGGCAGGTGCGAGCTTGCGCTGCCACGGCGCGTGTTCATCGGATGCTGACGCCGCACCCAGCGTCAACGCGAGCACCAGGGCAAGAAGGGAACAGCGAGTGAACGGGGCAATCATCAACGGTCTCCGCAGTGCTTGGAAGGACGGCCGATTGTCCCGGTCGACCCAGCCAGGGCCATGTTTTTCACTGCCTTTTTTCCTCCCGAAAAGCTGACGAGACCGGCGCAGGATGCAGAACACCACGAATGACCGGCACCCGGCCCCCTTCAGGCTGCACGACTGGCGCGTGGAGCCGGCGCTGGGCCAGATCCGCCAGGACGGTGGCGAGACCGTGTCCCTCGAACCCCGGGTGATGGACCTGCTGCTCCTGCTGGTCGCCCGCGCAGACCAGGTGGTGCCGCGGGCGAGCATCGAGGAGGCCCTGTGGGGTGAGGTCATTGTCGGTGAGGACACGGTGGCGCGCACGGTCTCCAAGCTGCGTCGCGCCCTCGGTGACTCGGCCAAGGATCCCCAGTTCATCGACACGCTGCCCAAGCGTGGCTATCGCCTGATCGCACCGGTGGAGCCCGTCACCGGCTCAGCGCCGCCAGCCACCTCCCGCGCGCGGCTGCCTGCGGGCAGGGCCGCGGCTGTGGGCTTTGCCCTGCTGCTGCTGGCCGTGCTCGGCGTCAGCCTGCTTCCCTCCCCCGGTCCCGATGCGCCCATCCCGACGTCCGATGCGGCCGGTCTCACGGCGCGCGCAGACGACCGCTACATGCGCTTCACGCGGGCGGACAACGAGGCCGCCATCATGCTCTACGAACGCGCCCTCGCCGATGACAGCGACTACGGTCCGGCCCACGCCGGCCTGGCCAACGCCCTGGTTCAACGGGTGATCCGCTGGCCGGCCACCTCGACCACCTCTGAGGCGCGGGCATCGACCCTCCAGGAAGCCCTGGCGCGCGGCCTGCACCAGACACCCCAGTCGCAGGAAACCCTGAGCCGTGCCACGGCCATGGCGGAGCGCGCCGCCCGCCTGGACCCGCGCAACCCGGACGTCTTGAAGGCCTTAGGGCTCACCTACGCCACCCAGGGCGATCTGGTGCGCGCGGCGGACACCTATCGCCAGGCCATCAGCCTGGACCCGGACGCCTGGGAGAGCATGATCAACCTCAGCGAGATCTTTCAGATTCGCGGCCAGCCCGCGGAGGCAGCGCAGGTGCTGGCGGGTGCCTTCGAGGCCATGGAGCGCGAGTACGCCGCCGAACCGCAGCGGGTCGGCCCATGGCAGGGCGCCGTGGGCGTCGTCGTCGGTAAGCTACAGGAATCGCTCGGTAATCGGGGAGAGGCCGAAGCGTGGTACCGGCGCGTGCTGGAGCGCTATCCCCTGGACCCGGATGCCACACGCCATCTCGCGCTGCTCCTCGAGTCCGCCGGTGATGCCGCCCAGGCCGAGCAGCTGTGCCGCAATCTCGCCGAACGGCTGGGCGAGGCGCAGGGCTGCCGGCGCGAGGACGCTGACTGAAGACCCCATTCGGCTCCTGCGTGACTAATACGTTCATTATGTTCATCGCGTCAGCGCCGTTCACGGCGTCCTGACTCCGCCCTAGCGCCCGTCGAAGGGCGCAGCGCCTGCTACGCAGGCGTTGCCGGCCGTTGCGCGCACCGGGAAGGCCCCCTCGCTGCTACACTTCGCGCCCCGCCCCGAAACACCGCATCACGCGAGCAAGGATTGCCGAAATGCGTAGCAGCCAGCCGCGCCCAGACAGCACTGCTCTCCCGCTGGAGAACGACCCCGTGCGCATCGAGCCCGTGTTCGAACTGCGCCAGGCCAACAGCTACGTCGACGACTCGCAGGAGCGCCCCGCCGTGGCCACCCTCGCCGACGGCGGCTTCGTCATCGTGTGGGAGTCCCTCTCCCAGGACGCGGCCCCCACCGTGGGCGTGTTCGGCCAGCGCTTCGATGCCAACGGCACCCTGGTAGGCGAGGAGTTCATCGCCAACACAACCACCGTACGCGACCAGCGCGATCCGGCGGTGGCAGGCCTCGCCGACGGTGGCTTCATCGTGGTGTGGGAGAACGCCTTCGAGGCCCCCTGGGTACGCGGACAGCTCTACGACGCAGCCGGCCGACGCGTGGGAGGAGAACTGCTGCTGACAGACGACCAGGCAAACTATGAGCGGTCGGCCCTGGTGGGGCTGGACGACGGCGGCTTCTTCCTCGCCTATATTTCCTCCTCCGACGGTCTGATCGGCAGACGCTTCGATGCCAGCGGTACGCCGATGGGAGAGGAGATCCTCATCGCCGATACCTTCGCCAACTACACGCCAACCGTCACCGTGCTTGCCGATGGTGGACTCGTCGTGGTATTCGAGAGCCTGGCCGGCGACGACGCCATCGCGCAGCGCTTCGACGCCAACGCCGTCCCGATCGGCGAACAGATCACCGTCAGCGCCATCGACGACGGTGAGCTGAGAGATCGCAGCGTCGCGGGGCTTGCGGACGGCAGCTTCGTGGTCAGCTGGCAGGTGCGCAACAGCTTCTCGGACGACGGCATCTACGCACAACGCTTCGATGCCGATGGCTTGCCTACGGGAGAGCAAATCCGCATCGACGAGATCGTCGACGATAACGATAACAGCCCGGAGGTCGTGGCCCTGGACGACGGCGGCTTCGTCATCGGCTGGAACGACGGGCAGGCCTACTTCACCCAACAGTTCGATGCATCAGGCGCACGCGTAGGTGAGCCCCTGGAACTCACCGCCGACGGCAGCAATTCCTTTGAAGGCGGTATCGCTCTGGCCGCCTTGCCGAATAACGGCTACCTGGCAGCCTTCGAAACCTTCGGCACAGGTTCAGATGACTCGCGCGGCATCTCCTACCTGGTGCTGGGAGATCCGGAGGGTTACGCCGTTCAGCAGGCGCCCGAGCTCTCCCCCCTGTCCACGCCCCTGGTGTTCCAGGAGGCCAGCGTCAACGACTCCGCACAGCTGCTGTTCACCGATGGCAGCGTCAGCCTGACGGACGCTGACTCCGCCGACTTCCAGGGAGGTCTTCTTCGCCTCACCTACCTCACCACGGAACTGACCCTGGATCGTGAGTTCGGCGCCACGGACGGCTCGGCCCAGGATCAGTTGGGCGTGCGCAACCAGGGCATCGGCGAGGGTGAGATCGGCGTCGACGGCAACAGCATCAGCTTCGGCGGCGTGACCTTCGCCAGCGTCGTACGCGACGGCTCGGACGGCAGCCCGCTGGTCATCGCCTTCAACGGCAACGCCGACGCCCCCGCCATACAAGCGTTGGTCGCCAACCTGACCTACGCCAACCGCTCCGACGACCCTACGGCCTCGCGCCTCGTGCGCCTGGAAGTGCTCGACGGTGATGGCGCCGCCAGCACGCCTCAGGTGCTGGATATCCGGGTGACGGCGCAAGGCGATGGCAACGTCGCTGCCGTGGAAGAGGGCCAGGTGAATACCTTTGCCTCCGGCGATCAAGGTTCCGCATCGGTGGCTGCCCTGAGCGATGGTGGCTACGTGGTCATCTGGTTCTCCGACGAGCAGAGCTCCGGCAGCCCGATGGGCCAACGCTTCGATGCGGACGGTGTACTGCGGGGACCGGAGTTCCTGATCGGCGACGCCACTCAGCGCGCCCTCAACAGCACGTCCGTCACAGGCCTTGACGACGGTGGTTTCCTCGTGACCTGGACCGCGGAAGAGGGCGTATTCCCAGTCCTCATCGCCCGTCGCTACGATAGCGAGGGAAACCCCGTGACGGACGACGGGCGCCTGACCTTGACCACCGCCCAGGGAGCCGAACAGACGCTTCAGGTGATCGAACTTGCCGACGGCAGCCTGGCCAGCCTCTGGGCCCCGGTAGCCTTCGCCTTCTCGGACACCGTTCTGTTCCAGCGCCACGACGCCGCCCTGGAGCCGATCGGCGAGACCATCACCCTGGACGCTCAACCGACCATGGGCCTGCAGGCCCTGGGACTGGCCGACGGCGGTTTCCTGCTCACCTGGAACGACGACGACGGTGACAGTTCGGGCGTATTCGCCCGTCGCTACGACGATCAGGGCAACGCCATCGGCGAGCCCATCCAGGTGAATGAGCAGACACGCAGCGTGCAAAGCGACGGCCTGGGCGCGCAACTGATCGACGGCACCGTGGTGGTCACCTGGCTGTCCGCGACCGATCAGACCGACGACAGCGATGTGTACGCCCGCCGCTTCGACGCGGAACTGACCCCGCTGGGTGAGGAATTCCGGGTTAATGCGACGATCGAAGGTGATCAGCTGCCGGAAGGCATCACCGCCCTCGCCAACGGTGGCTTCGCCATCAGCTACGGCGGCGGCTTCTTCGGCGATGCGATTATCTTTGTGCAGCAGTTCGATGCGCTGGGCCGTCGCATTGACGGTGAGATCCAGGTCAGTCAGGCGTCCGCCTTAGACGCCGAAGCCAGTGCCATCGCCGGCCTTGCGGATGGCAGCTTCGTGGTCACCCTCGAGTGGTTCAGTATCGGCAACGACGGTGACGGTGACGGCAGCGGCACCGGTATTTTCCAGAGCCTGTTCGCCGACCCGGACAGCTTCACCGCCCAGCAAGCGCCGACGCTCACGGGCTTCTCCCCGGCCGGCCCCTTCGATGAGGCCCTGGTCAACGAGACGCCTCAGCTGCTGGACGCCGACGGCGACGTCAGCCTCAGCGATGTTGACTCGACGGATTTCGACGGTGGCTTCCTCGCCATTACGCCGGTCTTCACCGGCGAATTC
>JAAUYD010083772.1_pt1 | contig 10348 bp, 9 predicted proteins | sample 7278101 | NCBI WGS metagenome assembly JAAUYD01 (sample SAMN14350128, study PRJNA611818) | marine sediment metagenome | isolation source: surface marine sediment (0.6m) | place: French Polynesia: Moorea | collected 2018-08
ACGCGCTGATCGTCCGCCACGTGCAGATCGGCGAGCACGACGACCCGATGGCCCGCTACGACGAGGCGCTGGCCGGCGTCGACGCGACGGTGCGCAAGCTCCGCGAGCCCATGCCCGCGATCGAGACGAACGTGCCGGTGCGCGAGCCGATGGACGTCGAGCGCAGCATGCCCGAGTCGCAGTACCACGACATCGTGAAGCGGGCCAAGGAGTACATCGAGGCGGGCGACATCTTCCAGGTCGTGCTCGCTCAGCAGTTCCGGATGCCGCTGCAGGTCGATCCCTTCCTGATCTACCGGCACCTGCGCGCGATCAACCCGAGCCCCTACCTGCTCTTCGTGCGCATGGAGGACGCGGTGCTCGTCGGCAGCTCGCCCGAGATCCTCGTGCGCCTCGAGGAGGGCCAGGTCGACGTGCGGCCCATCGCCGGCACGCGCAAGCGCGGCGCGAACGAGGAGGAGGACCTCGCCCTCGAGGCCGAGCTGCTCGCCGACGACAAGGAGCGCAGCGAGCACGTCATGCTCGTCGACCTCGGTCGCAACGACGTCGGCCGCATCGCGAAGATCGGCAGCGTGCACGTCAACGAGTACGCGGTGATCGAGCGCTACAGCCACGTGATGCACATCGTGTCCAACGTGCAGGGCGAGCTGCGCGAGGGGCAGGACTGGCTCGACGTGCTGTGCGCGACCTTCCCGGCCGGCACGCTCAGCGGCGCGCCGAAGGTGCGTGCGATGGAGATCATCGACGAGCTCGAGACCGTGCGCCGAGGCCCCTACGGTGGCTGCGTCGGCTACGTCGACTACTCGGGCAACATGGACATGGCGATCACGATCCGCACGATGGTCGTGAACGACGGCGTGATCTCGCTGCAGTCGGGCGCGGGCATCGTCGCCGACAGCCAGCCCGACTTCGAGTTCGAGGAGTGCATCAACAAGGCCCGTGCCGTGCTGCAGGCCATCGATCTGGCGCGCGAGGGGATCGACTGATGCGCGACACCGCGGTGCGGCATCTGAGCAGGATGGCCGGGCACTTCGAGCAGCGAAGGCGGGGCGAGTGATGCGCCTGCTCATGATCGACAACTACGACTCGTTCACGTACAACCTCGTCCAGTATCTCGGCGAGCTGGGCGTCGAGACCGAAGTCGTGCGCAACGACGTCGAGACGGTCGAGCAGCTGCTGGCGCGCGAGCCCGACGGCCTCGTGATCTCGCCCGGCCCGGGCACGCCCGACGACGCCGGCGTCTCGCTCGAGTGCGTGACGCGCTTCGCCGAGGCCGGCATCCCGGTCTTCGGCGTCTGTCTCGGCCACCAGTCGATCGGGCAGGCCTTCGGCGGCCGGATCGTGCGCGCCCGCTCGATCATGCACGGCAAGACCTCGCGCATCGAGCACGACGACAAGGGCGTCTTCAGCGGGCTGCCCCAGCCCTTCGAGGCGACCCGATACCACTCGCTCGTGATCGAGCCGGGCTCGATGCCCGACGCGCTCGAAGCGACGGCCCGCACCGACGACGGCGAGATCATGGGGGTGCGGCACCGCGAGCTGCCGATCGAGGGCGTGCAGTTCCACCCCGAGTCGATCCTGACCCGACCGGGCAAGGATCTGCTGCAGAACTTCATCTCGACGTGCCGGGAGGCCGCCTCCGCATGAGCGTGGCCGAAGCGTTGCGGACGGTGGTCGAAGGCGACGACGTCGAGCCGGCGCTGCTCGAGGCCGCGTTCGCCGAGATCATGGCCGGCGAGGCCAGCCCGGTACAGATCGCCGGTCTGCTGGTCGCGCTGCGCATGAAGGGCGAGACCGTCGACGAGCTCGTCGCCGTGGCGAAGGCGCTGCGCGCCGCTTCGGATCGCGCCGAGGTCTCGGTCGCGCCCGTCGACTGCTGCGGCACGGGTGGGTCGGGGATCGACACCTTCAACATCTCGACGACGGTGGCGTTCGTCGTGGCCGGCGCGGGGGTGCCCGTCGCCAAGCACGGCAACCGCGCGGCGAGCAGCCGCACGGGCAGCTTCGACACGTTCGAGGCGCTCGGTGTGCGCATCGACCTGCCGATCGCGACGTGTGGCGAGATCCTCGAGCGCGTCGGCATCGCGCCGTTCTTCGCGCGCACCGCGCACCCGGCGTTCAGGCATCTCGGCCCGGTCCGCGCCGAGCTCGGCGTGCGCACGGTGATCAATGCCCTGGGCCCGCTGCTCAACCCGGCCGGCGCGAGGCGGCAGGTGGTCGGCGTGTACGACGAGGCGCTGGTGCGTCCGCTCGCCGAGGCCCTCGGCGCCCTCGGTGCCGAGCGCGCCCTGGTGGTGCACGGCTCGGATGGCATGGACGAGCTGACGACGACGGGCCCGAGCCGGGCGGCGTATTTCGACGGTGAGCGCGTGAGCGAGCTCGAGGTGAAGCCCGAGACGCTGGGCCTCGAGATCGCGGCGCCCGAGGCGCTGGCCGGCGGCGAGCCCGACGAGAACGCCGCGATGCTGCGCGCCGTGCTCGGCGGCGAGGAGGGGCCGCGCCGTGACGTGGTGCTGCTGAACGCGGCCGCCGTGCTCTGGATCGCCGGCAAGGCGTCGGGGCTCGAGGAGGGCCTCGCGCAGGCGGCCGAGAGCATCGACTCGGGCCGCGCCGCGCAGAAGCTCGAGCAGCTCGTCCAGGCGACGCGGGAGGCGGCGTGAGCATCCTCGACGACATCCTGGCGACGAAGCGCGAGGAGCTCGAGGCCGCGCGGGCCCGCGTCTCGCCCGAGGCGATGGCGGAGCGCGCCGCGAGCACGAGCGATGCGCCGCGGGGGTTCCGCGCGGCGCTGCGCGAAGGCGAGCCGCCCGCGATCATCGCCGAGCTGAAGCGGCGGTCACCGAGCAAGGGGCTGATCCGTGAGGATTTCGAGCCGGTCTCGCTCGCGCGCGCCTACGCCGAGGGCGGGGCGGCGTGCCTGTCGGTGCTGACCGACGAGTCGTACTTCGGTGGACACCTCGAGTACCTCGCGAAGGTGCGGGGCGCGGTGTCGCTGCCGCTGCTGCGCAAGGACTTCGTGGTCGACGCCTACCAGATCGACGAGGCCCGGGTCGCCGGCGCCGACGCCGTGCTGCTGATCGTGGCGGCGCTCGCGGCCGAGGAGGTGAGCGCGCTCCACGCCCACGCGCGGAGGCTGGGCCTCGACGTGCTGGTCGAGGTGCACGACGAGCGCGAGCTCGAGGTGGCGCTGGCCGCCGGCGCCGACCTGGTCGGCGTCAACAACCGCGACCTGCGCACGTTCGAGACCGATCTCGCGACCACCGAGCGGGTGGCGGCGGCGCTGCCGCCCGGACGCGACGTGCTCTTCGTCGCCGAGAGCGGCATCGCGAGCTCGGCGGACGTGCGACGGCTCCTCGAGCACGGCGCCGAGGCGTTCCTCGTCGGCGAGTCGCTCATGCGTCAAGGCGACGTCACAAAGGCACTCGAAGAACTTCGGAGGCTCCCGTGAGCGGTAACGTTCGCATCAAGATCTGCGGCATCCGGACGCCGGAGGAGGCGCTCGCCGCCGTCGACGCCGGCGCCGACCTGATCGGCATCAACTTCGTCCCCGAGAGCCCGCGCTGCGTCGACGTGCATGCGGCGCAGGCGATCTGCGAGGCCCTCAGCGACTCGCCCGTCGAGCGGGTCGCCGTGTTTCGCGACGCGAGCTGGGACGAGATCGACAAGGTGCTCCGCGTCTGCGACTTCGAGCGCGTGCAGTTCCACGGTGAGGAGACCGAGGAGGAGCTCGAGTCGATCGACCTGCCGGCGATCAAGGCGATCCGGGGCGCCGATGCCGAGGCGGCGGAGGCCTATCCCAGCGCGATCCTGCTGCTCGACCATCCGCACAGCGGCGGCGGGCAGGGGCAGTCGTGGGATTGGAGCGAGGCCGAGGAGCTGATCGCCACCGGCCAGGACATCATCATCGCGGGCGGCCTCAACCCCGAGAACGTGGCCGAGGCGCTGGCCGACGTGGGTGACCTGCCGCCGTGGGGCGTCGACGTCGCGACCGGCGTCGAGGCCGAGAATCACACCAAGGACCTCGAGCTGATGAAGGCCTTCGTGGCGGCCGTGCGCGGCGCCGAAGACCCCGAGACGGTCGAGCACATCGAGGCCTAGGCCCGACCGGACGTGTCTGCGCCCCGCGTCCGAGAACGACCAGAACGAAGAGACCGACGAGACCGTCGCGTCGAGACGAGAGAGAGCAGCGAGATGAAGAGTGAGGCCGACGCCTACGGCAAGTTCGGCGAGTTCGGTGGGCGCTACGTCCCCGAGATGCTGATGAGCGCCCTCGACGAGCTGAACGAGGCGTGCGAGACGATCCTCCAGTCGAAGGCCTATCGCGAAGAGCTGGATCACCTGCTGAGCACGTACGCGGGGCGGCCCACACCGCTCACGTTCGCCGAGCGCATGACCGCCGACGTCGGCGGCGCGAAGATCTACCTCAAGCGTGAGGATCTCGCGCACACGGGCGCGCACAAGATCAACAACGTGCTCGGGCAGGCGTTGCTCGCGAAGTACATGGGCAAGCCTCGCGTCATCGCCGAGACGGGCGCCGGGCAGCACGGCACTGCGACCGCCACGGCCTGCGCGCTGCTCGGGCTCGAGTGTGAGGTCTACATGGGCGCCGAGGACGTGCGGCGTCAAGCGCTCAACGTGTTTCGCATGGAGCTGCTGGGGGCGACGTGCACGCCCGTCGAGAACGGGTCCAGGACGCTCAAGGACGCGATCAACGAGGCGATGCGCGACTGGGTCACCAACGTCGAGACGACCTACTACTGCGTGGGCTCGGTCATGGGTCCGCATCCCTACCCGACGCTCGTCCGCGACTTCCAGCGCGTGATCGGCGTCGAGGCGCGCGAGCAGATCCAGGCCGTCGAGGGGCGACTGCCCGACGCGTGCGTGGCTTGCGTCGGTGGCGGCTCGAACGCGATGGGGCTCTTTCATCCCTTCGTCGAGGACGAGGGGGTGCGGCTGATCGGCGTCGAGCCCGGCGGCGAGGGCCTGAACACGAGCCGACACGGCGCGACGCTGGCCCAGGGCGTGCCCGCGATCTTCCACGGCAAGCGCACCTACGTGCTCTCCGACGACGACGGCCAGATCTGTGAGGCGCACTCGATCTCGGCCGGCCTCGACTACCCCGGCGTCGGCCCCGAGCACGCGTACCTGCGCGACCTGGGCCGGGCCGAGTACGCGGTCGTCCCCGACGACGAGGCGCTCGATTCCTTCCTGTATCTGTCGCAGATCGAGGGGATCATCCCCGCGCTCGAGTCGGCGCACGCGGTGGCGCACGCGCGCAAGCTCGCCGCACAGATGCCGAAGGACGCCATCGTGGTCATCAACCTCTCGGGTCGCGGCGACAAGGACGTCGCCGAGGTGCGGGACATCCTCGCGCGCGAGGGGCGCAGCCCGCTCCATGCCGGGCATCCGGGGCGGGGCCGGTCATGAGTCGAATCGGCGAGCGGTTCGAGACGCTGCACGCGCGCGGCGAGAAGGCCCTCATCCCGTTCCTCACGGCCGGCGACCCCGACCTCGACACGACCGCCGCGCTCGTGATGGCGATGGTCGAGAGCGGCGCCGACCTGATCGAGATCGGCGTGCCGTTCTCGGATCCGATCGCCGAGGGGCCGACGATCCAGCGCGCCAGCGAGCGGGCGCTCGCGAACGGAACCAGCCTGCGGGCGATCCTCGAGCTGGTCGGACGGCTGCGCCCCGAGGTCGACGTGCCGCTGCTGCTCATGGGCTACGCGAATCCCCTGCACGCCATGGGGGCCGAGGCGTTCGCCGAGGCGGCGGCGGCGGCCGGGGTCGACGGCATCATCATCCCCGACCTCCCGCCCGAAGAGGGCGAGCCCTTCTTCGCGCCGTGTCGCGAGCGCGGCGTCGATCCGGTGCTGCTCGCGAGCCCCACGACGTCACCCGAGCGCCTCGAGCGACTCGTCGCCCAGACCCGCGGCTTCCTCTACTACGTGTCGTTGCAGGGTGTCACCGGGGCACGCACCGAGCTCGCCGACGGGATCGAGCAGATGGTCGGCCGCGCCAAGGCCGCGGGCGACGTGCCGGTCTGCGTCGGCTTCGGCATCTCGAAGCCCGAGCACGCGGCGCGGGTCGGTGCCTTCGCCGACGGCGTCGTCGTGGGCTCGGCCTTCGTCGACGTGATCGAGCAGGCGCCGAGCCGGGGCGCCGCCGTCGATGCGGTGGCGCGGCTGGTCGCCGAGCTGAAGGCGCCCCTGAAGGGCTGAGGCGGGCTCCGCGCCGTTCTCGAGCGCCAGGCGCCCGCTCGGAGGGCCTCGAGTGCACGCCAGACGCCCGCTCGGGGCGACTCACGCGCATGCCTCGCGCCCGGCGCGATCGCTCTCCCTCAAGACGAGCGGCCTCCCATCCGATGCAGGGCGTGCGGCTCCTTGCGCACGAAACCCCGTGATCGGCCGTGAGAGGAATCTTCGATGAAGGACGGACACACCACCCGGCTGCCCCGAGGCGAGGCCCTCGGCCGCGTCTTCCTCGCGACCCATCGCGCGACGCTCATCGTGCTCGAAGGGGCGAGCGCGGGGGCGGAGCACGAGATCCTCGAGAACGGCGTGACCATCGGGCGAGGCCCCGGCGTCGACATCCCGGTCTCCGATCCGGCGATGTCGAAGGTGCATGCGGCGTTCGAGCCCGGCGAGCGCGGGGTGCGCGTCCGCGACATGGGCAGCACGAACGGCATCGCCGTCAACGGCAGCCGCGTGGACGCGGCGGACCTCAAGCACGGCGACCGGATCGAGATCGGGGCGCACGTGTTCCAGTTCGTGCTCGAGTCTTCGGATCGGGTGCCGACGTACGACCTCGAGGTCTCGTAGGGGCCTCGGGGGTCGATCCTCACCGACAGCTTTGGTTGGGCGTTCTCGTGCGGGCCCGGGTGCATGGGGTCGGCATTTCGGGGCGTCCTCCTCGCATTCCGGCGGGCCGGCCGTGCGGGTGCGTGCCGCGTTCGCTCGGTGCGTGACTTCGAGGGCAGGGTGAGGCCCGCCTCCAAGCTGCGGGGGCCACCCCGAAATGCCGAGCGGCGGTGACGCCTGCCAGCACGATTCGAGACTGCGGTCGTTGGGATTGGGCCGCCGGGGCGCTTCGCTTCGCTTTGGCCGCTTTGCGGCCTCGCTCGGTCGGGTGCGAGGGCGGACTGCGTCGGTGCGCCGTGATCTGGAGCCGCGTTCGTGGCGGCGGTCCGCCGCGTCCACGCGGCTGCCGTTGTCGGCGATGACGTGCGTGGTCCCCTGATCGACCGTCCTTGCTTTGGAGGGGATGCGCGCGGGGTGGCTCGTTGGTCGCGGGGGGCTGGCGGACCGGCGGGGGGCTGGGTCAGTCCTTGTCGGTGGACGCGGGCTCTTCGGGGTCTTCGGCGTGGGCTTCGAGCCAGGCGAGCTCTTCGTAGAGCTGCTCGACCTGCTCTCGCGTGTCGTCGAGGTGGCCCGAGTTGTCGATGACGTGGGTCGCCATGCGGCGCTTCTCGTCGATGTCGAGCTGGGCCTTCACGCGGCGCTCGGCCTCGGCCTCGTCGCAGCCGTCGCGCGCCATGGTGCGGGCGATCTGGACGTGGCGGGGGACCCAGACCGCGACGAGGGCGTCGTAGTCGAAGGCGACGGCGCTGCCCGTGCCCGCCTGCTTGCCTTCGAAGAGCAGGGGGATGTCGAGCACGACCAGCGGGTGGCGATCCTCCACGCCCTGCTCGGTGCGGCGCACCATCTCGGCGATGACGGGCGGGTGCATGATCTCGCCGAGGGCGCGGCGCGCGCCGGGATCGCGGAAGACGACGTCGCCCAGCGCCGCCCGGTCGAGGGCGCCCGTCGGGTCGATCATGTGCTCGCCGAAGGCTTCGGCGATCTCGCGAAGCAGCGGCATGCCCGGCGCCTGCAGCTCGTGGACGATCGCATCCGCGTCGACGATCAGCGCGCCGAGCTCGTCCAGCATGGCGCTCACCGTGCTCTTGCCGGAGCCGATGCCGCCCGAGAGTCCAACGATGGGGATCATGGCCAGAGGATCGCAGGCCCGTGGCCCGCGCTCAAGCCGGGTCGATCGCAGGCTCGTGGCCCGCGCTCGAGCCGGGTCGATCGCAGACCCGTGGCCCGTGCTCAAGCCGGGTCGTCCGCCTCGCTCGGCGACGCCGCGATGACGCAGTTCTTGCCCTGGGCCTTCGCGTCGTAGAGCGCACGATCGGCGGCCTGGAAGAACGCGCGGCGATCGCCGTCGTAGGTGGCGACGCCGATCGAGAGCGTCACGCGGATCGGCCGCATCGAGTCGTCGACGATGTGGCTCGACGTCTCGACGGACATGCGGATCTTCTCCGCCATCGCGATCGCGCCCTCGAGCTCGGTACCGGTCGCGAGGATCACGAACTCCTCACCGCCGTAGCGCGCGAGCAGGTCGCTCTCGCGCACCTTGTCGACGAGGATGTTCGCGACGCCGACGAGCAGCTCGTCACCCGCGGAGTGGCCGTAGAGGTCGTTCAGCCGCTTGAAGTCGTCGAGATCCATCAGGATCATCGACAGCGGCTCGCCGGTGCGCCCGATGCGCTTGATCTCGCGCGTCAGGTGATCCTGGAAGTAGCGATGGTTGTGCAGCTTGGTGAGCCCATCGGTGATCGAGAGCTGGGCGAGCACCTCGTTGGCGCGCTGCAGCTCCTCGTTCTGCTCGGTGAGGCGTCGCTGGTCGTCCTCGATCTCGTCCGAGTTGCGGCGCAGCTGCGCGACCATGTCGTTGAACGTGCGGATCAGCAGCGCGATCTCGTCGTTCGACTTCGCCTCGGGGATCGCGTGGTCGAAGTCGCCCTGTGAGATGCGGCGCGCGCCGTCGGAGAGCGCCCGGATCGGGCGCATGATCGCGGCGGTGATCTTGTAGGCCAGGAAGCTGAAGACCAGGATGATGACCAGGTCCGACACGAAGATGCGGCTCACGACCGAGAGCACCGGCGCGAACGCGTCGTCGAAGGGCGCCTCGACCAGCAACGTCCAGTGGCCATGGGGGAGCGGGCGCGCGGCGCCGAGCACGTGATCCGTGCCGGCGTGGGTGTACTCGTGCACGCGGCCATCGCCGATCCGCTCGAGGCGATCGGGCGAGATGGTCGGGCGCTGCATCGCGTCGCCACTCGCCACCACGCGGCCGTCGTTGGCGACGAGCGAGATGCGCGCGCTGCCTTCCTGCGTGCGGGCGATCAGGGCGGCCGCGAAGCGCTCGAAGCCGTGGCGGCCCGCGACCCAGCCTCGCGGCGACGAGGGCGAGCCGAGCGGCACGAGCACCACGGCCCGCTTGGGATCGCCTTCTTCGCCGTCGACGAGGACGCTGAGGTGGTGCTCCGTCTGCTCGGCCTGCTGGGCGAGGGCGACGACGCAGGCCTGGCGGGTCGCGTCGTCGACCTTGCCCGCCGACGCCTTCGGCACGCCCTTGCCGTCGAGCAGGAGCAGCGCGTCGAAGTCGGGCATCTTCGCGAGCCGCTCCTCGAGGAGCTTGACCAGCTTCGACTCCTTGCGCGAGCGCCGCACGGCCTTGAGCAGCTCGCCGTCGGCGGTCGCCCCCTCGACCTGGCGCTCGAGGCGCTGCACCAGGCCCTCGATCGTCTCGAGGCGCTCTTCGAGGATCGACGGGAACTGGCGGTCGAGCTCGGCGCGCAGCTGGGTATGGATCGCGTGGATCGAGATCCAGCTCACGACCAGCGCGGTCAGGAACGTCGAGAGGAAGACGAAGAAGATGATCCGCGTGGACAGGCTGTTGAAGACCTGGCGACGTGCCCGCGGGGGGTGATTGTGGCCGGGGGAGGCCGTCTGGGACTCGGACATCGAGGGGCTCGCTCGCGGATGGACGAGCCGCGTATCGGCCTTTCGGGCCCCGGCCTTGAAATGCGAAACGCGCCAAAAAGCCGTTCTAGAGCCGGCGTTTCGGGTCGCAGCTGCCCGCGCAGCGGGCCGAGCGGCTCCGAGGCGCGAGTGAATGCCTCAACCCCCTGATCTGGCGAACGATTCTCCCGCTTCGTGATTGCCACGCCTGCGGCCGTCGGATATATTGCGCCTGCAATTTCGGGGGGTTAGCGGTTCCCGGGGTGCCTCGTGTGCCCCATCCGATGCGGGCGTTCGCGATCCACGTGGTCCGGGCACCCGGATCCGTCCAGCAAGAGATCCAGAAGTACCCGAAGAAGTACCCGAAGTAGAGGTGGGACGAGCTTCGAAGGACGGCTGCGCAGGCCGCGCGGTCGCCTTCATACATTCGAACACCTCGGATCGCGCGCCACGGTCGAGTCCCGTACGCACGGTGACTCGTCGCGGCTGGACGCCGCAACGCCCCGAACGGCAAGAGCAAACGGCGAGAACGACGACGGCCGAAGCCGCGAAGCGTGAGC
>JAAUYD010268999.1_pt1 | contig 10348 bp, 10 predicted proteins | sample 7278101 | NCBI WGS metagenome assembly JAAUYD01 (sample SAMN14350128, study PRJNA611818) | marine sediment metagenome | isolation source: surface marine sediment (0.6m) | place: French Polynesia: Moorea | collected 2018-08
GAGTGTGGCTCCTTTAGCCAACAAATCAACAGTTATTCAGATTTCTAGGTTCTGAACAATCCACACGCTTGTATGACAGTACAAACTTTCTGGATTAACGAATCACACTATTCATATTCATCAAATATAACCCCTAATCTCTTGGTGTACTCATCACTCATAAAATCATAAGTTTTAATGACTTGTAAAATGGAGTGAGTGCGTTCTTGATATAATGCTAAACAGAAACGGGAAGGATCGTGTCGAGATCGATAATAAATACCATCAGGATTTGAGGGGTGATCTTGCAGAGCTTTAGACCATTTTTGAGAAATATCATAGTTACCAGTCAACAATCTAGCATCAGCATCTAATAATGTTAATCCATTTCCGGTTACATCAACTAAAGACAAATCACGATTAGGGATTACCTCACTCAGACAGCGTTTTTCTAATTCTTTTCAAAGCGGTATTTAATCACTTAAAAAGTCAAGTACCAGATGCTTACTTTTTAATTTGTGCTGCTTCAGTTTATCGTCTTCCTGTACAAGAAGAACATTGGTTTATGCAGTTATCTGCTTTAGTCGAGTATCTAGAAAAAACAGTTTTGAGTCAACAAAGATTTGAAAAAGCATTAGAAGAATTATTGAATCGCTTTCTAGTTGAAGAATCAATTGATGAGAATAATCAACAAGTTTTAGGACTACATAATTTAGTGCGTAGTGTAGCTTTAGAACATCTAAAATCCGTTAAAAGTAAAATCTAATAGTTTCTTGTAATACTGATCATAATAAAGTTTTTGCTACTTTCACCAAAATCATCAGCAAAGATTTTATGGCAATCTTTATAAAATAGAGTTACCATTTGGATAACTAATCAACTAATCATCTGAGTAATCCCCTAAATCTATTCCAAAACATGGATAATTTTCTCTCTTTGTTTCGTGATAACCCACTGATATCTTTCACCATTCTTTTATTGGTGATTTTAACTTTACCACCTATTTTTGAACGGTTACGTCTTCCTGGGTTAGTAGGATTACTATTTGCGGGAGTTGTCTTAGGAAAAGATGGTTTATATCTCTTAGATGCTGACTCAGAAAGTATAAAATTATTTGCGGATATTGGTAAAATTTATCTCATGTTTGTAGCAGGGTTAGAGATAGATTTAGCGGAATTTCGCAAAACAAAAGAACGATCTTTAGTCTTTGGTAGTTTGACTTTCTTGTTACCTCTATTGATGGGAACTTATGTCGGTCTTAAGTTTGGGTTTGGTTGGAATTCTTCGATTTTAATTGGTTCTCTTTTGGCTTCTCATACTTTATTAGGTTTTCCCATTGTACAAAGATTAGGAATGGTTAAAAATCAAGCCGTAATGGTGACCATAGGAGCAACTATTTTTACTGATATTGCTGCTTTGTTAGTGTTAGCCATTTCTGTTTCTATTCATCGGGGAGATTTTTCTCCCGTTAGCTTAATTATTCAACTGGTTTCTTTAGGATTGTATGCTATTATTGTTCTCTTTGGTTTTGACTGGTTGGGTAAAGAATATTTTAGGCAAACTGGTGATGAAGAAAGTAACCAATTTTTATTTGTTTTATTAGCAGTCTTTTTAGCTTCCATTGGCGCACAATTAATTAATGTGGATAAAATTGTCGGAGCCTTTTTAGCCGGTTTAGCTGTCAATGACGTAGTAGGAAATGGGCCAGTCAAAGAGAAGGTAGAGTTTGTCGGAGGCACTTTATTTATTCCCTTCTTTTTTGTCGGAATGGGACTTTTATTAGATATTCCTGCTTTTGTAAAAACCATTCAATTTGAACTGTCTTTAGTTATTGGTATTGTGGGTAGTTTGATAGTAGCAAAATTCCTAGCTGCAACGGCTGCAAAATTGATTTATCGCTATACTTGGGCCGAATCATTTACCATGTGGTCTTTATCATTACCCCAAGTAGCTGCAACATTAGCAGCAGCCTTAGCTGCTTATCAAATTCAAAATTCAGCAGGAGAACGATTGATTAATGAAGCCGTTTTTAACAGTGTCATTGTTTTAATGTTAATTACCTCCATTTTAGGACCGATATTAACCGCTCAATTTGCTACAAAATTGCCGTTACCCAAAACAAGAGATGATGAAAACTATGGGACTATGGGTAGTACCCTAGATGAATGGATACCCCAATTAAAAGCTGAAGGAGAAAATGATAATTTTACGATTGTAATTCCTATTTATAATCCCCATACTCAACGAGATTTAATTGAAATGGGTGCCTTATTAGCTAAACAAGAATCAGGCCTTATTGTCCCTGTTTCCATTGCGGCTGCCCATGTTCATATGGATGATCCTCAAGTGGATGTAAACCTAAAACAAAGCCAAATTTTATTAGATCGAGCCATAGAAATTAGTCAAGAATTTAATGTAGATGCTCAACCAATTATCCGTATTGATGATGATATTGCTCATGGGATTAGCCGTAGTGCAAAAGAAAAAAATGCCAACTTAATTATTATGGGATGGAGTGAAAACACAGGATTAAAAGCAAGACTATTTGGAACAATTTTAGATACAGTATTTTGGTCATCCCATTGTCCCGTTGCAGTGATGCGTTTGTTGGATCATCCTATCAACTTACACCGAATTTTAGTGCCGATTAAAAAGTTAAGTAAAGCGACTTTAGAAACCATTAAATTTGCTCAACTATTTGCCGATGCCAACCAAGGAGCTATTACCCTATTACATATCTGCGATCGCCAAACCCCCAGTCAACAAATCACTGAATTTAAAACAACCTTATCTCAGTTAATAAGCGAGTATGAATTATCAAAAAAATTTAAAATAAAAATGATTATTCATGATGCTCCTGCACAAGTGATTATTCGCGCTTCTCATCAGTTTGATCTCGTTATTTTAAGATCCTTTCGTCGTCGTACCGCCGGCGGTTTAGCGGTGAGTGATATTACCATAGAAGTCCTGAAAAAATTGAGTTGTTCTTTAGTATTATTTGGTCAACCCCATTCTTAAACGGAAAACACCTGACCAGTTAGCCCGTAATATGACGGAGAAAACTCAAAAAAATGATTGACAGATTGAAAAGTTAACTTAAAATAGCGTACATTCCCTTTGTGTTGTTCCTTGACTCAAACAATGCTTTTTTTCCTGTCCCCATTTATTGATCTCCATGTCACAAGAAAACTTTATATCGATCAACACTCACTTAGTCTCCATAACACAATTAGTCACTGAACACATCCGGAAACTAGAGCAGGTTAAAGAAGACATACCACAACTCACCCCTTACATAGAAGAATTAACCAATACCCATCTTCAACTATTAGACGATATTCGTCATTGTCAAAGGTTAAACGAAGAACAGAGAATTAATCAACGACAACTGTACAGTATTCTTGACTCTATTGATGATGTGATTTGGTCGATTATCCCGCAAACGCGTCAAATTCTTTACCTAAATTGCTCCACCCAAACCGTTTACAGTCGTTCTATCGACGAATTTTTAGATAACTCAAATTTATGGCAAGATATCATCCATCCAGATGATCAACAACGGGTTGAAGAATCCCAACAACTACTGTATAAAAGCGGAATACAAGATATTGAATATCGTATACTTTGGCCCGATGAATCAGTCCATTGGATTTGGGTTCGGAGTCATTTGATTAAGGATGATCAAGGAAACCCCATCCGTATCGATGGACTTACCACAGAAATTACCGAACAGAAACAGACTAACGAAAAACTGCTTCACGATGCTTTACATGATAGATTAACAGGACTACCCAACCGAACCCTGTTAATGGATCGGATTGAACAAGCGTTTAAACGGTGTCAACGGGATGAAATGAGACGCTTTGCCTTACTTTTTTTGGATTTAGATGGCTTTAAACTGATTAATGATAGTTTAGGACATTTGACCGGCGATCAGCTATTGAGGATTCTCAGTCATCGGTTTAGTCAATGTTTACGCTCAGAAGATACTTTATCCAGACTTGGAGGAGATGAATTCGTCATTTTGTTGGAAAATTTAACCAATGTTGAGCAAGCGATCGCCATCGCTGATCGCATCCATGATATCTTGAAAGAACCAATTTTCTTGCAAAACCAAGAAATTGTTATCAGCGTTAGTATTGGTATTATTTTAGGAGGGGAACAACCCTTTGATGATAACCCGGAACGAGTAGCTGAACTGTTGCGAGATGCAGACACCGCTATGTATCGAGCTAAGGGTAAAGGACCTGGCACTTCAGAAGTCTTCCAACCCTCCATGCACACCGGTGTGATACAACGGTTACAAGTGGCCAATGACTTACAACGGGCCATTGAACGTCAAGAATTTGTTGTTTATTATCAACCCATTATTTCCTTATCCAGCGATCGCATTGATGGATTTGAGGCCCTCGTTCGTTGGCAACATCAAGACAAAGGATTAATCTCTCCCACTGATTTTATTCCCATTGCTGAAGAATCAGAGGCTATCTTAAAAATTGATGAATGGGTGTTGCGTCATGCTTGTAATCAATTAAGTCTTTGGCGAGAACAGTTCCCAAACATAGAACCTTTGACTATGAGTGTTAATCTTTCCAGTAAACATTTAAGTCAACCGGGTTTAATTGAGATTTTAGATGATATTTTAGGTGAAACTGAGTTAGAAGGAACCTCATTAAAATTAGAAATCACAGAAAGTTGTATGATGGAGCAGACAAGAACAGCCCTTGATATTCTTGAGCAAATTAAACAGCGAAATATTGAGCTTTGTTTAGATGATTTTGGCACGGGATATTCTTCGTTGAGTTATTTAGATTGTTTTTCTTTTAATATTCTCAAAATTGATCGCTCGTTTATTAAACGGTTGTCCGAAGAACAAGATAGATGTGAAATAATTAAAGCGATGGTGGATTTAGCTATCACCTTAAACATGAAAGTAGTGGCAGAAGGAGTAGAAAGCAACCTGCAACGGGATCAATTAAAAGCCTTAAACTGTAGTTATGGTCAAGGTTATGGCTTTTTTCCTCCTTTAAATAGCGAAAACATTACCTATCTTTTACAACAACAAAATACAACAATTAACTAAGGATGTTAAAAAAAAACTATCGTTATCTTTTATTTAATAAACCTTATGGAGTATTATGTCAATTTACGTCAGGGTTTGATGATTCAAGATTATCGAACCTGACCGGCTCAAGTTAGACTATTAGATAGCCGCTTGGTTAGAAATGACTTTAACCGAAGGCCGTAACCGACAAGTGAGACGGATGACGGCCGCTGTGGGTTATCCGACCCTGAGACTCATTAGAATCGCCATAGGGGTGCAAAAAAAAGAGAAAACCTTAAATTTGATCATAGAAGGCTTAAACCCTGGTCAATGGCGCAAATTAGACCGTTACGAGCTAATTATATTGAGAGATTGGGGTATATTGTAATTGCATGGATGCAATTACAAGGCTAAGACAAGTGGTCGGACATAAATAAACGACTCTATATTAAGAACTTTTACAAAGAGTGAAACCCTTTACTGTTGCCTCTTGCCTCTTGCCTCTTGCCTTTCCTCACTGTGAATTAGTTGATGAGTTAACCTAAAATCACTTATGATTCTATCAGAAATACTCACTCATAGGATAAATATACCTATGGGTTGCTTATTTCATCAAAATCTTTAGTACAAGAAAGTTCACAACAAGTCAGGATAAAATGACTTTTAGGACTGTATCTTTACTAAGGCTTTAAAGTCAGAGTAAGATATCATCGATGTACCACTGATTTTTCCTATCTTGTGTACAACAAACGTAGTCTTTTGTAACAAAAGGAAACAAATCTTATGAAACGATTGTTCGCTTTAATTCTCGTTGTTACCCTGTGGTTTAACTTTGCTCCCACTGCAACGGCCGCTTATGATAATTTGACTCCTTGTAGCGAAAACCCTGCTTACCAACAAAAATCTAAGAATTTCCTCAATACCACCAATGATCCTCAGTCCGGACAAAAACGTGCCGAACGTTATGCAGAGGCATTATGTGGTCCTGAAGGCTATCCTCACTTAGTGGTAGATGGTAACTTCGCTCACGTTGGAGACTTTACCATTCCCGGTATTATGTTCCTTTATATTGCGGGTTGGATCGGCTGGGTTGGCCGCGCTTATTTAATCGCTATCCGCGATGAAAAAGACGCTGAAATGCAAGAGATCGTCATCAACGTTCCCCTAGCTATCAGTAAAATGCTAACTGGTTTTGCTTGGCCTTTAGCAGCTGTTGGAGAACTCACCTCTGGTAAATTAACCGCCAAAGATGAAGAGCTTAACGTATCCCCTCGTTAATCAAACACGATTTGCACTTTTTTTCATTGATCATTAATTGTTTGGAGAACTAATTCATGGAAGGTTTGACAAAGTTTTTATCCACGGCCCCTGTTTTAATTATGGCCTTGTTAACGTTTACCGCAGGGATTTTAATTGAGTTCAATCGTTTCTATCCTGATCTTTTGTTCCATCCTTTAGGATAAAAGATTCATTCATAACTTACGTCATTAATTTTTAATGATTATTAGAGGTTAACAGAGTTTGGTTTTGTTAGCCTCTTTTTTCTAAATTTTTCAACATAAATTTCTGAATTCTTCCTACACATCCCGAAGCTTCTAGAAATACCAAAATTGAGAGAGCAAAATTATGCCTGCTAATCCTAAAGATATTTTTCAATGGGTTAATCCAAAAGAACGTTATCCTGGCGCACCCCCTTATGTCGTTGGACTTCCCAAAGGGGAAGGATTTAATACTTTTAAGATTTTGTGGTTTGATTTGACAGCCCTCAAGTCTGCTTTAATTTTAATTATTACTCAACTATTTCATGTTATTGCTTATTTAAGCAGAACAAAATTTGAACTTAAGGGAGTTGCAGATTTAGGCTTAGGCGTAATTTTAGCCCCTGCTGATTACTGGGAAAAAGTAACCGATTTATTACAATTTTTCCAATGGCCATTATTATCGAAACCATTAATTGCTGATCTGTGGGAAGAAGATGTAGAATTTGGTCGACAATTTTTACAAGGCCTGAACCCTGTTTTGGTGAGAAAATGTAAAGCAGAAGATATTGCAGTTGGCAGTAGGTTTCCTGTCACAGAAGAACATCTTAAACCCTATTTAGGAAATAATTTTTCTTTGAAATCTGCTTTAGATCAAGGTAAACTTTATATCGTTGATTATGAAATCTTTGAAGATATTATTTATACTAATCAAGAGGATCAATTAGGACGTTATACATCTTCTACTTTGTGTTTATTTTATCTCAATGAAAAAGAAGACTTACTCCCTGTTGCGATAAAAGTTAAGCAAAAATACGACAAAGAAAAGGATTCTTATCCTGAAATTTTAACCCCTAAATCATCTAAAGCTGAATGGAAAGCAGCTAAATTGGTGGTTTCTGCTAATGATATTGCTTATCAAGGGATTATTGCTCACTTACTGGATACTCATTTAGTGATTGAAGTGTGTACGGTTAGTACCTATCGAACCTTATCCCCTGATCACATTCTTTATCAACTATTGAAACCTCACTTTTTTAATACATTAGCGATCAATTATATGGCTCGTTCTACGTTTTTGGGACGAGGGGGATTTTTTGATTCTACGGGAGCTTTAGGTTATACTAGCTCTAATGAATTATTAAGTCGAGCTTATTGGGGCAAAGGATTAGAAGAAGCAGAGACAAACTATGAAGGTGAACCTTGGCAATTCTACAAAAAAGCGTTACCCTATAATTTAGAATCCCGTGACGTTAAAGACTTACCTAACTATTACTATGGACATGATGCCTTGTTATTGTGGGATGCTACGAAAAAGTATATTAGTGATATTATTAACCATCACTACCAAGATAACCAAGCGGTTGAAAATGACGACCAATTACAAGCTTGGAAAAATGAATTAATTTCTCCAGATGCAGGAACTATTCAAGGATTATTGCCCCCAGCAAAAGCCGATCAACTAACTGGAAAACTCAATAATATTGATGATCTTATTGAAATTATCACCACAATTATTTTCTTAGCAACGACTCAACACGCTGCGGTAAACTTTGGACAATATGATTATGGTGCATGGGTAGCAAATAGGCCCTTTGCATTGTATCAACCTTTCTCTTCTCTTTATACAGTAAATATAGAAGAAGAACGAGAAAAAATCTTGTTAAAATGGTTGCCAGGACGACAACAAACCATTAAACAAATTGTCTTAGTTAAAGCCTTAACTATCCTTCCTCCTATTAGTAGTAAGAGTCTTTTAACCTTATCTAATCCTTTCAAACAAGAGGATGATAAACAATCATTTAAGGACTTTCACAAACGGTTAAAAGAAATTGAATCTCAACTCAAAAAACGCAACAATAAACTGAAAAAAGAAGGTAAAACCCCTTATGTTTATTTACAACCTTCTCGTATTCCCCAAAGTGTCGCTATTTAGTTGTTTTAATCATCAATAATTATACTAATTTTAGGACGTATCGACAAATAGACTATTCGTCACCCTTCAACTCCTCATCTAAAGCTTATCTGAGATAATAATCATGATTTTCTGCTAAGTCATGATTATCTATATCAAGAGAGCCAATTAATCTCAAAAGTGGATCTATTTCTGTGTTTTCTAAAGTTTGTGATGGAGATGATTTTTTAAAGTTTTTGGGCAAAACTTCTAAGTTTTTAGTTGTATTATCTAAAATTTCATCAGCTTTACTGATTGATTTACTCTCTGGATCTTGTTCAATTTGAAAGAATGTTGCTAAAATTCCGCCAAACCATCCTAATGTTATAAAAAAAGTGTTTTGAATAATAGAAGGAATTGACCGATCTGGATAAATAAATCTATAAATCAAAATTACTACGAAAGATGAAAGACATAACACCATGAATAATCTGTTTATCGTAATAATTAATTTATTTTTTTGATGATATTGTTCAGATTTTTTATCTTGTTGTTGACAATTCTCATTTGCTCTATTTTTTTCATCAACCAATTTATTTTGTTGTTCTGACCAATCGCCAGATTCGTAATAAAATTCATACCTAATAAATTTATTTAAAACACGAGTGGGGTTAACCATAATTCACAGTATCCAAATTCTTTTAATTATTCCTTGTTTATAGATTTCATTATAATTCAAAATTGTCTAACAACGATTGAGAGTCTTAGTCAATTAAAAACTTTAACAGCAAGGGCTTGTCTCAATTGACTAATCAAGAAAATTCAGCTAGGATAAAAGATATCCCCTCCCCCCCCAGGGGATATAGCCTAAGAAGAAGTTTTACGGTAAGTTAAGTTAAGTTAAGAAAAACTCATAATACACATAAAGGTTAACAAAACGTTGATTTCCAGCCCATCCACCGTCACCAGGCAGCCCTTAACCCCCTCAGATCGCTCATCTGCGGGTCAGACCCCTTTAAGTAGTCAAACGGTCAAAAATTGGCTAACATTCCTAGCTGCGGGCTTTTTAGTGTCCGTTCCTGTCTTTATAGAAGCCCCCCTAGTGCGTTTTTGCCCCGAAATCAGCCTCGTCATGACAGCAGGATGGCTATGGTTAGCCTTTTACCTAATGAAGCAACCGAAGACCCATTTATGGGGAGATTTGTTGTTTGGGTTTAGTTGGAGTTGGTTAGCGGGTGCCATTTATTGGGGGTGGTTTCGTTGGGAACCCTTAATCCATCTTCCCATTGAATCCATCGGTGTTCCCGTCGCCTTGTGGTGTCTTTGGCGCAGATGGGGACAAGTGGGTAATTTCTTTTACGTCGGCTCACTATTAGGCACAGCCATCACCGATGCTTATTTTTACCTTACGGGGTTAATTCCCCATTGGCGACAACTGATGCAAGTTGACCCCAATTTAGCCACCCCCATTTTCCAATCCGCCTTAGAGCAAGTGCAAACCCCTTGGGGGATGAGTTGGGCCGTGGTACTTGCTAATAGTCTTTTGGGGATGGGTTTATGGGCGATGCAAAAATCAGATCATCATTGGTGGGCATTAGCCGGTGCCGTATTGAGTACAATTTTAGTAGATAGTCTCTTTTGGTTTGCGGCCTCTTTAGCCTAAGTAGGTAGCAAATCATTGTCTAAAAACGAAGCTTTTGATGTATAACTTTCCTCAGTCTCAATGAACTTGATGCCGTATTGCTCACATAATTGTCTGATACGTTCTTTGAGTTTCGCTGTGGGAATTGAAACAAAAGATTGATTAGTTTTATTACCTAAATTACTTTCTTTCTTTTGTTGTTTATCCTAATGTCGTCAGAATACCCCATCCGTCTACACGGTGGGGATGAATGACGACCAGAAAATCAACCGCGAAGCGTCCATTAAAAATCATCACGCTATATATCTTAC
>JAAUYD010281589.1_pt1 | contig 10348 bp, 9 predicted proteins | sample 7278101 | NCBI WGS metagenome assembly JAAUYD01 (sample SAMN14350128, study PRJNA611818) | marine sediment metagenome | isolation source: surface marine sediment (0.6m) | place: French Polynesia: Moorea | collected 2018-08
AAATAGCGCAAAGGGCGGAATTTTTCTCTTTTGGCACAAATGACCTTACCCAGATGACTTTTGGTTATTCTAGAGATGATGCCAGCAAATTCCTGCCCATTTATCTTGAAAAAGGAATATTACCCGCTGACCCGTTTGAAGTTCTAGATCAAAATGGCGTTGGGCAATTGGTGAAAATGGGAACGGATAGGGGAAGGGAAACCAACGCCAAACTTATAACAGGCATGTGTGGGGAGCATGGTGGGGAACCAAGTTCGGTGGAATTCTGCTATAAAACGGGAATAGATTATGTAAGCTGTTCTCCATTTAGAGTTCCCATTGCAAGGATATCCGCTGCTCAGGCGACTATCAAATAAAAGAATCTGTTTTTCCATATTTACCAAAATGTACCTACCCAATTAAAGGTTTTCCTTTTTGGGTAGGGACATGCTGTTTTTTTTTCAACAGGGAAAGCTTTTTTCCATCAAAAACCGCATAAGTAAAATAGGAAATCCAATCACCAAGGTTGGTATAGGTGGATTTTTCATTCAATTTGATTTCAAGGGGGAGATGACGATGTCCAAAAATGAAATGGTCATAATGTTGTGTTTCTAACTTGCGCTTGGCATATTGAACAAGCCACTCCTTATCTTCACCCAAAAATTTGGCGTCAGCCTCGCCGGAAATAATCTTGTTGTTCACGGAAAGATGTTGCCCCAATCGGACCCCCCAATCAGGATGCAACCACCTAAAAAACCATTTAGCAATAGGATTGGTAAACACCTTTTTCATCCGTTTGAAGCCTTTGTCATCTGGACCCAGACCATCTCCATGGCCAATAAAAAAAGAAGTTCCATTAATGGAAAACTGCTGAGGTTTATGATATACGGGGATGTTGAGCTCTTCCTCAAAATATCCATTCATCCATAAGTCATGATTGCCAACAAAATAGGTTATTTGGATGCCACTATCCGTCAGCTCTGCCAATTTTCCCAAGGTTCTTGTAAAACCTTTTGGAACCACAGTTTTGTACTCAAACCAAAAATCGAAGAGGTCCCCCATCAAAAAAATGGCTTGGGCATCATGCTTTATTGCATCCAACCAAGCCACAAACTTTTTTTCCCTAGGGAGGCTTTCCTTTCGGGTCGGTGCTCCCAAGTGATTATCGCTGGCGAAATATACCTTTTTACCTGGTTGAAGGGCAATGTCTTTCATCTATCTTTTAAAGCGTCTTCGATTGCGTATTCGGGTGACAATATAAACCACAATGACCAAAAGGGCCATTAAGGGAAATACAATGTCACTATTGAGAAAGGAAAGTATGTCCATATCCTATTTTTTAAACTTTTCAAGTGCTTTTTTTGTATTTGGGGAAAGAGCCAATTTTCCCGAAGCCTGGGCACGGTCCAATAAAAGGGTGTCCCAATGGCCGGTTCCTTCCCAAAGTACCCGTTTCATTTCTGATAGGGCTTCTGCGTTAAAGGAAGCCAGTTTTTGAACATGGAAATCGAGTTCCTTGTCCATATCTGAAATGGAGTCGAACACCTTGGAAAACAGTCCTTTTTCCTTGGCCCAGTAGGCATTTTTCCATTCGGTTGGATTCAGGGATAGCTCTGCCAGTGCTGCTTTTCCCATTTTTCGTTCAACAGCAGGCGCGATTACCATGGGTGCAATTCCCACTGAAATTTCCGAAAGTTTAATGCTGGCTGCTTCAGTGGCGTATACATAATCACATGCAGCTGCAAGTCCCACTCCACCGCCAACGGCTTTGCCCTGTACCCTTCCGATGATAGGCTTGCTGCATTTGCGCATGGCATTGATGACATTGGCAAATCCACTGAAAAAGGCTTTGCCTTCCTCTAAATTGGAAATAGCCACTAGCTCATCAAATGAAGCCCCGGCACAAAAAGCGCGTTCACCTTCTGACTTCAGAACAATAAGTGAAACAGCGTCGTTTTTAGAGAGTTTTTCAAACTCCTTGGTCAAACGGTCCAATAGTTCCGAAACAAAGGAGTTGCTTGCAGGATGTCCAAATTCCACAATGGCAATTTGATTCTCAATTTTGGTATAAAGACTTCCGTTGGGTCTGTCCGTGGGCATGGTCATAAGTAATTCTGGATACTAAATTAAGGGTTTTGCGCCAAGGGCCTTATTTTTCGGTTAAATTTCCAAACCAACGCTAAACCACGAATGAGCATCCAAACCACAAAGGCAATCCAAATGGCATGGAGTCCCAAACCGAAGTGTTTACCCAAGTAAAGCGTTGGAATGAACCCCATGAAAGTTGCCAAAACCAATATATTTCTCAGGTATTTCATTTCACCCATACCTTTGAAAAGTCCGTCAAAAACAAATGCCATAGTATTGATGGGAAGACTGAGGATTACGATATAAAACACACCATAAAACGTATTCAACACAATAGTTTCATTGGAGAAAACATGCCCAATGGGTTTGTAGAAAATAAAACCAAAAAGCATCAAAATCAGACTGATAAACAGCCCAAACGCCATAATTTTTTTGGCCAAGTCCGTCAACCCATTAAAATCTCTGGCGCCCAATAACTTCCCTCCCATACTATTTCCAGCGGCGGCATACCCATCAATAAAGAATGCCGCAAACAACCAAAGGTTAATGGCAATGGTATGTGCACCGATGTATCGGTCACCCAAAGCTGTCGCCTCACGGACGGCGATCATCAGTGCTATGTTCAGGGCCAGAGTCCGCACAAACAGGTTAAGGCTCATGTAAATAAGTGGCTTCAATTCTTTGTTCAAAGGAAACACGAGTTTTAGACTTATGTTGGTTTTTTTGAGCAACAGAATAAAAACAAGGATTGCCATTACACCTTGGGCAATCAAACTTGCCCAGGCAGCACCCTCCAAATAAAGCGCGGGAATCCATCCATCAATACCATAGACCAAGGCGAAATCCAATACAATGTTCAGCCCTGCACCAATAATGGCGATAACCATGGGGTAAAAGGTATTCTGCAACCCCCGAAAGATGCCGAAAACCGCAAACGTGAACAAGGTCAATGGGAAACCCCAAACCCGAATCGAATAATAGGAGATACAGTAGTCGAGTATTTTACCGGAAGCTTCAAAAAGCTTAAAAATATCCTCAACAACAAAAATAGTGGAGATTAACACCACAAAACTCAGCAGAATATTGAAGAAAATCGCTTGGGCAGGTAGTTCTCTCACCTCGTGCAGCTTTCCTGCTCCCAAGTATTGGGATATAATGGCGGAAATTGCACTTCGAGTTTGACCCATCACCCAAATAAGCATGGATAAAAAAGAACCTACTATTCCAGCGGCAGCCAAAGATTCCAATCCGTCAACAGGGATGTTTCCCACAATTGCAGTATCCGTAATTGAAAGTACAGGTTCTGCTATTCCAGAAATAGTAGCTGGAATGGCAAGACGGTTAATGGATTTTAGACTGACTTTTGTGCTCAAAACCTGCGCAAGTTACAGTTCTAATTTGTAACCAAGAAAGCCCCGTTCGGTTTGATAGCATAAAAGGAATACTGACAGGGTCATTATAGTGCGGAAATCCTTTATTTCGGGTATCTTTGCACGATCTTTTATCAATTCGTTTTAATTATATTGTAAATTTAAGGGATAAACATAACCATCATAGTATGAACAATATACTAGTACCCATAGGAACTTCCCCAGACTGTTCATTGACCCTTCAATATGCCGTGAATTTTGCATCAAATTTTGGGTCAAAGGTTTTTGTAATGGATGTCTTTTCCGTACCGGCTACGGCAGGAAGTCTTGCCAACGTTGAAAAAAAGGTGGCCGAAAGTAGCAAGGAACAACTTAAGGAGGTCATTGGAAAGGTTGACACAAAAAACGTTGAGATAAAAATAGCCACGTACAATGGGGACATCATTGATGGACTTACCCAAATCAATAAAGAGTTGGGGATTGACTTAATAATCATTGCGCCTAGAAGCAATGACATTCAGGAAGAATTGTATTTGGGCAACACTTCGGGAAGCATTATCAAAAAAACGGATATCCCTACCTTAATTGTTCCCAAGGGAACAGAGTTTAAACCTGTAAAAAAGATTTTAACGGCCTTTGGCTCGGGAATCCTTAAACGTTCTAAAGTGTTGAATCCATTGGTTTCCATTAAAAATAAGTTCAAGTCAAAAGTGAATCTTTTATTGGTTAAGAGACCTGGCTATTCTGAAGCGGATTTGCAGGTCAACACCGCATTGATGGATATTAGCAGCCAATTGACCATATCGGAAAACCCGAACACGTATCTCGGGGTAATGGAACACTATCAGAGTCAGGCTCCTGATATGCTATGTGTTTTTAGAAGAAAACGGGGGTTTTTCAAAAAATTATGGGAGAAGAACACCATTCCCAAAACGGAGTTTTACGTTCCAATTCCCGTACTGATATTGAGTGTTAAAAAGGATTAGCACCAAGACCGCAAATTTTGATACTTTCCCAAAAAGTATTTCCTTTGCGCTCTCTGGGGGATTAGCTCAGTTGGCTAGAGCGCTTGCATGGCATGCAAGAGGCCACCGGTTCGAATCCGGTATTCTCCACAAGGCACCTTATTAGGGTGCCTTTTTTTATTCATTAAATCAATTTAAACGGACACTATGGATTTAAAGGGAAAAGTAGCTTATATCACTGGAGGTACTAAGGGAATTGGTTTTGGAATTGCCCAATCCCTTCTGGACCAAGGCATGCGGGTCGCCATTAGTGGAAGGAGCGCAGAAAGGGTAAACAAAGCCAAGCAACTATTGGATATGTCAGAAAACGTACTGGGGCTTGTTTCCGATGTTACCAAAATGGATGATGAGGAGAAAGCAATAAGTGAAATTCTGGCTGCCTGGGGACAGCTTGATGTGGTTATTGCCAATGCGGGGGTAGGACACTTTTCACCTATTGATGAAATGGAACACAGTAGTTGGCATAACATGATAAACACAAACTTGAATGGCGTTTACCATACTTTGAAAGCTTCGGTGGATGCATTGAAGAAGTCCGAGGGGTATTATATGACCGTGGCAAGTTTGGCTGGGACCAATTTTTTTGCGCAGGGAGCGGGTTACAATGCCACCAAGTTCGGAGTTGTTGGGTTCACCCAGAGCGCGATGTTAGACTTGAGGAAATATAATATAAAAGTTACTACCATTATGCCAGGCTCTGTGGCTTCTTATTTTAACCAAAATGAACCGTCAGGAAAAGATGCATGGAAAATTCAGCCTGAAGATATCGGAAAATTGGTGGTGGACCTACTGATGATGCACCCGAGAACATTGCCGAGCAAGATTGAGGTCCGTCCTACAAGACCTGATTTGAAATAGGTCAATCTTGTTTTTCCACAAGCGGGATTGTAATGTCACAAATCTCAAGGATAAGTTTTTTAAGATGCCTTTCAAATGTTGCCAGCATAGCAGGGGTTATGAATGTGTTTCGCTGTTCCTTAAAATGCAAAAGTCCCTTTCCCAATGTCTTAAAAGAGAAAATACCTGCTTGAAGCTCATTTACCCGATGCCTTTGTGCATATAAATAGGCGTAGCTCAGTAATTGAAAGGCCTTGCTTTTCCCATAGTCTATTGTAAGTTCCTCCCAATCCTTTACGGTTACATTTTTAGACTCCACACGACCCGTTTTGTAGTCGATTACCCTTGTAATGCCATTGAATTCATCAACGCGGTCCAGAGTACCCTTAAGCACTATCGGAAAATCCAATTCAGGTATGTCTAGGGACATTTCATATTTTTTTTCAAGAGAAATCAGCTTTATCGTGTTGTTCGTTACCTGATTAATCTCAATATCTATAAAATTCTGCAGGTACCGGGTGATTACCTTGTACACCAATAAATAGGATCCTTTGGTGATATCAACTCCTGGCAGGGTTTTTTGAAAATTGGCGTTTAAAACACCGGTAATTTTCGGTTTTAGACTTCCGATTTTCTCAGAAGTCAATATTTCTCCAACCAAAGGGGCATATAAGTCTTCAAGACAATTGTGAAGAATAGTTCCGAACGTGTTAGCCGCAATACTTTCCTCTACCTCTTCCAAGTCATTTATTCGGAGGATATTCCGCGTATAGAAATCAATGGGATTTTTGATATAATTTGTCAGGGAGCTAGGGGAAAAGCCATTGGAGGCAAACTTCTTTATTTCTCCCATTAGACCTTGTGTCTTTTCAACTTTTAAAATGGGAGCCTCTTGAAGTTTAACACTGGGAGATGCAATGGAATGTGTAATGTAAGGTTCAAGATTGGAATCGGAAAGTAATTGCGAAACCAAACGGCTTACCTCTCCGCCTTCCAAAACATCGGGTTCCGTGTTATAGATTATGTGGATATTTTTTGCGCGCTGCAGAAGTCTGTAGAAATGGTAAACGAAAACAGCATCTTTTTCCTTGTAGGTGGGAAGGCCAAAATCCCGCTTTACATCAAATGGGATAAAAGAGTTGTTGGTTTTGCCTGATGGGAGAATACCCTCGTTCACCGATGTAATGATGACGGTCTCAAAATCGAGATTCCTACTTTCCAAAACTCCCATAATCTGCAACCCCTCTAATGGCTCACCCACAAAATCTAAGGTTTCCACTGAGGCCAGTTGCCCAAAGAGATTCTTCAGGGATTTCATATCTGGGTTGAAATCCATGCTCGTCGAATATTGCTTTAACTGATTGAAGAGGTTATAGAAGCGATATAATTGCTCCAGTTCGAGCACATTTTGTTGTTTTTGGAAAAAATCTTTCAAATACCCAATCAGAAGAATACATGTGTCTATCCATTTAAGAGAAGAAATGGCACGACTAGGGAACATATCGGCAACAAAAGCAGCATCAGTTTTAAACTGGGCCAGCATGTTGTTTGAAATATAGATCCAATTATTCAGCTTGATTTTATCGCTGAGTGATTGGGCAAAATCCTCAGTCTGATGGCTGGATAACGACTTGCAATATGGGTTGGCCAAGAATTCCAAAACTGGTTTAAAAAAGTAACCCCGGCCCGAAAATGTAATATGAAGGTCAAGAAAATTTGAAAAGAAAGAATATAGCACCGTTCTGTTCAGCGGCATTCCCATGGTAATATTCACCTTTTGAATACTTTGGGGCACTGCTTTGAGCATGGCTGGTAAAAGTTGCTCATCGGCGAGTACTACGGCTGTGTTTTTAATCGCTTCTGGAGTGTTTGTTTGAATTTGATGCAGTAGCTGTCCCACGTATTTGGTTTGTGAGATATTCTTCGGAACTCCAGTAATTGATATCTTCTTGGGGTTAAGAAATTGGCTTTGGGGGTCAATGCTCTTTTTATTCTTGTAATAGGGCCAAACACTTTGGTATTTCCTTATGAATAGCCCAGCATCATGAACGGAATCATTGAGAAAATAGGAATCAATATCCCAATAAATTAGGGCATTTTTGTTGTCAAGAAAATATTGGATAATTTTTGCTTCGGCAGCGCTTAAGGCGTTGAAACCGATAAAAACGAGTTGCTGGTCCTCTTCCCAATATGTGTTTTGATCTAGCTTTTCAACCGCTTTCCGTTGAATAAGACCTGGGTAACCCTTTGTTTTGTTCAACAAAACACTATTCAAATGTTGGTATATGGTTTCCAGATTGTTCCAGAGGTGAAGATAGTTCTGAACCAATGCTGTTTTCTCTTTTTTTAAGGACCAATGGTCGATTTCTTTAATGGCAGATATATAGTTCAGTATTTTGTTTACTGGGATGAGGTGGGAGTCAATTTCGTTAAAGTCTTGCAAAAGGGTATAGCCCCATTTCAAGAATGAGGAAAAATCATCCGGTTGCGCCAAATTAACTTCACTATAAGCGTTGTAAAGCTCAAGCAGCAGGTCTATACTTGGTGCTGGTGATAGCTCAGCAATTTCTGCCGTAAATTCCTGTATGGTAAAGATTTTGGGAGCAAATGTTGTTTTGTTAAGTTTTTCCGCAATATTCTTTTTCAAGAAGATTCCCGAGCGTTTACTAGGGAGGACAAATGCACAGTCGGCCATGTTGACGTTCTTATGCTGCAAATCTTCGATTACTTCTTCCAGAAAACTTGTTGCCATGCATTAAAAATAAAAAAGGCGCTGCAATTGCAGCGCCTTTCATATATGATTTAAAATCTTAATCTATTACTTGACCAAGTTGATTTCAACTCTTCTGTTTTGAGCTCTACCTGCTCTGGTGTTGTTGGTAGCGATAGGCTTAGCCTCACCGAATCCAATAGCACTCAATCTATCAGAGGCGATTCCTTTGTCAATCAAGAAGTCTCTAACAGCATTTGCTCTTTCTTCAGAAAGCTTCTGGTTAGTAGACTCTCTACCTACACTATCAGTATGGCCTTCTACCGTAAACTTAGCATTTGGATACTCGTTCAAGATTTGAATGATATCAACCATTACAGAAGTAGACTCAGCTTTGATTGAAGATCTACCAGTATCAAACAAGATAGTTCTTGCATAGTCGTTCAATTGCTTTTGAACTTCTTCAGTAACTTCTGGGCAACCGTTGTTGGCAACTGTACCAGCAACATCTGGGCACTGATCGTCTTTGTCAAGAACACCATCACCATCTCTATCTGGCCATGGGCAACCATTGTTTTCAGCAGGACCAGCTTCATTTGGACACTCATCATCTTTATCAGCTACTCCGTCACCATCAGCATCTGGGCAACCAGCAAGTTCAGCAAGACCAGCTTCATTTGGACAAGCGTCATCTTTGTCTGCTATACCGTCACCATCAGCATCTGGGCAGCCATTAAGCTCAGCTGGACCAGCTTCGTTAGGACAATCATCCTTACCGTCCTCAATACCGTCACCGTCAGAATCAGGACAACCATTGAAGGCCTCCAAACCAGCGACTTCTGGACAAGCATCATCTTTGTCGTATATTCCGTCACCGTCCGTATCAGTACCACCGAAACGTACACTAACTCCAAGCATATGCTGGAAGTGTCTTACCAAGTAATCTTCAAACACGTGCTTATATTGTGTTTGCAATGTTAGACCGATGTTGTCAGTAAACCAATAGTTCACACCGACACCACCATTGAAAGTTCCAGCACCGATTTCATCAACCCAAGTGTAACCACCACCTATTTCAACAAATGGATCAACCTTGGTATTTTTTAGAATGTTGTATTTAATGGTACCATCTATAGCATAGTGAGAAAGTTCATCGACTCTCGCGTCACCCAGTTTGTCAATCCTGTTTAAGGAACCTCTGGCCCCTACGGAAAAACCATCTCCAATATATTTGGAAACGCCAACATAAGAAACAGATGGCAGGATGTTCCAGTGATCGTTCACATTGAAGTACTCGTTAAACAATGTACTACTTGAGAAAGCATTGTTTGGATCGTTGGTTGGAAAAACATCAATTGCGTTTATTCCAAAACTAATCTGCCATGGGTTATTCTCGTCTTGCGCTTGTATGTTGTTAAACCCTACAAAGACAAGGGCAACAACCAATAATTTGCTAAGATGTTTCATGCTCAAAATTTTAAGTTTAAGTGTTTATCAGCAGCAAATGTAAGTTGTTAAGACTTATTAACAAAATCAAATATTCTTTTTTTTTGATGCATTACATAGAACTTTTGCGACCGTTAAACGATTTTTAAAGATTTTCCCACCTTGGTAAAGGCTTCTATAGCTTGGTCCAGATGGTGTTTTTCATGGGCGGCCGAGAGCTGCACACGAATTCTGGCCTTTCCTTTTGGCACGACAGGATAGAAGAATCCGATAACATAGATACCTTCTTCCAATAGCATATCGGCCATTTTTTGGGACAATTTGGCGTCGTATAGCATTACTGGGACAATGGCAGAATCGCCATCTATGATGTCAAACCCTGCTTTTTTCATCCCTTTCTTAAAGTACTCAGTGTTCATCTGTAATTTATCCCTGAGGGATGTATCGCTGTGCAGCATTTCAAAAACCTTAATAGAGGCTCCCACAATAGCCGGGGCCAAGGAGTTAGAGAAAAGATAGGGACGGGATCTTTGCCTCAACATCTCAATAATTTCTTTTTTCCCCGTGGTATAGCCTCCCATAGCTCCGCCCAAGGCCTTGCCAAGCGTACCGGTGATAATGTCTATCCGGTCCATGACGCCCTTTTCTTCCAAAGTTCCCCGTCCTGTTTCCCCGATAAAGCCGGTGGCGTGACACTCATCAATCATTACCAGTGCATCATACTTGTCGGCGAGGTCACAAATCTTATCCAACGGAGCCAATAAGCCATCCATGGAAAAAACGCCATCCGTAACAATAATCTTGAAACGGGCTTGGTCTTGGATACTCTGTTTTAGCTGTTCTTCCAAATCTGCCATATCGTTATTGGCGTATCTATATCTTTTTGCCTTACA
>JAAUYD010092841.1_pt1 | contig 10345 bp, 14 predicted proteins | sample 7278101 | NCBI WGS metagenome assembly JAAUYD01 (sample SAMN14350128, study PRJNA611818) | marine sediment metagenome | isolation source: surface marine sediment (0.6m) | place: French Polynesia: Moorea | collected 2018-08
AAGCTCCAGTGCAAATTACAAAAGTCCTTTTCTTTAACTTCCTGTCCACCAGGGGTAGTAAAGGTTATATGAATCTTTTTCTGCTCAAATTCGTAGCGAACAATCCATCGTCCCGTAAGGCCATGGACTTTTAATGTGTTGGATTTATTTTTCTGAAAACTGGGGTGAAGTGCCATCGAAGTCCCGCCCTCATTTTCTACTTTCACCTGTTGGGCGATCGCCGTGACATCTCCAGATGAGGAGTCACTCCTAATCCGGAGTGACTCCGGATTACTTGCATCATGTTCTAGTTTTTTATCTTTTTCTAAAAGTGATGGATCACATGGATCACTTTGGCTGAAATCCTTGCCCTGACTGGGCGGAGGGGTGTCCATGAGGTGATCCATGCTATGTACATTACTCTCTAGGTGATCCATGCTCAATGGATCATCTTCTAGTTTTGGGGGTAAATCTTGTTCTCCTGAAGAGGGAGTGACATCCGGGGGGATGGATCGTGTCATGTACACCTCATGTACATCCCGTGGACACCCTTTAGCCCTTGCTATATCTGGTTCTTGAGGAAAGTGATCCATGTGATCCATCACTTTTGGATCTAAAAAATTATCTTGTTTCCCCTTAGGCATCCACAACCAAGGACGACGACCTTTATAACTTCCCCGTTTATCCGTTCTCTCCCAACCAAGTAAGGTGAAACAATCATGTATTTCCTGGTCTTTCCTTCTGTCCTTCCGCCCCGGTTCTATCCCAAGAACATCGTAAATTTCCATCACGCTACTTTGGTCTCTGCCCACTAGGTATGATTCCACGTCCTCAAAAATGGGTGGTTTAACCTTATATTGATGGTTCTCGCTGTCCTGTAACTTCGCCTCCCTCGAATGTTCGGGGATGTAAGACAACTCCCCTTGCTTCCATAACTTGTAGGCAGCCGCCCAAATGCGATCGCGGTTGGCTTCCACTTTCTCAATGTCAATTTCCTTGGTCAGAACCTTGATAATCCAAAATCTACGGTTGCGACCGCTCACGTCTTGAAGAACATCTGGACGGTTGGTTGTACCCACAAACACACAACGTCGGTGACAAGGTTTGATTTTACGTTCGTAGGGTAAGCGGATACTATCTGTCTCCTCTGCCAAGAATGCCTTCAATTGCTCAATATCTTTCCGTTTGTAAACTGTGGCGAACTCTGACCACTCCAACCCCCAGTAGCGATGAATGAGCATTTTCTCATCTTTATGTTGATTGGAGGAGTCCATTGAACGGCTGAACCAGTCACCTCCAAACAAGGATTTCCAGAATGTGGATTTTTTACCACCTTCTGCACCATATAGAACGATGGCATTATCAAACTTGTATCCGGGAATCATTGCCCTTCCCACGGCTCCAACTAGAAATCGCTTCATATAAATGTTGCAAATCTCGGAGTCATAGCCAAAATATTCGGTTGCTAAGTTGTCTAGTATAGATGTATCAATATCGGAGTATTCTTTCCCCAATGATTCGAGATACTGCTTGATGGGATGGTATGGAGTCTGGGTGGCGATGAATTTAACGGATGAGATGGCGGATTCTTTGTTCATATCCATATCTAAATCCATAGCAATCTTAATATCCAAAGTCTCCGGGTCTAAAGTTTTACCGTTTAACTCTGGTTCTTGAATCAACTCATTCCACCGGAGAAATTCGCTCCAGCCTTTTTGGATGGTTTCAATAAACCACGCTTTCTTTGAGTTACGTTGTTTCCTAGCTTGTTCCCGTTCTGCGGCCCAATTTATATCTTGGTTTTTTTTCCATTGTTCAATTGTTGATGCTATCTCGTAGAAATGATGAAACCTTTCTATCCCCTGGTTAACGACAAAATCGTCAATCCCCTTGTCTTCCCCTTCAGGAAGACTAATCACCATTACTTTACTCCCAGTTGCGGCTAGTTCGCGGGCTAACCCTACTAAGGCTAGTTGAACGGGGCGTTTTACCAAAATATCGTTGTCGAAGCAAAGATAAAAGGTTCGGCCGAATCCACAGAAAGCTTTGATAGATTCATGCAGTCGCCCTAATCTTCGACAGCTAGATACACCTGGCAAGCTAATAGCTGCATAATCGTGAGTTAATAAACATCCCGCTTTTTTCGCCCCCTCCGTAATAATCACGGGGATAGATTTATCTTGTATACCCTTTTGCCAAAAGTTCTTATCTTCTACGTCAAGAAATAAAGGTGTATTCTCGTATTCTTTAACACTTTCATACTTGATTATTTTGCCCTCTATATTCTTTCTTGGATTATCCGGTTTCGCTTGTAATCCTTGTGAAGTATTCTCTCCAGTAAGCGGATCTATGCCACTGATAACTAAGGCAGGGACTAAGTTATCCGAATGTTTCCATCGCCTTTTATTATTAGAATTGAGTAACTTATCTAACTCGTAACTATCAACTACTGACTTTATGTTTCGAGCTGTTATGTATTCACTTACACCACTACTTAACCATTCTTCCCAATGATGAGAAAGAATAGTTTCTGGACGCTCGAAAGTCTCACCCTGTTTGGTCTCTTGTGTTATAATCATGTTAGAAATATTCACTTTTTATTGTTCTTTGAGGTAGCTGGTCTGCCTTTTTTTTTGGCTAGTCAAACAACTAAAACGGAATATCATCTTCAACATAGAAATATCCTTTTGATTCATTAATGTTTAAGTCCCATTTGTACCGTCTAAATGCCGTCTCAGGGACGTATAGGTAAAGCTGTGGGCGGCTAATGCATATATAAAGGTCCAACAATGTCTGCTTATTGGGTCTCTTTGTCTCGAAAGCAGAAAAAGGGAACGAAATTGATATTTCAAATGTAGGGAAATATGAATTATGAACCGCTGACCACATCCAAAAATGACAGTTTTTGAGAAATCTTTTCATAGTTTTAAAAAGGGATGTATTCATTCCTGCACATTACCTCTAACTGCTTCCATTTATCTAAGGCCAATCTATTCGTGGGCTTGCCTTTAGCGTCTTTGGTGGAATGCTGCATAAAAAATGAAGTGATAAATGGTTCGTCCCAAGTCATATTTGCATTACGAAGAGTTATATAAACTTGCTCGTAAGCTAAGAGGTATTGCATTAAATAGCTTGCAACTTTATTTGGCATATCGCGTAAAAGAAAGTTGTTACCCCATCTCTTACGGCAATCTTCCAAAAAATAATTTATCCGGCGATCGCTCCAGTAAATTTTTATCCGGCTCTGTGTTTTCATCTGGTGTAACTTTTCGTGAACATCTAGGAATGTGGTCTTATATGTGGTCATAGGCGCACCTTTTAGGGATAGATCAATTGGGAACACTAAGCGTGTAGTTAACGGTTAGTGCTAATGGAAAAGATTGTGAAGTTAAACGATGATGATGTTGTGTCAACAAATAGTGGTTTTGTTGAAGCCAATACTTTTACAGCAGAGGAAGCCCTGCGAGAGTTGGCTAGCGATTCAGGACTGTGTTACAGAAGCTATATACAAGAAGGGTTTTCGTGTAAGATTATTGGCTCCAACACTGGGGGATGGAAGAAGGGGAAAATAAGAATATCCCTGGAATTTATCGCCGAGGAAGCAGAACCGCCAAAAACCCCGCAATCACCCCTTGATGATTTAAGACAACAAGGGAATCAAACCAAGCAGTCGCGACTCCCGTAGTAGTGTGTTCATGTCAGTACAATACGAATTGACTGATAAAACCCTTGTAAATAGGGGTTAACACCTCCTTTGATATACTTTTATCTAACGAAAAATAAACATATTGGAAGCATACGCCCCTCACACAAAGGAGGGGTGTTTTTGTATCCTCCAACCTTAGAGAATGGAATAGGCGGATAAGTTGTCCAGACGAAACCGCCTATACCTGTAGTCTCAAAAATGGACGTTACGTGTGGACGTAATGTCCATCTTATTGTACAATGATAAACCATGAACTGCACTTAGTGGAAGGCGTGAGCTATTTAAAACAGCTACGACAAAGTATGCATATGAGCCAAGAGGAGATGGCTCGACTTATTGGTGTGAGTTCTAAGACTGTTTACAGATGGGAAGCTGGCGTTCATACAGTCAATTTAACTTCTTTGCAGTGGAAGAATTTATACAAAGAGATATTAGTGCCCCTGAATATTAATATCCTCGACCTTCCAGACGACTTAGGCGCACCTTATGTGAAGACGGCATAAGTTCCAAACACCTGGAGATAGCAGCCCAGAAGACCAAAGACCTGCTAGGGGCTTATGAGCTTTACAAAAAAAATAGCAGCGTCACGCGCCGACGCTGCTTGTCTACCTATCCTTTACTTAAAGATGTCTAATCTAACAGACCTCACCAATAATTCTACTGGTTTTGGCGATCGTTTAGAAGCCGTTGAGGAGGAAATCAAAAACTTAATCAAGTCCCCTGAATACCGTCAAATGTTGAAGTCTGGCTACAACAATAGAGCTGACTTATCCCTGGGGGATGCCCTGCTCGCTGTGCAGGAGTGTTTTAATGAATACTACGTTGACAGCATTGTTGAAGACAGTCCCCAATCTAAGAATGAAAGCGATCGCCTAGGGAGACAGGGAGGATTCACACGTTCAATTAGCGGTTACGTGAATACTGATATTCCAATCTTGGCGCAACTAGTACGGGAAAATGGTGCTGAGCTTGAAAGAATGACAGCAAGTGACAAGATATTTTTGATTTCAGGGCTAAGTGAACAGTTGTATGAATCCACACATAATAAACCATCTGCTAAGCTGCAAGATTCTCTTGGGCAATTAAAGCAAGTTGTTAGACAACATCATTGTGGGAAGGAACTTCTCAAAGCGATCGCAATAAATTTAATAACTTGGTGAACTCTTAAAAGTTGAAGAGGGAAAAACATGGCTTCTAAATATGTTCATTACGTTTACGGAAATGAAGAAGGGATTATAGAACTAGAATTTGTCACTCGTGTTACTAAAGATGAAGGTGTCATCTGTATTTATCAAGTAAGTCCTAACGAACCTAAAATCCTCCCAGAGACAAATCCTTCAGCGATTCAGATATGGGAGTACTTTAAGTCTAAGGCTGAAATGTTGACAACTTGAGATGATGAATGAAAAGCTTTATCAAACTACCAAAGCGGCTCTAACCCAGTTAAACGTTCCGAATGATTTAGCTGATGCTGCATCCAGAATAATTGCCACAGATGACCCCAGTCAGCCCAACTTAGGAAGAAGTCCTGCTGATACAGAAGTATGTATGCAAGTAGCACAAATCATTAACAGCCAGAAAGGACAGCCATGTCACAAGAGTAAAGAGTCACAAGTAAAAAGCGATCGCCCAAAAGATGGAAATTGAGCGATCACCGTGAACTGACGTTTAAAAATCATTAACTACATTATGGCATTTAAACCCTTAGGGTACTACTGCAATAGTACATTTCCCCTTATCGAGGAATTGGAATCGGAGTATGGCTCACATTTGCAGAAGATGAGCTATGAGCTGAAACTAGCTACACGGTCAGCTTTCGCATCCTTAATAATGTTGTTAGAGCTAAGTGACCGCGACTTGACTGTAAGACAGCTAGCACAAGAAGCTCGTGCTTTTATATCCCCCTACGTGAGCATTGAGGAGTACCAAGTTCTGGCAGATGTTATGGATAGAGCCATTCATCTTGATGTTGGTGATATGGAAGCATTTCTACATGGTTTGACCTCCATTATCCAGGAGGGTGAGGGCTAGGAAATGGAAATATTTATCGTCATCGCTTGTCTAACAAGTGTAGTTGGGGGTATTGGTACAATTGCCGGAAAGCTTGTATTTAAAGCCTATACAGAAGAATTAGAGGAGACAGAGAAATTACTTTCTCCTTCTGATGGCTACTTTTCTGCTTCCTCTACTCATAGTCTTGAGCCAGTAAAAAAAAACTAGAGCCAGCCTCGGAAGTTTGGGATTATATCCGTAACTGGGAAGACGGATGGATACTCAACCTTTTACAACGTCCAGTACTAATATTTGGACCACAGCATTGTTATAAATCCCATTTTGCTTGCTACGTTGCAGCGCTGCGGAAGTACCTGCTCAGTCACAAGGTAGAAATTGCAGATCCACACCTGGCATTGAACCAGGAATTGTGGTTGCCATTGACCAAAACTGGAGCGGTCGCTGTGGGTAAAAATCATAATTATGAAGCGGTCGCACAAAAAATAAATGAGTTGGGGTTGAGATTATCATCTGCTACCCCAGAGAAACAGTGGTACACCAGCATCTTTGATGAAGTTACCCAATACTTCTTTAAGCCAGACACTAAAGGTGTTTCCGGGAATTTAATGCTGTTCTGTCTTGCTGACTGTTTTAAGGCCAAGGAAGCACCTATCCTTATCTCTCATGGTGACACATTAGCTTTAACTGGCGGCTCTGAAGGCACTAGTAAAAGCATGGATAAAGGACTGGTGAAGTTAGAGTTGCGGGGGACAACTCTTGACGGGGAGCCAGCTCCCTTGTTCCAAGGCATACTCACTGGAATTCCCAACAAAGAGGGGAAATATCTCCCCCAAAACATAACCCTTAACCCGGAAATGATGTCCGCATCTTACTTGCAGCAATTGTTTGAGGGTACCTCCGAATGCTCACCCCCTGGTGTTGTGGATCTCAAAGTCAGTGACTCCATCCCCGAACCCCTAAAATCAATTTGGCTGTATGCCAAAAAGGTACGCGTATCCGTCAAAGCTGCTGACGTGCAACGGGCGTTACCCAAACTGGTAGACCCAAGGACCCAAAAGCGGTATTCCACAGTAGTGATTCGAGAATATTTTTTACTACTAGTCAAAAAAGGATACGGAGAAACTGAAGGGCAAGGAGACAGGCTCAAGTTCAAAGCTTACTAGTCTAGCTAGAAAACCATAAATTTTCACGGTTCAATACTTAAATTCTATGGTTTATTTCAAGGCATTCAACACCCCATTCAGGGGGTTCAATACTGAATTTCACACCTGTTGTCAAACTATTAAAAGGTATAATTTCATGGGTCGAAGCCACTGGCTATTGCGGATAGGCGCAATCTTATGCTACTTCGGTGGTGGGCTTGCCACATTTATTGATGCTCACCTCAGTAGGGGATGGATTGCCAGTACCACAGGCGGGGATAAGGTTATCCCCGGATTGTCTTTGGGGCTAGCGTTTATCGTCGCGGTGCTAGCTTCCGGCTTTGGAGCCATTTTTACCACTCCCTGGAGTTGGAAAATAATTTTCATGGAGTCCAAGCGAATAGCCCGTATCAGCGATAAAAATGAGCGCGCGCTTACCATCTTGGGTGTCGCGGTAATCGGCGTATTTATGACTATTGGCTTGATTGGGATATATGGGGTGGACATTGTTAGCACTCAAGCACAGCTAGTCAAAGCGGCGAAAAGAGCTTCTGACGCTTGGGTTGTATCTGTGATGATTGTGATTAGTTCTGACATCTGCTTTCTGGTGGCAAATGTACTGGGATTTATGAGCGTTGCCAGTGCCTCCCAGACTAAAGAATTTATGGATGGTTTTACTACAAGGACTGTAGGGACTAAATCTCGTAGGGTGGAGTAAAAGATGGAATTTTTGTTTAAGACTTTACTCAAGCTGTTCCCTGATGATTGGGTACTGCTTCTTAACGAACAAACATTAGATGAGTTGCACCTCCACCACTGTGATTGCAGGGGATTACAGGGGATTTAACTAGATGAGGAGAAGATTTTAGTTGGATCTAAAACAACTGCTGACCGAAGTTAACACCAGGCTAACAAACCAAGGATGCCGCCTAAAGGTTGGAATTTCTGGCAATAAAATTTGGCTAAGGGGCACACTCCCCCCTAAGCCAAACTCAAAAAATACAGGTCATTCTCAGCAGAGAATTTATCTGGATCTGAACGCGTCGCCCACGGGTATCAGTTTAGCAGAAAGCGAAGCTATCAAAATTAATACCCAACTGATGCTGAAGGTCTTTAACTGGCTTGATTTTATTGACCCGAAACAGCCTAAAACAAGCCCCAAAACAGTAGGCGAATACTTAGAATTATTTGAGCAAGATTACTTCACTAGGCGTAAATCTACTTCAAAGACTCAACTCACTTACCGCAAAGATTACCGGGCTAGTTTTAATAAGCTAGACCCACAAGAAATCCTTACTGCAACCATTTTAGAGAAAGCCATTACCCAAACTCCCCCAGATACTAGGGTAAGGGTGAGAATGTGCGTAGCCCTAGGAGCATTAGCCAAGTTTGCTGGTATCTCTTGGGATGCTTCTCGCTTCCGTGGTAGCTACTCTCCCAAAAAGGCTCAACCAAGGGATATCCCCTCAGACAAGCTAATACAGGAGGTGTACGAATCCATTCGACTGCCGCAAATAAAATGGGTCTTTGGGGCGATCGCAACTTACGGACTCCGCAACCACGAAGTCTTTAAACTGGATTTTAAAGCGATAAAAGCTGGAGATTACATTATTACAGTCAATGATGGGAAAACTGGATTCCGGCGTATTTATCCCATTTACCCGGAATGGTATGAATTGTTTGAAATTCAAAAAATAATACTGCCAGGAGTCAAGCTAAATCGCTCTAACGCTGACTTGGGGCATTATGTCTCTGATTCATTTAGGCGCCTAAAACTGCCTTTTAAACCTTATGATTTGCGTCATGCTTGGGCCATTCGGTCTTTATTGTTTGGATTAGACGTATCTCTTGCAGCACAAATGATGGGGCATTCCCTAAAGGTTCATTCCGAGCTTTATCACCATTGGATTACCGAAAAGCACTACGAACAAGCTTTTAAATTATTAATGGAACGGGAGGATAGACCCAAACCACCATAAGCATTTAGTTTAGATAAGCAGAAGATGTCCGAACCTTATTCTACTGGTCAAAAACTGTTCTCTGACGAAGTCTCAAAGCCATGTATAAAATGCGGAAAAGATTCCTTTTTTTATGGGGGAAATCGATACCATTTTTGGCAATGCTCCTCATGCAAATACGTTTTCTATGCTGAGGATAAAGACTTTGAAGACTTGATTGATTATTCCTTGCTTCCAGAAGATGAAGATTTAGACTACCAACCATTAAATGAATTTCCTGACTTTCAATGAAGAATACGATTGACGGTTAAGGCCTTAGGCAAAGTAATTAAACATCTTTACAGGACATAAAAATGGACTCAGAACAAAACAGTCACGAGCTTCAAGACGCAGATACAGTTGAGGCCTTAAAACTTAAACTGCAAGAAACTGAAGCAAAACTGTCGTCAGCAACGGAGTATCTAAAAATAGCTGACGAAATGCAAGAAGAACTTTTCAATCTACGTTATGAACATTGGATTTATAAAATTTCAACGATTCTTTGGGAAGAGAAAAGGGCAATATTAGAAAGTCTTCCCAGACTTGCTCATATGCGTAATGAAGCCTTAAAAAAGTTAAAAATGGGCAAGACATCTACAGCCGGAAAGGCTATTGATTATTTCATTAACGAAATAATGTCTCAATTTCCATCAAATCTGCCTCAGGAACCAAAAAAGAAAAAATTAATAACAATCTTGAAAAAGAAACCAGATCCGAATTACCTTGCAGACCGCGTAGAAAGTTTCTTTTTCGAGATGACAGAAGAAGGGTTTTCTTTTATAAGCTTGCTAGAGGAACTTTCTGAACTGATTGGGAGCCATCGCAGTAAAGATGCCTCTTTCGAGTTGGATCGAGCAATAGCAATAATTGAAGGGTTGGACGAAGTTAAACATTTTTTACAGTCAAGAAATAGTTAGCGATCGCACAATGAGACAACAAGTAAAAGGCACCATCATTAGTTCTATAGCTGGCGTTTATTTCATTGATAATAATCAGCGCAAATATGACTTTTTCTCTTATCTCCGACGGATTATACGTAATGACACCCCCATACAAACAGATACTGGTGAAAAAGTTGAGAACAAAACCTGTGTTTTGATGTGGAGAAAACTAGAAGGACAATCTATTACGACATGGGAGAGTGAGCCGGTTACTTGCATTGTAAATACAGAAGCAAGGACGGAGTTTGATGGAAGGGGGAGGGTCATAGAATGTCCGGTCTTCGAGCCTTAATTCTGATGTAGTTCAATGTTAAAATGGTTGCGGGGAATGAAAAACAATACCAAAAAAGTAGTCCCACCCCATAAAATTGCCTTATAACCATGCAACTTAACACAGTCAACCACTCCAGCCATTTACCACAACAGAACGAGGGGTGAAGTCCCACACACACGTAGACTGAAAATCCTCGTGTCACGAGTTCAAGTCTCGTTCCTGGCATCCTTCCCACACAAGGCTTTCAGCGATTCGTCTGCTAGCCAAAAATATCTCCGTATGCCCAAATTCAC
>JAAUYD010123823.1_pt1 | contig 10345 bp, 9 predicted proteins | sample 7278101 | NCBI WGS metagenome assembly JAAUYD01 (sample SAMN14350128, study PRJNA611818) | marine sediment metagenome | isolation source: surface marine sediment (0.6m) | place: French Polynesia: Moorea | collected 2018-08
CTCGGTGGGGTCGGCATCCGCATCGGCCTCGACCCGGCGGGCCTGCGCGGGCTGTTCGGCGGCGTACAGCTCGGCATCCGCGTGCGACTCGAGCGCGCGCCGGGCGCCTTCGGCCTTTGTCACCTCTGCCCGCCTTTCGCGTTCGGCGTTCAACTGCTGAAGCATCGCGTCGCGCGTCGCCTGATCCAGGTTCACGTCCAGGATTTCAGCCCGCGTCACCTCGATCCCCCAGGCGTCGACAGCATCCTCGACGCTCGACTTGATCGTGGAGATCAGCGTGGCGCGGTTCGACTGCACCTCGTCCAATTCCATCTTGCCGATCTCGGCCCGCACGATCCCTGCGACCGTTGTAGCGATCGCGCCATCCACGTCACGGATACGGTAGACGGTCTTTTCCGGCTCGGTGATCCGGTAGAACACGCTGGTTTCGACCTGGACCAGCACGTTGTCCGCCGTGATCGCGTCCTGGCTTGCGTTGGGCAACTGGCGTTCAAGAATGCTGATCTGGTGTGCCACCTTGTCCAGAAACGGCACGATGAAGTTGATACCGGGGCCCAGAACCGTCCTCAGCCGGCCGAACCTTTCAACCACGAACTTCTGGGACTGCGGCACGATCCGGATGCCCTTGAAGATCGAAATGATGATGAAGGCTGCAACCAGCAGCGTGACGATCCCGCCCCCGCCGATCTGGCCCAGTATCTGTTCGATATCGAAATCCATCTGCTTTTCCCGTGGTCAGGCCCCTTGCGGCGATCTAGGTGCGCGGGGGGGCCTGAAACAAGGGGAATAATCCCGAGGATTCGACGCCTGTGGCCGCCCTGCCCTAGCGGGCAACCAGCATTTGCGGCACCGCGCGGCCTTTCCGGGCAATCTCGCCTTTGACTTCCATTTCCAGTTTAACGGTCGTCACATGCCAGTTCACCGAACCCAGCCGGTCCAGCGCCGTGGCGTCCAGCCGCCCGCGCACGGCATTGGGGAGATCGGCGAACGGCAGGCCGTCGGGCCCGGCGTCGCGCACCGCATCGCGGATCGCGCGGCTGACGGTTTCATATTTCCAACGCGGAATACGGGTCACACCATCACGGCCTTCTGCCGGCGTCCGGCAGGGCACCTTGTCGTCCTGCATGTGTTTCCTCCCTGGGTGGCGCTCCCTGCCCCTTGGCGCGACCTTAACACGTCCGGCGGATCGATCAAAGCGCGCGTCCCCGGCACCGGCCACAGACCGCTCTCCCCATAATCCGGCGCACCTGCTAGGAAGGCCACATGCCCGCCCTATGCCGCGCCTGTCTGACCAACGCCGAAGGCAGCACACGCTGCCCCGCCTGCGGCAGCCCGCGCCTCCTCGACCACCCCGAACTTGCGTCGCTGGCGATCGCGCATATGGACTGCGACGCCTTCTATGCGTCGGTCGAAAAGCGGGATAACCCGGATCTGCGCGACAAGCCGGTGATCGTGGGGGGCGGCCGCCGGGGTGTGGTGACGACGGCCTGCTACATCGCCCGGATCAAGGGCGTGCGTTCGGCCATGCCGATGTTCAAGGCACTGCAGCTTTGCCCCGAGGCCACCGTCGTGCGCGGCCGGATGGATGTCTATGTGGACGTCTCGCGCCAGATCCGCGCTATGATGGAGGAACTCACGCCCATTGTCGAACCCCTGTCGCTGGACGAGGCGTTCCTCGACCTCACCGGTACCCAGCGCCTGCACGGCGCGCCACCTGCCCACATGCTTGCGCGCCTTGCCAACCGGGTCGAGGCCGAGATTGGGATCACCGTGTCGATCGGCCTGTCGCACAACAAGTTTCTGGCGAAGCTTGCCTCGGACCTCGACAAGCCGCGCGGGTTTTCGGTGATCGGGAAAGCCGAAACGGTAGAGCTTCTGAAACCCAAGCCCGTGGGCCTGATCTGGGGCGTGGGCCAGGTCGCGCAAGGCGCGCTAGAGAAGGCTGGAATCCGGACCTTCGCGGACCTTCTGCGCTGGGACAAGGATGACCTGCACGCCCGCTTCGGCGAACATGGCGACCGGCTGTGGCACCTGGCACGCGGGCAAGATTATCGTCGGGTCCAGCGGAACGCGCCGGTGAAATCAGTGTCGAACGAAACCACGTTTTCCGAGGACACCGCCAGCATCGACATACTCGACGGCCATATCTGGCGGCTGTCGGAAAAGGTGGCCGACCGGCTGAAGGCCCGCGACATGGCAGGCCGCGTTGTGACGCTGAAGGTGAAGCGGTCGAACTTCGAAACGCTGACCCGGCGCGTCAGCCTGCATGACCCCACCCAGATCGCAGATCGGATCTATCGCACTGCGCGTGGTCTGTTCGACAGTGTCGCGGACAAGGGCCCGTTCCGGCTGATCGGCGTGGGGCTGTCGCAGATCGGCCCGGCGGGGGATGCGGACATATCGGGCGATCTATTGGACCCGGGCGCCGCGGGCCGGGCTGCCGCCGAGCGCGCTGCCGACAAGATCCGCGACCGTTTCGGCGCGGATGCAATCATCAAGGGGCGCGCCTTGCGGTAGGTCCGGTTGCGGCCGTACCGCTACTCTGCCGCCAAAGGCGCAGCGGCCCGGCCGATATCGGTGAGTTCCGCGACGACCGAGGCCAGAATCGTGCGGAACGCCTTGAAATTGGCGTTCGGGCGGATCGTCTTTTCGTTCATGTATAGCGAGCGGTCGATTTCGATCTGCACCACATGCTGCCCCTGGCTGGGGCGGCCATAGCGCTGCGCCGAAAACGCCCCGGCAAAGGGTGCGTTGCGCACGACCTTCAGCCCGGCCGCGGCGAACGCCGCCTCGACCCGTTCGACCACATCGCTGCCTGCCGCCGCACCGAACCGGTCGCCCAGAACGATATCGGGGCGCAGCCCGTCGGGATGAACGACGCTGTCCAGCGCCTCGTGCGGCATCGAATGGCAATCGATCAGGACCGCCTCGCCGAACCTGCGGCGCGTGGCGGCCATCAGCGTGTCAAGCGCATCGTGATAGGGTCGCCAGTGGTCGCGCAGGCGGGCCTCGGCCTCGCGCATCGTCAGCTTGCCGCGATAGATGGCACGCCCATTGGCCACCACACGCGGGATGACACCCAGCCCCGAACTGACACGGGGGTTGTGGGCGGACCGGCGAATCCCTTCGATCAACGCCGGGTCAAGCTCATCGGCCGAGCGGTTCAGATCGACAAAGGCGCGGGGCGCCCGCGCGGCCAGAAGCGGTGCGCCGAAGGCCGGAGCCTTGTCGAACAGAAGATCGACGAACGCATCCTCGGACGAGCGAATCGTCCGTTCGTCCAGAATCGTGCGGCGCAGGAACTCCGGCGCATAGTCGCGTCCCGAATGCGGCGAGGCAAACACCACCGATGTCGTGGTCTGCTCCGGCAACGTTAGTTCATAGGCCGCCTGCATTCGCTTCCTTTCCTGCTCTTGGGTGAAACTATAGCCCGATCCGGCCAAAGGCCAAAAGCCCTTGAAGTGTGCGCGGCCGTCTTTTATAGACCCGTCCACCGGCGCGGGGCCAGCCCCGCGTCTTGTTCTTTGAGCATGCTTGAAGGATGGGCCGGAAACGGCGGGACCGGGCGATTAGCTCAGCGGTAGAGCACTTCGTTGACATCGAAGGGGTCACTGGTTCGATCCCAGTATCGCCCACCATGAACCGCCGGAATGATCCGGCACAGGATTAACCGAAGGCGCGTGACAGCGCCGCGATATTGGGAGAGACCGATGAAGGTACGGAACTCGCTCCGCTCGCTCAAGAACCGGCATCGCGACTGTCGCGTCGTGCGCCGCAAGGGCCGGGTCTACGTGATCAACAAGACCCAGCGCCGGTTCAAGGCGCGCCAGGGCTAAACCGCTCTGGGCATGGATGGAACAGGCCGCCTTCGGGGCGGCCTTTTTCTTTGGGCGCTTTGGTTCTAACTCTTGGAAACATGCCCCGACGCTATCAGGACATCTTTCCTTCGCCGCCGCTCCTGGACAGCGCGGAAACCCTGCGACCCTCGGCCGCCGCGTTGATGTCCTTGCGCTACTTCCGGGCCGACCCGGACACGATGCCCGAAGAGGTGTTTGACGAACACCACGTGCTTTTGAATCTGCGCGCCGAACCCACCCGCGTCCAGAACCGCCGCGATGGAGTGATGCGCGACTTCACGCTGGAGCGTTATGACATCATCGTCACCCCGGCAGGCGTCCGGTCGGGCTGGCGCTGGTTCGAGACGTCGGATGTCATCATCATCACAATGGACCCCGCCGCCGTGCGGCGCTTTGCGGAAACGGAGTTACACATCCTTCTCACCGACCGCCAGTTGGCCGACCTGCCGCAATTCAAGGATGCCGATATCTGCGCCGCCGGCGTCCTGCTGCGCGACACGATCGCAGATGACAGCGTGACATCAGCGGTAATGTTCGAAAGCCTCGCGCGCGTGTTCCTGATAAAGCTTCTGCAGAAATACGGCGACCGCCGCGATGCGCTGGACCCCGACGCCAGTCTGACGGCCGACCGCTACGCGCGCGTGATGGACTATGTGGGCGCGAACTTCAGCCGCACGATACAAGTCGACGATATGGCCAGTGCGGCCGCGATGAGCTCTTCACACTTCGCCCGCGTCTTCAAGGACACCGTGGGTCAGACGCCGATGCAATACCTTATGGCCTACCGCATCGAACAGGCGATCCGCGCGATGGCCGAACCGGACCGGGGCCTGGGCGAGATCGCACTGGCCTGCGGCTTTGCCGATCAGGCGCATTTCTCGCGCAGCTTCAAGGCGGCGACCGGATCGACCCCGCGCCAGTACCGGGCCACGCTGACCTAGCAGTCCTGTTCAAAACCTTCGCAGGCCGCTTCAAGAACCGGGGCGCGGACCAGCGTATCTCTTTCCCAGACAGACACCTGGAGAGAGACCGATGAAGACCCTTTCGATGACCGCCGCCGCCACGCTGATGGCCACCACCGCCTTTGCCGATGTCCAGACCCGAAGCTTCAGCTTCGAGAACGAAGGCGCCAAGCTTTCCGGCACGCTCTATCTGCCCGAAGGTCATGACGGCGCGCCCCTGCCAACCGTGATCGTTACCGGCGCCTGGACCTCGGTCGAGGAACAGATGCCGCGCACCTACGCCGAAGCGATGGTCGAGCGCGGCTTTGCCGCCGTCACCTTCGATTTCCGGGGTTGGGGCAAGTCGGGCGATCTGCCGAACGGCGCGCGCTTCCGCGAGGATCCAGCCGCCAAGACCGCCGATATACGTGCCGCGATCACCCATGCCGCGAGCCTGCCGGAAGTCGATGCCAACGCGCTCCATGGGCTCGGCATCTGCGCATCCGCCGGCTACATGGTCGACGCGACCTCCGGCAATCCGATGATCCAGAGCGTGGGTCTTGTCGCGCCCTGGCTTCATAACGCCCAGATCGTCGAGGCCGTCTATGGCGGAACCGACGGGGTCGAAGGTCTGATCGGGCTCGGTCGCGCCGCCGAAGCCGAAGGCGGCCAGATCATTCCCGCCGCCGGGCCCGAAGGCGCCGAAGGCGTGCTAATGCCCATCGGCGGCTACTATTACGAAGCCGACCGGGGTGCGATCCCGGAATACGACAACCGCTGGGACAATGCCTCCTGGGAAGGCTGGCTGACCTACAGCCCCGTGGACAGCGCCGAAAGCTTCGACAAGCCCCTGGCTGTCGTTCAGTCCGACGCCGCCGCGATCCCGCAAGGCGTGCGCGCCTTCGTTGGCCGGATCGGCGGTGACGCGACCCAGCGCTGGCTAGAGGATGTCACACAGTTCGATTTCTACGACAACCCCGAGGATGTGCGCCGCGCCGCCGACGCGATGGCCGAACACTTCCGCACCGCACCTGCAACCTAGGCGCATCGCGCCCTACACCGCCACACCCCCGGCCTCCGAGCCGGGGCCTCCCGCCCCTCGAAAGGACACCCCATGAAAACCCTTGCCGCCGCCCTTGCCATCACGGCCACCACCGCCTTCGCAGGCGATCCCGTCACCCCCGACACGCTGCTCGACCGCGCCGAGATGGTCCGCATCGCCGATGCCATCGACGCCGCCGTCGATGCCAAGGACTGGCCCCTTGCGCGAAGTTTCTTCACCGATCAGATCCGGGTGGATTTCACCTCGCTCATTGGCGGCGAACCGGCCACGATCCCCGCCGACGGGCTGATCTCGGGCTGGTCGGGCAACCTCTCCGCCGAAAAGACCTCGTTCCACCTGCGCGGCAACCACCAGATCGCCTTCGACGGGCCGGACGCCGCCCTGATGGTCAGCCACGGCTATGCCTGGAACCGGATGGAGCGTGGCGCCGCGCCCGAAAACGGCGGCGAGGCGCTTTGGGAAGTCTGGGGTACATACGAACACGGCTTCACCCGCACCGATGCCGGATGGCGCGTCAACGCAATGACGTTCACGGCCACGGCCGAACGCGGCAACCCCTATGTGCGGAACACGCCGGGGTCCTGAGGGACCCCGCTACTCGCCTTCGCGGGCCTCTTCATTGGCTGCAATTTCGGCCCTCACATCCTGCACGCGCGGCGGTGACCAGCCCCGATCGACCCGGCTGGCGAACATCGACGGGCCGCCGCGCAGTTCTTCCTCCTGCGCCTCCATGATTTCACGCGCCCGTGACACGTAGGCGGGGTTCTTATGGATCGGGATGTCGGGATCATAGACCTCGGCCAGCTTCGCCATCGACGCGCGGTCCCGGCGCTCGAACTCCCGCGCGCGAAGCTGCGCTTCATAGGGATGGACGCCCAGCGCCTCCATCGCCGACCGCCCGGTGCGGATCGAACTGTCGAACACCTCGCGGATGATGTCGCGGCAGCCAGCGGCATAGAGCTCATAGACGTGGTTCCGGTCGAACGCGCGCGCGATGATGTAGACATGCGGATGCGCTTTCGTCACATAGCGCACCATTTCGGTCGTCTGGTGCCTGTCGTCGATCGCGATGATCAGGAGGCTGGCCTCCTCGATCCCGGCGGCATGCAGCAGATCGGGCCTTGTCGCGTCCCCGAAGAACACCTTGAAGCCGAAGGTTCGGATCATCTCGAGCTGTCTTGACGATTGGTCCAGCACCACGGTGTCATAGCCAGACGCCCGCAGCATCCGGTTGACCATCCCGCCATAACGCCCGTGACCCGCGATGATGATCTTGCCCGGCGCGTCGATGTCGTCGGGGTCCTGCGTCCCGCCGCCCGAGTAGCGCGGCACGATCACCCGGTCGTAGAAGATGAACAGAAGGGGTGTCATCAGCATCGACAGGGCCACGATCAGCAGAAGCTGATCGGCCACCGGGCGCGGGATGACATTGTTCGCAACCGTGAAGGACAAAAGGACGAAGCCGAATTCACCCGCCTGCGCAAGCCCCAGCGCGAAAAGCCATCGATCCGCCCCCGGCACCTTGAACACGATCGCCAGCACGTAAAGGATCGCCGCCTTCAGCGCGATCAGGCCAAGGGTCATGCCGATCACCGCCGCGAAATTCGACGCCAGCAGGTTGAAATCGATGCTGGCGCCCACGGTGATGAAGAAGAGGCCCAGCAAGAGCCCCCGGAACGGGTCGATGTCGCTTTCCAATTCGTGCCGGTATTCCGAGTTCGCCAGAACGACGCCGGCAAGGAACGTACCCAGCGCCGGCGACAGTCCCACGAGCGTCATCAACAGCGCAATGCCGATGACGATCATCAGCGCTGTGGCCACGAACAGCTCCCGCAGCCGGGCAGCGGAGACGAAGCGAAAGATCGGCCGGGTCAGCAGGCTGCCGCCCACGATCACGGCGGCAATGGCGCCCACGGTCACAAGCGCGGCCGCCCAGCCAGGCAAGCCCGCGGTCATGTTCAGGTCGGGCCCGTGGTCATCGCCGTGACCATCCCCATGCCCGCCGCCGTTGTGGGCCGCCTCCGTGCCATGCCCGCCACCAGGCGACAGATCAGCCAGTTCCGGCAGGGCCAGAAGCGGCAGAAACGCCAGCATCGGGATCACGGCGATGTCCTGGGCCAGCAGAACGGCGAAACTTGCCTGGCCGCCATCGCTTTTCATCAACCCCTTTTCGTTCAGCGTCTGAAGCACGATTGCGGTCGATGACAAGGCCAGCACCATCCCAATCGCCAGCGCCACCGTCCAGGGCTGGCCGAACACCATCGCCACCCCCATCACGCCCGCCATCGTCAGGCCAACCTGCAACCCGCCAAGGCCCAGAAGCCGCGACCGCATTTCCCACAGCATCCGGGGCTCCAGTTCCAGCCCCACCAGAAACAGCATCATCACCACGCCAAACTCGGCGAAATGCTGGATCGAGATCACGTCAACCTTGAGCGCCGCCAGAACCGGCGACAGCGCGATGCCCGCGATCAGGTAGCCAAGAACCGACCCCAGTCCGAACCGCGACGCGATGGGAACTGCAATGACGCCCGCGATCAGGAAGACAAAGGCCAGGAGCAGAAATTCACCCATTGCCTAGACCTCTCGCAACATCGGCAGCCCGTCGCTTGTCACGACATCATGTGCCATCGCCGCATCGAAATCGTACCGCCCGTCACGGATTGCCGACAGAAGGCGCGCGAAGCCGGCGGCATGGGGCTGAACGCGCCCCTGTTCGATTGCGTGAAGCGAACTGTACATCACGTAAGGCGCGGGAAACCGCATCTTGCAGAGCCGCGCGGTCTGTTCGAGCGGGGTCAGAAAGGTTCGCAGCGGATAGTGCTGGTAGCCGTCCGCCGTATAGGCCTCGGCCGATCCGGCGGCGGTCAGTGCCAGCATCATCGTCTTGCCCTCCAGCGCCGTGCCGCCCGCGCCATAGGCAAACCCGTGTTCCAGCACCAGATCCTGCCATTCCTTCACCAGGGACGGGGTTGAATACCAGAACAGCGGGAACTGAAACAGGATCACATCATGATCCAGAAGCCGCGCCTGTTCGCGGTCCACGTCGATGTTGTGGCGGGGATATTCGGCGTAAAGATCGACGAAAGTGATGCCCTCGACGGTCAGCGCCGCCCGTGCCATGGCCGCGTTCGCATGCGAAAACCGCTGCGCCGGGTGGGCGAAGTACACGATCAGGTCTGGCACGTCTTCCCCTTCCAGGCGCCGCCCTAGCGCCTACTCGTCATCCTCGGGCAGGAATACCGTCTTGCGCCCCAGCGTATCGCCGGGCGAAAGGCGCGGTTCAAGTTCGATCCGCTGCCCAGCCGAGGTCGCGCCCTCGGCCACGCAGTCGCGCACGATTTCCGCCGCCTTCTGCCCGATTTCGCGCCGCATCGCGTCCATCGTGGCCAGCTTCGTCGAAAAGCCATCCAGCAGTTCGACCCCGTTGAACCCCGCAAGCCCGATCCGGCCCGGCACTTCCCAGCCCTGCTCAAGGCAGTATAGCATCCCGCCCGCCCCGATCATGTCGTTGGAGTAATAGAGGAAATCGAGCTTTGGCGAGCGTTCCATCATCGCCGCGGTCATCTCACGCCCCTTCGCCAGCGCCGAGCCGCCCTCGTAGAATTCCTGGTCGGCCACTTCCAGCCCGGACTTTGCCAGCGCTTCGGTGAAGCCTTCGAACCTCTTCCGGGCGCGGTGATCCAGCGGCATTTTCGTGCCCATGAAGCCGATCTTTTCATATCCGCCCTTCACGATCGCCTTGGCCATCTCGCGGCCCGCACGGCGGTGGCTGATCCCGACGACGCTGTCGATCGGCCGGCCATCGGTATCCATGATCTCGACGACCGGAATGCCGGACCCTGCCAGCATGGCGCGCGCGGCCTCGGAATGCTCCAGCCCCGCGATGATCACGCCCGAAGGTCGCCAGGACAGCATTTCGTAAAGCACGCGCTCTTCGCGCTCGGGCTTGTAGTGGGTGACGCCGACGACAGGCTGCAGCGGGCTGTCGTCAAGGACATCGCTGATCCCTGTCAGAACTTCGGGGAAGACCATGTTGGACAGGCTGGGGATGATCACGGCCACAAGGTTCACCCGGCTTGTCGCCAATGCCCCCGCGATCTTGTTGGGGACATAGCCAAGCTCGCGGGCAGCTTCCAGGACCTTGGCGCGTGTCGTTTCGCTGACATCGCCCCGGTTCCGAAGCACGCGGCTGACCGTCATCTCGCTGACGCCGGACGCCTCGGACACATCCCGCAAGGTCAGGGGGCGTGCGGGTTTCCTGGGGGCGTCTTCGGTCATCTGTTCTTGCTCCGTCAAACCGGGCTTGCACATCCGGTCGTTATCGCTAACGCCATAAAGGCACGGCGGGCGCAGGCTGGCAAGCAAGGCGAGGTTGGGGGGTTGATTGCAGGACCACTTCCAGCAACAACAAGCGCGGTCGGCCCCGTAGCTCAGGGGATAGAGCAACCGCCTCCTAAGCGGTAGGTCATAGGTTCGAATCC
>JAAUYD010049467.1_pt1 | contig 10342 bp, 10 predicted proteins | sample 7278101 | NCBI WGS metagenome assembly JAAUYD01 (sample SAMN14350128, study PRJNA611818) | marine sediment metagenome | isolation source: surface marine sediment (0.6m) | place: French Polynesia: Moorea | collected 2018-08
CCGGTTTCGCAGCGCCCCAGAGCTGCCCCGTCGTGCGCGGCACACTGACACCGGCGCGCGAATACGAATATTGGACAAGTCCACTGCAGTCGAAGCCCGTCGGTGACGCCCCACCGTAACGATACGGCGCGCCGACCTGTTCGAGCGCAATATCCGCGGCCTGTCGGCCCGGGCCCGAATGCGGTTGGTCCCAGCTCGTTGACGGATGTCCGCCACACCCGGCAAGCACAGCCAACATCGTGATTGGCAAGGCAAAAGTCCGAATTGTACGGAGCAGCTGAGCTATCATCGGCGACACCCGGATAAACGTAGGGCCCAGCGTAACGGCAGGCGACTGAATTGGAAATGAACTGTGTCCCAGCTTTGCGATCAATTACGCGACCTTGGCATCTGTTGGCATGCCTGGCCGCGCTGGCCGGTTGCGGTGTGCCCGAGTCCGAATCGGCGGATCGCCGCGACGTTCCGGAGTATAAGGTCCACTACACCCTGACCCCCGACCCCGCCAACGGAACGGTACAGGTCAGCCTGCGCCTGGATCAGCCGCGCGACCTGTTGCGCGAAGTGACTTTCGTAGCCGGCGCGCACATTGAAGGTATCCGAGGCGACGGCAACGTGGAGCTACCGGACGAGCGGATCGTCTGGCATCCGCCGCGGCGCGGCGGCACGCTGGAATGGAGCGTAGAAATCGCTAATTCGCGAGGCGAAGGCACCTACGATGCGCTACTGGGGGCCGACTGGGGAGTGTTCCGCGCCGAGGACGTCATACCCCGCGCGCGGACCCGTACGCTCAAGGGCGCTTACTCCAACACGACGTTAACGCTCGATCTGCCGCGTGGCTGGTCCGCCGTCACCGAATACTCCGCAATCCAGCAACCGATCCGTGTGCGCCGTGACGACCGTCGCTTCGACGAGCCGACCGGATGGATTGCCGTCGGCAAGCTCGGTATTCGTCGAGACACGATCGCGGACGTCCGAGTGGCTGTGGCAGCACCCGAAGGCCAGGGGGCGCGGCGCCTCGAAATGCTTGCACTACTCAACTGGACGTTGCCCGAACTCGTCGAGGTCCTGCCTGATTCGCTGTCGCGACTGACCATCGTCGTTGCCGGCGACCCGATGTGGCGCGGTGGACTATCGGCACCGGCATCCTTGTTTCTGCACGCGGATCGACCACTGATCAGTGAAAACGCGACGAGTCCATTGTTACACGAAGTAATGCATGCGGCGCTCGGTATCCACGCGGATGATGGCTTCGACTGGATTATCGAGGGTCTGGCCGAGTTCTACAGCATCGATCTGTTGCGACGCGGGCGCGCGATTTCTAATCGGCGCGCCGAACGCGCCTTCTCATTTCAGGCCGAATGGGCGACCGACGCAGACACGCTGTGCGGCAGCGCATCGACCGGCCCCACGACGGCCCTCGCAGTCACCGTCTTCCGGGATCTCGATCGCGAGCTCCAGGCAGCGACCGACAAGATGCACTCGCTCGACTCGCTGCTGCCATTGATCGCGGGAGGACGAGTCAATCTGGAGACTCTGCGTGCTGCTGCCGGCGAACTGGCCGGCTCAGTTCCGGACACACTTCACATCGACAAGCTGCCCGGCTGCCGTAGTATTGCCGCTGTCAATCCGAGACCCGAATAAGCGATGGACGAAAGGCACGACCTCGAACTCATACTGCGCTCCCGCACCCCGATAATCATCATTGAGTCGCAGGATGAACGCCGCATGCTCGAGCTGTTGCAGTCAATTGCGATGGCGCGCGCGAGCGATGCGTACGCCCCGTTGTTCCGGTGGACGATTACCGATGGACTACAGCGCATCGATATCTCTCTCGAACCGCAGGCAATCAATTCGGAACCGACTGACGTTCTGCGGCATATTCGGGCAGTCAAGAAACCCGGCATCTACGCCCTGCTCGACTTCCACCCGTTCCTCGAAGACCCGGTTCACGTGCGCCTCCTCAAGGACATCTCCATTCAGGGTCGGGAACTGAATCGGCAAATCGTCCTCATCAGCCACAAAATCAAGGTACCAAGTGAACTCGAAAATCTGTGCGCACGCTTTGACATGGCCTTGCCGTCCGAGAGTGAGCGCGAACAGATCGTCAAGAAGGTGGCGAAGTCGTATGCGACGGAGAATCCGGGGCGTCGCGTGCAGGTTGATCCCAAAGCACACGAATTACTGATCCAGAATCTTGCCGGCCTGACCTGGGCGGACACCGAACGCCTGGCGCGCAACGCGATTCACCTCGATGGTGCAATCACTCACAGTGACTTGCCGGATGTCATGCAGGCGAAGTACGAGCTGCTGAATCGTGGCGGAGCATTGCAGTTCGAGTACGACACGGCGCGTTTTAACGATGTCGGCGGTATGGCGCGACTCAAGACGTGGCTGCAGCAGCGTCGTCCGGTGTTTCGCGGCGATGAAGCTGCGGCGCACCTTGACGTCCCAAAGGGCATCTTGCTGCTTGGCGTTCAGGGCTGCGGCAAGAGCCTGGCCGCCAAAGCGACCGCCGGCGTGTTCGGCGTGCCGCTGCTGCGCCTGGATTTTGGCACCGTGTACGACAAGTTTCACGGCGAAACAGAGCGCAAGCTCCGGGAGTCGCTGAAAACAGCCGACGTGATGTCGCCGTGCGTTCTTTGGATCGACGAAATAGAAAAAGGAATTGCCGGTCGCGGCGGCGAAACCGGCACCACGCAGCGAGTTCTCGGTACCTTCCTGACCTGGATGGCCGAGCGCAACAGCCAGGTCTTCGTAGTTGCCACGGCGAACGAGATCAGCGAACTGCCTCCGGAACTCGTGCGCAAAGGCCGCTTCGACGAAATCTTCTTCGTTGACCTGCCGAACGCCGAAGTCCGCACGTCGGTTCTTGCCATTCACCTGACGAATCGCGATCAGCCGTTGAAGAACTTTGACCTTGCAAAACTGACGAAGGCCTCGAAGGGTTTCTCGGGGGCAGAGCTCGAGCAGGCGATCGTGTCCTCGCTGTACGCCGCTCACGCCAAGCAGGAAGCACTGGATACGAGCCACGTGCTCACCGAAATCGAACAGACGCGCCCCCTGTCAGTCGTCATGGCAGAGCGGATTTCGGCCATGCGACAGTGGGCTGCAGGCCGCACCGTATCTTGCGATTAGCCGACAACGAGGCGCAGTCCGGCCATTTAACGTAAGCACGATTCCGGCCAAAGAGCGATTGAGCCTGAGACCCTGCGTGTTAGACTGGGTCGATGGCTAATAAGAAGAACAAGATTAACGAATTAGTCTCCGACGAAGACCCGACTGCGGAACTGGAAGCGATCACGTTCCGGCAGGATCAACCGGTGCGTGACCGGCAACTGCGCGAGACCGACGAGAACACGCACGACTTCGAAGGCAGCAAGTCCGACGACGCCCGCACAATTGGCAAACTGCAGTATGACATCGAACAACTGCGCGCCAAATGGCTGGGCCTCGAAACGGAAATCAGGGCGCGCGAGGAAGTTTCTGACTCGCTGAATGCCGAGATCAGTGGTCTGCGCGACGACGTCGCGCGCAAAGACAAGTTGCTGAGAACCCGCGACAGCAAGATCAAAGCTCTCAAAGCCGAGATTCGCGATCGCGAGGAACACTACCGCTCGATGGCAGCCGATCTTGGCGCAGAACTCGAAGCGGCCCGCAAAGCGCTGCGCGAGATGGGTGGGCCCGTCGACGCAGAATCGCCATCGCCGGAAGAGGCAACCGATGAGGCGCAGCTCGAACGCTCAGAAGCCTACGCGGACGTCTTGCGACGCAAGCTGCAGGACCTGATTTCATTACACGACACTGTGCAGAGCGAGCGTGACAATCTGTTTGCCTCGCTCACCCGTGCACGCGACGAAAACCATGACCTCAACGAACGGTTAACCGCAGGACAGGAGCACCGCGAACAACTCGAAGCAGATCTCGCCGGCATCGCCGACAAGCATGCAGAGGAAATTCGCACGCTGCGGTTTGAACTCGGGGAGGCACAGGAGACCGTTGCACAGACCGAAGTGCTGAACTCGCAACTGGCATCCGATCTCGTCGACACCCGCTCTTTCAAGGAAGAACTGGAACGCATGATCTGTGAGAACGACGAGCGCTCGCAGTCACGCATCGAGGAGCTCGAGAGAGAACTCAACCGCGCCAATCACCTTGCCAACGACTACGAACAGAAGCTCGAGGCCCGCAGCGACGCGATCAACGTGTTGCTGAAGGAGCTGGCGCGAAAATCCGAACAGGCTGCATCAATCGACGATATCGGCGAGGTGATCTCCGATATCGACGAGCGAATCTCCGAGCAGTTCGAGGAGGTCGAGGAAGACATCAAGATTCAGGCGCGCGCCCCGGAGCGGACGACGCGCATGCTGGTCGGCAAGATCGGCAGAAAACTTCTGCGCTTTCCGCTCTTCAAGGATCGCCTGACGATTGGCCGCACGAGCGACAACGACATTCAGCTCAATGCGCCCTATATCAGCCGGCGTCATGCCGTGGTGCAGACCGACGGCGATGCCACGCGGGTGATCGACTGGGGCAGCAAGAACGGGGTTTACGTCAATTCATCCCGCGTCACCGAGCACTTTCTCTGCAACGGTGACATTGTCACGATCGGCAACGCACATTTCCGCTACGAAGAAAGGCCGAAGCGCGAAACTTGAATTGTGAGCGTATTCACGCTCTTTTTTTCCCGCTTGCACTACAGTAGCTGTCTCCATGCGAACAGGGACAGCAGCATGCTCAGTACGGCGACCGGGAAAGAAGCCCCGCTGACCGATACCCGGGAAGGCGACCGCAAGAACACCAACATCGTTGCACGCAAGATCTGGCTGCCGAAACTCCTGTACGACGCACTCCCCTATTTCTACCTCGTTTCCGGAATTGCCGCGTTCTTGACCACGCTCTACATCAGTGAGTGGTTCTGGGTCTTGCCGCATTACCTCCTGTTTTCCGCGGCCTGCGTACATTTTGGCATTTTCGTGTATCGCCGCCGTCACAGGCTCCAAGAGGACGCTTGACCTCTCTACGCCGCTAGGCAACGATATCGGCCCCTCCAGAAGCCCGGGCCGTCCGTGAGCAAGACTCCATCCACATATCGCCGCATTGTTACGAAAGAGCTCGCACTGTTCGCCATCCTGCTGTTTTTCGGGCTGGTTATCTTGCCCATCGCGATCTGGTTCGTAGGCAAGACTGTATTCGGCGCATACGGTGGCGCTGGCTATGTGGATTTCTTCGGCACTCTGAGCGGCAAGATCCGAGCGGGCGATGCGGTTGCCTGGTTCCTGGTGCTATCTCCCTACCTGGTGTGGCAGATCGTCCGCCTTACAGCGCTGGGGTGGCGCACTGTCGGCAAAGTGTGACGCACGTCACAAATTGGCAATCCCGGGGCCGCGCAAGCGCCCGCGGTTTATAGAAAAACGCCCGGCCATAGTGCATATTTTTTGTACAGGTCTTTATGTAACTTTGCGCTGCACGCCGACATGCTGAAGAGCATCAAAAACTGGTTGAAAAATCGTCGCTCTACCGGCGGTGCGCCCGCCATGGACGAACTGCGCCATACCGGGGCACATCCAGCAGCCCCAAAGGCGACCTCCAGGCAGTCCGTGCCACGCCCGACCCCAGAATACGTGCAGGCTGACGCCGATCTCTCGGGAGAAATCGAGACCAACGGCCCCGGCAAGAACGTGCTTATTCGCAACAGATTCATTCGCGAAGACACGGGCACGCATGAAACCCTGACGATTCTCGACGATTCAATGGTCGATTCGGGTGAACAGCAGGGTATTGACCCCTACAACACCGGAAGCTTCGATCGCTCAAAGAACTGGGATCGACGGCACGGCAAGTAGTAACATTCGCATGTGACTTTGCGAATCTCATTCGAACTCGACGATAACGACCTCAAGCACTTTCGCCTCATCATGAACGAGGCGCGACAGGCGGCCAGTCGCCTGGCACCCGAGGACATCGTCGAGGCTGCTGAAGACCTGCTCAGCCAGGTCCCTGAAACCGGCGCGCCTGGCTTCATCGTCGAACGATTGTCACGGCTGCGGCTAATGATTGGCATGCTGTCTGACATCGAATGGCGACTGCCTCACCAGGAGGCCAAGCGTGTGCTGAACGCGCTGGCCTACTTCGCCGAGCCCGAAGATCTGATTCCTGACCATATTCCTGGGCTCGGCTTTCTCGACGACGCCATCATGATCGAACTGGTCGTGCGCGAATTGCGTCACGAGATCGAAGCTTACGAGGATTTCTGCACTTATCGCGAACGCCTTCGCGAGCGCGGAGACAAGACCCCCGCCAGTCGGGCCGGCTGGCTCGATGCGAGGCGCAAGGACTTGCAGGCGCGCATGCGACGCCGCCGCAAGCGTAACGGTCGCATCCTCTCCTGATCGAATTCAGGGCCAGTAGTAGTAGCCCACGCCAATCAGTCCCGTCCACATTGCAGCCTGTGCCCAGTAGCGGGCGGCGTGCTCGCGCAGTAGCGTGTAGAAACTTAGTGCACAGATCAGGGTCATACCGAAGAACAGCATCAGGCTTTTGAGCAGGGGCTGAAACTCCGCCTGCAAGCGCGGATATTCGTCACCGAGGACGAGCGTAACGATAACGACAGCGGTCAGGCTGAAGGTAATCGCAAAGCTGGATCCAAGGATGATCAGCGTAACGACAGACAATGGACGCATGAATTAATTTCCAGTGCGGTCTATATTAACCGCAACACGGTGATGATTATGACGAATGTGCCCTTGATACAAGGGCGCTGGCCTACTAGCCTAGCCCAAACGCAGGTAATTCAGAATTCTTGCACGGAACAATGGAGAACGCTTTGACAAGAACCGGATATCGACGCCTTACCTGGACCGCCGGGCTCGCACTCGCCATTTTCGCATGGCCGGCATTCAGCACCAACACGGGCACCGACAACGCAGGCTTTCTCCATCCCGAACAGCGTCACGAGCAGATCGGCGAACTAATCACCGAGTTCATCCAGAAATCGCACTACAACCACGTTGCCGTTAATGACGATTTGTCGTCCGACGTACTGGATCTGTTTATCGAAGCGCTGGACCGGAATCGCATGTATCTGCTGCAGGGCGACGTCGACTACTTCGACACCTATCGATACCAGCTTGACGACGTCGTCAAGAGCAAGCCGCTCGACCCGGTATACGACATGTTCGAGGTCTACCAGACGCGCGTTCGCGAGCGCCTCGAATTTGCGCTGACACAGCTCGAGACCGAGCCTGACTATTTCGTCGACGAGGACTACCAGTTCGATCGCTCCGAGGAACCGTGGGCCAAGTCCTCGTCCGAACTCGACGAGATCTGGCGCCAGCGCGTCAAAAACGATGCCCTGAATCTCGCACTCGAGGAGGAACCCTGGGAAGACATCCAGGGTGTGCTGACGAAGCGCTATGAAGGCTTCCTGCGCCGGCTCAACCAGGTCAACAACGATGACGTGTTCGAGCGCTTCATGAACGCATTCGCCCATACGCTCGATCCGCACTCAAGCTACATGTCGCCGCGCAATTCCGAGGAATACCGCATCCAGATGAGCCTGTCGTACTTCGGCATCGGTGCCTCGCTGCAGACCGACGGCGACTTCGTCAAGATCGCCAGCATTATTCCGGGTGGTCCGGCGGCAGCTGACGGCTCGCTCAAGCCGGAAGACCGAATTACCGGTGTTGCACAGGGCGCGGAAGGCGAAATGGTCGACGTCATCGGCTGGCGACTGGACGACGTTGTCGACCTGATTCGTGGCCCGGCCGACACGATCGTGCGACTCGAGATTATTCCGGCCAATGCCGTCCCCGGCGCGCCGAAGTCGCTTATCGACCTGACACGCGGTCAGGTGAAGCTCGAGGAACAGGCCGCCAAGAGCGAAATCGTGGACATCCCCCGGGACGGGCGCAACTGGCGCATAGGGGTGATCGACGTACCGAGCTTCTACCGCGACTACCGCGCCCTGAGTAACGGCGACAAGAACTACACGAGCACGACGAAGGACGTCAAACGCCTGATCGCCGATCTCGAGAATGAAGGCATCGACGGCCTGATCATCGATCTGCGCGGCAACGGCGGCGGCCATCTGACCGAGGCAACCGCGCTGTCCGGGCTGTTCATCGACAACGGGCCTGTGGTTCAGCTACGCAATTCCAACGGCCGCATCAGTCGCCTGGACGATCCCGATCCCGTCGCGCGGGTCGCCTACAACGGCCCGCTTGCCGTGCTTGTCGACCGCTACAGTGCCTCGGCGTCCGAAATTTTCGCTGCCGCGATCCAGGACTACGCACGTGGCGTGATCATCGGCCAGCAGACTTTTGGCAAGGGCACGGTGCAGAATCTCTACTCGCTCGACCAGTACATCCGACGCGAAGACGACAAGGGCTTCGGCCAGCTTACCCTGACGATTGGCAAGTACTACCGCGTCACGGGTGAAAGCACACAGCATCGCGGCGTCGACCCTGATATTGAGCTGCCGTCGCACATTGACGCCGATATCATCGGTGAGAGCGTGCGCGACAGCGCCCTGCCCTGGGACACTGTTCAGACGACTCGCTTCCGTGCCGGAAAGCCGCTCTCCGAGACGATTGAGTCTCTGACGGCGTCGTACGCCAAACGTACCAAAGACGACCCGAACTACCTTTACCAGGTCGACATGATCGAGGCTGCGGAAGAGATCAGCGCCCAGAAATCGCTGTCCCTCAATATCGACACACGCCGGACCGAGCGCGAGGACGAACTGCAGCGCCGGCTCGATCGCGAAAACGAGCGCCGCACCGCACTTGGCCTCGAACCGCTGGCCAGCCTCGACGATATCGAAGATGACGAGTTCCCCGACATCCTGCTCGACCAGGCCGCCGGCATCGTCACGGACCTGGCCCAGATGCGCGAGATTGCATCGGGACCCGCGACGGCCAAGGTAGAGCACTAGAGCCGGTCTTGACCCCGAAAGTCGAGGTGTTATACTCGACTATAACACCGGGACCACGGGCGTCCCGGTTGTCGCAGGAGGGGATCTGCCATGGTTGGACGGCCGGACGCGCCGAAACAGGGCAACACCGCAGGATCGCTGGCGCTGTTAGTACTTACGAGTGTGTTTGCCGTGCCGGTCCTCGCCGCCCCCGATCACGACATCCTCTGTGACGATCACCACGAAGCCACGCTCGAGATATCCCCCTCCCAGCTTTCGGCGACAACTGTTTCCCACGACCCTTCAACCGTGGATTCGGACGACAGCGCCGAGACTGTCTCGGCCGACCGGCTGCTGAAACCACGCTTCGACGCGACCGTTCGCGAGATATTCAGCGATGACGAAGTCGAAGAAGATGCCGAGGAAGTAGAGGTTGAAGCAGAGGACCCTGCGGCCCTGCGGATTCGGGTTCCCGGGGTTTCGGACGAAGACCTGGTGCGCTTCAAGCGCAAGATGTACCGCCGCGATATCTAGCGGCTCAGTACTTTCGACACGCCAAAGTAATTCTCGCCGAGCAGGTTGGCGTCGACCTGGCGGACTACCCCGTTTCGATCGATATCGTAAACGGTCGCAACCGTGCCAGGTGCCGGTACGGCATCATCGTCGTTGCGGAAAACGGCGTGCTCGGCAATTAACTTCGCACGCTTTTTCAGCAAGTCGGGCGAGTCGCCCTTCTTGTCGATTGCTTCGCGTTGCCTGGTCAGCGCTTCCAGAAGCTGATCGCATTCGAATTTAGAGCCGTAATTGACGGCGCCGACGCTTTTGTCACTCGCCTCCTTCGCGAGCCCGGCAAGGTTGTCTTCGGAGTAATCCAGAAATAGTTGCTGGGCGAAAGCCAGGACCATGTAGTTGATCGACCGCTTGGTACCGATATCGAGGCCCTGCTGCGGCGGCGCTTCCCGCGTCTCGATTGCATCCAGTTCGCTTAGCAGTTCCTTCTCTGCCTGCTGCGCCGCAGCGATGGACGCCTCGATATCCTCGATAGACTCCGCCTGGGAGCGTCCTTTGAAGAGCTTCGAAATGCCGCCCATAGTTGACAGTTTGTGGCGCTCCGCCTGCAGGTGGTCCTCCAGCGTCTGTAGTTGCATTCGCTGCTCGCCGATGCGCTGCTGAACCCCTTCGGATTCGCGCTTGCGTACCTCGTTCCACTCGAACAGTACCTTCGAATGCGCACGTTGCTCGCGCTGCTGTTTTAACTGCTCGGCGAACCGGTCCAACTTGGCCTCGCAGTGAGCGGCGAGTCGACGGAGCTGGTAGAACGTGACGACGTTGTGGACCCATTCGGGGTCGAGCAGCAAAGACTCCAGATGATTGAGTTTCTGCTGCACTCTCTCGACCGCACCCTGGCGTTCCTTGATGCGATCCTGAAGC
>JAAUYD010044345.1_pt1 | contig 10338 bp, 10 predicted proteins | sample 7278101 | NCBI WGS metagenome assembly JAAUYD01 (sample SAMN14350128, study PRJNA611818) | marine sediment metagenome | isolation source: surface marine sediment (0.6m) | place: French Polynesia: Moorea | collected 2018-08
AGGACCGAGCAGGGCGCCATGCGCAGCGTGCGCTCGGCCACGCTGCCGAGCAGGATGTGTTCGAGGCCCGAGGCGCCGCGCGTGCCCATGACGATCAGCTGACAGCCGATCTCGTCGGCCGCCTCGCAGAGCACGGTGGCCGGCGGGCCGCGCCGGATGTGGACGTGCACGGGAATGTCCCGTTCCTCGAGGCGCTTGCGGATCTCCTCCAGCTGCTCGGACGCGTTCAGGCGCAGCTTCTCGACGAGATCCACGCCGAGCGACGACGTGAACGGGATGAAGTCACGCGGCAGGTCGAGCGCGTGGACGACCGCGACCGAGGCCTCGTGTCGTTCCGCGAGTCCGGCGGCGACCTCGAGCGCACGCGCCGAGTGCGGCGAGAAGTCCACGGCGAGCAGGATCCGATCGATGTCGTTCCCCGCGACCTCGGGGTCCTCCTTCACGGCCAGGACCGGGCGGTCGACGGTGCGCAGCGTGCGTTCGGCGACGCTGCCGAGGAACGCGTGGCTGAGCCCGGAGTGGCCGTGGGTGCCCATCACGATGAGGTCGGCACCGTGCTCCGCCGCCGCCTCGGTGATCGCCTGGACGGGATCACTGGAGTCGGCGACCTGGGCGGTCACGGCGCCCTCGCTGCGGGCCGCGACGGCCGCACGGAGCTCTTCGAGCCGGGTCTCGGCGCCTTCCCGGACGCCCTCCCAGACGGCCGCGGGAACCGAGACCTCGTAGGGGCTCGCCACGAGCGGGAAGCGCACGGCGTGGACCAGGTGGATGGTGGCGCGGTCCGGACGCGCGAGAGTGGCCGCACGCATCGCGGCAGCCTCGGCGAGCGGCGAGAAGTCGGTCGGGACGAGCAGGGTACGGAGCGGGTCCATGGGTCTTCCTCGTGCTGGGGTGGCGGGCCCGGTCCCCCAGAGAGCAGGAGTCGTGCCAACGCGGGATCGGGCGGGACGGCCCCTCGGCGCCGTTCCCAGGTCGTGTCCGGGGCGGCGCGCCCCAGCCCGGACATGGTCGTCTCGGGTCAGGCTAGCTCGAACTCTTCGAGATGGTCGGGCACGCACGCCTCGACGCCGAAGGTGTCGACGATGTCGCGGCGCACCGTGTCGGCGGCCACGGCCTCGCCGTGGTTCACGAAGACGCGCCGCGGGAGCCGCGTCGCGCTCCCGAGCCAGGCCAGGAGCTCGGCGTGATCCGCATGGGCCGAGAAGATGTCGAGCTGCTCGACCTCCGCGGCAACGGGGATCTGGCGTCCATGGATCTTCACGGTCGGCGCGCCACGGACGAGGGAGTCGCCGCGCGTTCCTGGTGCCTGGAAGCCCGGGAACAGCACCGTGTGACGGGCCTCCGGCAGCAGCGCGCGCAGGTGGTGCAGCACGCGGCCGCCCGAGGCCATGCCGCTCGCCGACAGGATCACCGCGGGGTCGCGCCGCGCCGTGAGGTCACGCGACTCCTGCGGCGTGCGCGCATAGCGCGCGAGGTCGCAGACTTCGGCGCAGTGTTCCTCGGGAAGGCGGTGATAGGCGGACGACCTCCGGAAGAGCTTCGTCACATCGGTGGCCATGGGGCTGTTCATCCAGATCGGGACCTCCTCGGCGAGTCCGCGTCGGAAGATCTCGTGGAAGCAGGTCAGCAGGGTCTGGGCGCGTCCCACCGCGAACGAGGGAACGAGCAGGATGCCGCCCCGCGCGACCGTTCGGCGAAGGACCTCCGCAAGGGCCTCGAAGGGATCCCGGCGCTCGTGCACGCGGCCGCCGTAGGTGGACTCGATCACGATCCAGTCCGGGTCCCCGGGCGCGGTCGGCTCGCGCATCAACAGATCGTCCGGGCGGCCCAGGTCTCCGGAGAACAGCACGCGGCGTCCGCCGTGCTCGATCTCGATCGCTGCGGCGCCGAGGATGTGGCCCGCGGGTCGGAAGCGCACGCGGAAGGGGCCGATCTCCTGCCAGGCCTCGAAGGGCACCGCGGCGATGCGCGTGATCGCGCGGTCTGCATCGGCTTCGGTGTAGAGGGGGAGCGCCGGGTGGTGCTTCGAGAAGCCCTTGCGGTTCGCGTAGACCGCGTCCTCTTCCTGCAAGCGGCCGGCATCGGGAAGCAGGATCTCGCACAGGTCCCGGGTGGGCGGCGTGCAGATCACCGGGCCCTCGAAGCCGTCGCGCACGATGGCCGGGATCCGGCCGCTGTGGTCGATGTGCGCGTGGGTCAGCAGGATGGCCTGCAGCGACGCGGGGTCGACCGGGAGCTCCCTCCAGTTGCGGAGCCGAAGTGCCTTCACGCCCTGGTAGAGACCGCCATCGACGAGCAGGCGCGCGCCCTCGGCCTCGACCAGGGTCATCGAGCCCGTCACGGTTCCGGTCGCTCCGAGGAAGCGGAGTCTCACGTGGCCAGGCTCGGATCGGGGTCGGGGTCGCTGAGGTCGAACACGGAACGGCGTCGGTCTTCGTACCAGGCGAGGATGTGGTCCCAGATCTCCTGGGCCGTTTCGGCGAACGCGATGAGCTCGCGATCCTCGGGATCGATCATCCCCTCGTCGACGAGGAAGTCGAAGTCGACGAGCTTGCGCCAGTAGGACTCGCCCACGAGCACGACCGGCAGCGGGGTGCGCTTGCCCGTCTGGATCAGGCACAGCGTCTCGAACAGCTCGTCCAGGGTGCCGTAGCCGCCCGGCAGCGCGACGAGTGCGCGTGCGCGCATCATGAAGTGCAGCTTGCGCAGCGCGAAGTAGCGGAACTCGAAGCTCAGATCGCGAGTCAGGTAGCCGTTCGGCTCCTGCTCGTACGGGAGCGCGATGTTGAGACCGACCGAGGGAGCCCCGACCTCGTGGGCGCCCCGGTTCACGGCTTCCATGCCGCCCGGCCCCCCGCCCGTCATGACGACGAGGCGGTGATCGTCCGGCCCGTGTCCGCAGCGCCCCACGAGACGGCCGAAGTCGCGGCCGACCGCGTAGTAGCGGCTGCGCGCGAGGTCGGCGCGGGCCCGGCGGACGGCGTCGGGCGGGGGGGCGGGCGCCGCCTCGAGCTCGGCGAGCCGCTGCTGCGCGAGGTCCGGATCGAGCAGCCGGGTGCTTCCGAAGACCACGACCGTGTGATGGACGCCGTGGTCGCGGAACCCGAGCTCGGGCTTCAGGTACTCGAGCTGCAGCCGTACGGCGCGCAGCTCGTCCCGCGCGAGGAAGGCCGGGTCGCGATCCGCACGGCGCTGCGAGCGGCTCGTCCCGGCGGAGGCCGAGGCGGCAGGCGGATCGGGCGGTTCGTGGGACGACACGAGGTCTCCAGGGACGACGCCGGGGAAGGCGGCCGGCGCGCGGTCAGTCGCGCGTCCGGCCGGATGGCGCCGTCGGCACCGGCGAGGGTTTGCGGGGAGGGACGCGGCGCAAGGGCGTCGACGCGTGATGCAGCTCGAGCGGGGCGTCGTGACAGTCGACGATCTCACCTCGAGAGGCCAGCTCTTCGATCGTGTCGAGGAAGCGCCGCCACTGCTCGGGCGAGTCGCTCGAGCGGATCACGAGCTGGCGGTGGAGCCGCCGCGACAGACGTTTCGCCCTGATGATTCCCGCGCCGGGCCTGGCTTCTCGCATCATCGCCTACCCCTCGGACGTCATCCCCTCGAGGACGGGCATGAGGTCGAGCGCGGAGACGACGCCGCAGAGCTCCCCGTCGCTCTCGACCCAGACGCGATGCACGCGGTGCTCGCGCAGCGCCCGCGCCACGGTCGCGATCGGGTCGTCGGCGCGGACCTGGACCAGCCCCTTCGTCATGACCTCCGCCGCGGTGCGCCCCGCGAGCCGGTCCTGGAAGTCGGTGAGATCGCCCGACCAGTCGGGCGAGGAGAACTCGAGCAGGTCGCGCAGGTAGTCCGGGGCGGCGGACGCCGTGTCGCGTTCGTCCTCCTGGGCGCGCAGCAGATCGCTCGTCGAGATCGAGCCGACGACCTGGCCATCGCCGTCCACCACGGGCGCGCCGTGGATGTTCGACTCGACGAACACGCGCAGCACGTCGTCGAGCGAGGACTCCGGGCTCACCAGGATCACGGAGTCCGTCATCACGTCTCGGGCACACAACGTCGTCATCTCGGGTCTTCCTCCTCGCGGTCTCGCGTCCACGAACTTGCAGGGGACATGCCACGCGAGCCTCCGCCGGGGCCGCCCCGAGGCGCGGGGCCCGTGGCACAACGCCCCGGCCAGGGGCGCGCGGCCCCCGGCCCGCTGCTCAGTCCGCGTCCGCCAGGACGGCCACGAGGTCCAGCGACGACACGATGCCGACCAGCGCGTCGTCGTCGACGACGGGCAGGCGATGGATCCGCTCGCGTACCATGAGCCGAGCCACGTCGCGAAGCGGCGTGTCCGGCTCGGCGACGAAGTGCGGCTTCGACATCACGTCGCGGACGGTGAGTCCCGACATCCGGGCCGAGACGAAGTCCTCTTCCTTGAGCACCGAGGCGCGCTCGGCTTCGGGGCTCTCGTCGTCGCTGCGGAAGTAGTCCGAGAACACGCCCGCACGCGATCTCTCCACGTCCATCTGCTGCAGGACGTCCGTGCGGGAGACCACGCCGACCAGGCGACCCCCCTCGACCACCGGGAATCCACTCACGCGCTTCTCCCCGAATCCGCGCTCGAGCTCGATGAGGCTCCAGCTGGGAGACACGGTCGCGACCTCGCGCTTCATCACGTCGGCTGCGTTCTTGGGCATGGGGGCTCCTTCGAGGTGGTGGGAACGCAAGGCTCGTGCCAGGCTGCGGCTCCCCGAGCTGGCACGTCGTCTGCACTCCGCTTCGCGTGCGCCCATCTTGGAGGACCCGATGCCGATCCGCACCGCCTGGAGCCTCGTCCTGCTCGTGCTCGCGGGCGCGCCCGCGTGGGCCGCCGAGCCCGCGGCCGTTCCGTCGCCGGAGCGCTCCGTGGCCGCGATCGCCACGCTGCGATCGGGCCTCGGCAAGGCCTTGCAGTCCGCGCTGGCCGAGGGGCCGGAGGCGGCCATCGACGCCTGCCGCCTCGAGGCCAGAAGGCTCGCCGGGGCCGCCGGGGGCGAGGGCCTCCGGCTGGGGCGCACCAGCCACCGCCTGCGCAATCCGCGCAATGCACCCGAGCCCTGGATGCGCCCGCTGCTCGATGCCTTCCTGGAAGGCGGTCTGCCCACCGACGCGCGCCACAGCATCGATCTCGGGCCCCGCGGCATCGCGACGGTGGAGCCCATCACGACGAAGCCGCTCTGCCTGACCTGCCACGGGGACGCCGTCGAGCCGGCGCTGCGCGCGCGGATCCTCGAGCACTACCCGGCCGACGAGGCCGTCGGGTTCGAGGTGGGCTCGTTCCGCGGGATGTTCTGGGCCGTCGAGGCGCCGTGACGAGAGGCTCAGGCCTCCACCCCCGGGTCGGTGTCCGAGGACGCCGAGACCACCGAGCAGGGCGCCGCGCGCAGGGTTCGCTCCGCGACACTGCCCAGCACGGCGTGCGGCAGGCCGCCGTGGCCTCGGTGCCCGAGGGCGATGAGGTCGACCTCGAGCCGCTCCGCTTCGCGCGCGATCGCTGCGGCCGGGGATCCCTGATGCACGTGGGGCATGATCTCGATGCCCGCGTCCTGGAAGGGCGCCATGGCCTGGTCGAGCTGATCGCGTGCCGCGCCCAGCGCGTCCGCCGATTCGCGGCCCGCCTCGGGCGCGAGGACGTGGAGCGCCTCCACGCGGGCGCCGAACGCGCCGGCGAGTCCGCGCGCGATCCAGCCCGCGCGCTCCGCGCAGTCCGAGAAGTCCGTCGCCCAGAGGATCCGCGTCGGCGGTCCCGAGGGCGCGGTAGGCTTCACGGCGAGGGTGGGGCAGGGGACGGTCCGCAGCGTCTTCTCCGCCACGCTGCCGAGAACGAGATGCTTCAGGCCGCGATAGCCATGCGTTCCCATCACGACGAGCTCCGCGTCCCGCCGCTCCACGGCGGCCTTGATCGCCGCGGCGGGCTCGGCTTCGACGAGCTCGGCCGAGACCTCGACCTCGGGCGCGAGCTCCATGCGCAGCGCACGCAGCGTCTCCTTGGCCTGGCCGCGGATCGCCTCCCACCCCGAGGGGGGAATCCGGAGCTCCGAGTGGGTCCAGGCCGGCGAGGCGAGCGCGTGCACGAGATGCAGGTGGGCGTCGAAGCGGACGGCGAGCGTGCGGGCCTGGGCCGCGGCCGCCCGGGACGGGTCCGAGAAGTCGACGGGGACGACGATCCGCTTCGGGGCGAACAACCTGAGCTTCCTCCTGGGGGAGCGGGTGCGCGGGGTGGGTCGAAGTGCCACGAGTGGGGCACGATGTCTCTTCGTGCTGGGGCGCCGCACCGTGCGCGCGGGGCCTCTGCCCACGAGCACGACGCGGCTCCCAACGGGCTCGTTGCGACGCAAGCGACGTGCCAGCCTCAGGTGGTCTGGAACCTGCAGGCTTCGAGCGCATGCACGCGGCCCGCCAGCGACCCGACCTGCACCCCGTCCGCGGGGCGCGTCCGTTGAAGGACGCGGCGACCCGTGACCGCCAGGTCCAGGGCGTGATCGTCGTCGAGGGGATCGTCAACGCGCTGATCATGGCTCTCAAGGCCGCGGTCGGTCTGGCGACGGGCTCGATGGCGATCCTCGGCGACGCCCTGCACTCGCTCACCGATCTCGCGAACAACGTGGTCGCGTGGGTCGTCGTGCGTTGGTCGGCACAGCCTCCCGACGAGGAGCATCCCTACGGCCACCGCAAGTTCGAGAGCGTGGCCGTCTTCCTGCTCGCGATGCTGCTCGCCGTGACGGCCTTCGAGCTCGCCACGCGTGCCCTCGGCCGCGAGGCTCCCGTGGTCTCGCACGCGGACTGGGCGGTCGCCGGCATGCTCGCGGTGCTCGCGACGAACGTCGGACTCGCTTCCTGGCAGGCCCTCTGGGCGCGGCGACTCGACTCGGACCTGCTGCACGCCGATGCGCGTCACACCTTCACGGACGTGCTCACGACGATCGTGGCGATCGCGGGCTGGCAGGCGGCCACGCGGGGGTGGGTCTGGGTCGACACCGTTTCCGCACTCGGGGTGGCGGGGCTGATCTTCTTCCTCGCCTACGGCCTGTTCCGACGCTCGATGCCGATCCTCGTCGACCAGGCGCCGCTCGATGCCGAGTGGCTGCGGCGCACCGCGGCCCGGGTGCCGGGCGTGATCGACGTGCGCCGGGTGCGCTCCCGACCGGTCGGCCGGCAGGCCGCCGTGGAGCTCGACGTCGTGGTGTCGGCCGACCTGAGTACGGCCCGCTCCCACGAGATCGCCGACCACGTCGAGCGGGATCTCCGCGCACGCTTCCCGGTCTGGGACGTGATGGTGCACATCGAACCCGACGCTTCGCCCGTGGGCGACGTCGGCAGCCCGAACCCTTCCGCAGGAGGACCGGACCGATGACCATCGACATACGACGAGGCCTCGGGCGCTTCGCCCTGGCAGCCCTGCTGCTCCTCGGGTCCGGCTGCCAGGACGCAGCCGAACCCGTCGCCACGGAGCCCGTGGGCGCGCGCGGCCCCGGGCAGATCCTCTATCTGACCTACTGCCAGAGCTGCCACGGTGTCGCGGGGCGCGGTGACGGCCCTGCGGCCGCCTCGCTGCGGACGCCGCCGATCGACCTGACCCAGCTCTGGCGCCGCTACGGCACCCCACTCGACGCGGAACGCGTCGCGGCCTACATCGACGGCCGGGCCTTGCTGTCGGCGCACGGCGATCGCGAGATGCCGATCTGGGGCGAGGAGTTCTTCCAGGACTCGCCGCCCGACACGCCCAATCTCGAACGCGTCAAGGGCCGGCTGGTCGACGTGCTCGTCGAGTACCTCGAGAGCCTGCAGAGCGAACGTCGGACCTGACCATCCGCTCGTCGGACCTGCCCTTCCGCTCGGTGCTCAGCCGAGCTCGGCCGCGAAGGTGGCGAGTCGTTCCTCCTGGTCGGGCCGGTCCGTGTCGATCGCGGCGTGGGCGCCCGGCCAGGGTCCGGGCGGCTCCCAGCGCGCCAGGCTGGTGGCGAGGAAGTCCGGTCCCGCATCCGAGGGATCGCGGCCCTCGGCGGCGCGCCGGGCGAGTCGCCGGCGGGCCTCGGACTCCGCGCAGCGCGCCTCGAGCAGCGCGGCCGTCACCCCCTGGGCGGCGGCCCAGCCGCGCGCGCGTTCCCGGTCGCTCGCACGTGCGAAGCTCGCGTCGAGGATCGCGACCCGGCCCGATCGCAGCACCGGCGCGGCCCGCTCGAGCAGTCCCTCGTAGACCTCGGCCGTCCGCGCGGGGTCGTAGAGACCCCGGTCGATGCCGTCGGCCGGGTGCGCGTCGGGCGCGATCCCGGCGAGGTGCTTGCGGGTCCGATCGGACGAGATCACGACCCCGCCGACCCGGTCGGCCAGCGCCTCGGCGAGCGTGCTCTTCCCGCTGCCGACCGTGCCCGCGACGAGGACGAGACGGCCCGGACCCGGCGCGCGCGCGCAGCGCGCCGCGAGGGCGAGGTGTCGAACGACGCTGTCGGTCGCAGCCCGTCGCTGCGGCTCGGCGATGCCCGTGTCGATGGCCGCCAGGGCCGCGACCTTGGCGCGCACGGCGGCGCGATAGGCCTGGAACACGTCGACGACGTCGAACAGGCCGAAGTCGTCGCGGCTGCGGGCGTAGCGGCGCAGGAAGCGGGACGCGAGGTCGTCGCGCCCCCGGTAGGCGAGGTCCATCGCGAGGAAGGCGACCTCGTTGGCCGCGTCGATGCGGCGCAGCGCGGGGTCGAACTCGACGCAGTCGATCAGGACGGGGCCCGGCGCAGCCCGCTCGAACCAGACGTGCTGCAGGTGCACGTCGCCGTGGCCGTCGACGGCGCGGCCCGCGACGCGCCGCTCCTCGAAGCGGGGGCGCAGCGCGTCGAAGCGTCGCTCCAGGGTCGCTGCGAGCTCGTCGAGCGCGTCGTCCCGAACCGACGGGGGATGCGTCGTGCGCAGGCTCTCGAGGGTCGCGGCGACCGGCGCGAAGCCCTGGGCGAACCATGCGTCCGGGCTCCAGGGTGCCGGCGTGCCGAGCCCGACCTCGTCGTGGAAGCGAGCCAGCACCTCGGCGACGGCGTCGAGGTGGGCGGCGCCGAGCTCGCCCCGCTCGAGCAGGCTCAGCGCATCGCGATCGTCTTCGAGGCGCCGCATCACGACCACGCACTCGGGCGGCTCGCCCTCCAGGTCCGCCGCCTCTCGCCAGACGTCGCGCACGCGGAACCCGTCGCCCTCGGGCTCCACGGCGGCGACGCCGAGATAGACGTCGGGTGCGAGCCGCCGGTTCAGCGCGACCTCGTGGATGCAATCGTCGACGCGCGCGCGGCGCGTCGCGAAGTCGACGAAGGAGAGCCGGATGGCCTTGCGCAGCTTGACCACACGCTCGCGGGTCAGGAAGACGTGGGAGAGATGCGTCTGGATGAGGTCGACGCCCGCGGCCGCGCTCGGGTCGTCGGGGTAGGCGTCCGGGTGCGCGAGGGCCTCGGAGAGCCCGGTCGCCAAGGGCTGGAGATCGCTGCTGCTCACGAGGACGACGGGCTGCAGGTTGAGTGCCAACGCGGGCGTGGAGCGCGCTCGAAGCGGACCGCCCCCCGGCCCAGGCCGCCCCGGCCCGGGGCAGGCGTCCCCAGCAGCGAGGGCGTTCGCAGCGGCTCAGTCCTCGCCGGCGCCTTCGAGGGTCGCAAGGTCCTCGGCCGTGAACGGCACGTAGTGACGTTCGCGCGGCGGCTGCCAGAACACCTCGCCCGCCGCCGCGTCGAGTCCGAAGCCCTCGGCGCGCAGTCGGCGCTTGCGGATCCGGTGGCCCGAGGTCAGCGGCAGCTCCTGGAGCACCCGCACGACACGCGGTCGCGCGGAGCGGGGAAGCGTCTTGACGAGCCGTTCCACGGCCACCGGGTCGAACTTGTCGCCCGGGCGAAGGGTCAGGCAGGCCACGGGCACCTCGCCGCCGAGCCCGGGTGCCGGAACGCCCACGACGGCGACGAGATCCACGAAGGGCAGGTCGGCGAAGGCGTCCTCGATCGGCACGCTCGTCACGGCCCGGTCCTTCCCGCGGATCACGTCCGGCACGGCATCGACGATCCAGTGGTCGCCGTCCGCGTCGCGGCGCACGAGGTCGCCCGTGTCGAGCCACGCATCCCCGGGCTCGAACACGCTGCGCAGCGGACGGGCCTCGACCTCGCCGCGCTCCGGATCGACGCGCGAGAGCAGCAGGCCGACCTCGCCCGGTTCGGCATGTCGCGCGAACCCGGAGGGCCGCTCGACCCGCCGTCCGGCCTGGAGATCCCAGGCCGCGATGGCCATCTCCGCGCCGCCGGGCAGCGGTCGCCCGACGGAGGCGATCTTCTTGCCCGTCAGGTTCACGAGCAC
>JAAUYD010147197.1_pt1 | contig 10330 bp, 8 predicted proteins | sample 7278101 | NCBI WGS metagenome assembly JAAUYD01 (sample SAMN14350128, study PRJNA611818) | marine sediment metagenome | isolation source: surface marine sediment (0.6m) | place: French Polynesia: Moorea | collected 2018-08
ACCCCATGCAGGTATACGTACCCGGATCCGCAAACACATCCCCGGACGGGGTAATAAAAAGGATATCCGCGCCCTTTTTGTTAAACTGGGGTTCCACCCGGATACCGGTGATCTCTTCGATATCGTCCACAAAAAAGTCGAGCATGTCTTTAAAGGCGTGGGGCTGGATGCCCAGGTGGTTGCCGGTCTTGTAGCAGTTGGAAACCGGGGTGGCAATCCAGTCGATGTTGAGCCCCAGCAGGTTGAGCAGCTCTCTTCCCATGATGGTGATTTCGGCGGTGTCGATGCCGTAGGGGCAATAGACCGAACAGCGGCGGCACTCGGAGCATTGGAACAGGTAGTACCACCACTCTTTGAGTACATCCAGGGTCATGGGGCGGGCGCCCACCAGTTTGCCCAGGAGCTTGCCGAATTTGGTAAAATCATTGCGGTATACCGAGCGCAGCAGTTCGGCTCTCAGCACCGGCATATTTTTGGGGTCGCCGGTGCCGATGAAAAAGTGGCACTTGTCGGCGCAGGCTCCGCAGCGTACGCAAATATCCATGAAAATTTTGACGGAACGGAATTTTTCCAGCCGCTCCTTAAATCCTTCGTACAGGATCTCTTTCCAATTTTCCGGCAGCTGCCAATCATCATCCAGGGGATTCCATTGACGTGCATTGGGAAATCCCAGCGTCTCCACGCTCTTGGGGTTGGAGGCGTAACAGTACATTCCCTTGCGGATGTTGACCGGCGTGTCCATCCAGCCCGTTACAGGCGGACGGCTGGCGATGCTTTCAATCAACTCATCGGGTTTGGGAGTTTCGTCAGCCATATGTTTTACTCCTTTTTATCTTCTTCGGCCGGTTCTTCGGGCTGTGGTTCGGGCATTTTTTCAACGGGCAATCCGGCGTCCACCATCTTTTCCCTGAAATCATCTTCATAGGCTTCGTAGGTGTGCACTTTCACCGGATGGTTCCAGGGATTGACATGCCGATTTTCACGGGTATTGGCTTTGAGGTTCCGGGTGGGGCTCAAGAAGACGCCGCCCAAATGCATCAATTTGCTGAATGGAAAGTAGATCAGCAAGATGCTCACAAAGAACATATGGATAAAGAACAGCGGGCTGATGCCTTCGGGAATGGACCAGTTGAAGGTGACCAAACCCATGGTCAGTTCTTTGATGGCTGTGATGTCCACCTTGGTAAAGTAGCGCATCAAGATACCGGTAAAGGCGATGCCCATGATCAGAAATAAGGGGAAGAAATCCGATGCCAGTGAAATATAGCGGACATTTGAAATAAACAGCCTTCTGAGCAGCAAATAGGTAACGGCCACAAACAGCAGGATGCCTGAGATGTAGACACCCGGCAGCCCGAATTGAATGGCGTCATGCACAATTTCAACCCGGAAAAAGCCATCCACCTTATCTATGATCTGCAGGAACCACGGTACCGGTTCCAGAAAGAATCGGAAGTGGCGAATCAGCGTGGTCAAGAAGGCGTAGTGGAATGCCAGTGCGCCGACCCACAGAAAAACCTCCAGGCTATAGGTCAGGGTACCGCCCGATCTGATCTTCATACGGGTGTTTCGAAACAGGGACCGAAATGTCACAATTTCAAGGACCATCCGGATGAAGACTCCCATGCCGGAGGAGGGGTTGTCGATTTTGTTCTGTTGGATCCACGGCATGGATTTTTGCTGACCGCTGGTCGTGGGGATGCTAAACGGTACGGCTGATTTGGACCAGCCCATGACGCGGCGCACAAATCCCACAATAAACACAATGACGGCCAGGTAAGGAATGAAGACCCCGAACAGCCACTGAAGCGGACCGACAACCGCTCCCACGTAAGCTATCAGGGCCAGCGCAAATACCGCCAGCAGCGATGACAAGTAATGTTTATTCATCTAACCGCACCTCGCTTTGGGTCTCACCCGAAGTTGTAAGACCGCTCCTATATAAAAAGGTTAAACACGAGAGCTAGGCAGACGATTCGTTGCCCGGCTCTTTAATTAAACCTGCTCGATCAAATGCACTCAAGGTTCGTTTTCGCATTTCGTTGGCTTTGAGATCATAAATTTTTTCCCGGCATTGCATATAGACATCAAACGCCAACAGCCCCAGTTGGTCGATTCGTTTGTTGAGGGCGCGCCATTGCTTATGGTCGCTCGTTTCGGCCTGAACCTCCTCGTGAATCACATCTTTTAAATCGAAAACAAACCGAACAGCCAAGGCCGGTGTAAAATCTTGTATGGCGCGAATTCGAATGATTGGGTCAATGATGGGGCGGGCGGTCTCGGGGTCGAATTTTTCAATGATGTGGTCAAAAATATCATTGAGGCTTTTGAGCGAATTTTGACCGATGGGATTTGCAAAAGCGTCTTTTTGACTGCGCAGAAATTGGGCGGTATCTGCTGGATAGGTCTCCATCAACCTATCGAACCACTGTTTCACGATGGTGTTTTTTTTCTGGGCTAATTGCTTTAGCAAATCCATAGGATTAGGTATTACCCCCAGACCTCCTTGCCTTGCAGGCTATAAAGCCATGATATATTTTCGAATGAGCCAAAGAGGAATCTATAATCAAGAAGCCTATTTATGTCAAGAATAAACGGGGTCGGCCTAAGGCTTTGAATTTGTATATAAAATTTTTAGCAATAGATCGCCGTAATACGGCAAAAGAAGGGTTGAAAGTGTTAAGTGTTAAGATTTAAGTGTTAAGTTAAGGAATTCTATCGGATTGAAATGGGTTTTAACGTCATGATAAGGCGGCTTTTGACTTTAATTCTAACAGGGCAATTTCAACGCTTATGTTATGGCAAACCCAGATATACTAATCTCTTGTGAGAGGATAAATTCATATAAATAGCCTGAATACCTCCACTTAACACTTAATACGTAACACTATTTCTTATTCTGATATAATTTCTTCCATGGTGATTTTCGCTTATCTCGTGCATCTGCCAGGGCTAGATAGAGCGCACCTGTGGCCAATTCCGCACAATGATAATGGTCTTTTGGCAAGCTCTCAAGGTAGTTGGCCACATCTTCAGGGTCAAGGTCCCAAGCGTTTGTTGTGCTCTTGCCTTCCAGCAAATCGATGATGGCGTTTGCGCAAGCATTGGTATTGAGACAGCCATTGAGTGCATAGGATACAGTTTCGATCAGATCGTCCTTGATCATCAGGAAAAATTCTATGGTATCGCCACAATCGCCGGTCTTTTTGCCATGGCCGTCCGCATGGGCGATTTTCTCCTGGCGATCCGACCGGAAAGCGGATTCGAGAAATTTAATGGAATGCGATTGCCATATGGTTTTATTGGTGTCGTGCACTTTTTGCCTCACTGGTCATTATTGACAAGTCTTATAGGGAGTGCCGTGGGGTTTGTCAATGTTGGCAAACCTGCCAACCTTGTGATACTGAGTCCACATACTTGGCCAAAAACATCATGGAGTTCCTGATGAGAGTCGCAGCAATAATTGCCAACCTGGTCCAAATGGTCATTGTCCTCGCGATTTTTATGCTGCAGGGTATCACGTTGGCCGGCATTACCATTCTGGCCCTGTTTTCTTTATTGATCATCGCTTCATTTAATCTACTGGTATTGCTTTTTCCCACCAGTCCCAGCCAGGGACCAATCATCAATGGCAAAAAGACAATCATCAAGCGCCACGATTTTCGCGTTGGTTACACCTTGGGGCGACAATCCAAAATGGGCATCAAAGGCAATCGCTATGATTTACTGGACATCGCTGAAGGCGGTGCACGAATCGCTGTAGGCCGCCATGAGCGGCTGAAAAAGAATTTCCGGTGCCGCATTGAGTTGTTGTGCGGAGAAATACTGATTTTGAAAGCCGCGGTGATTCGGCGTGAAGGGGACGAGGCGGCACTGGCGTTTAATACTGCCGTTGAATATCGTATCTTGTTGAAAGAAAAACAGGCTGTTGGGGGCATACAGCAGTAAATCTTCAGCGCCTAGGACTCGGCTTTGGATGACCTTTGGCATCCAAGAGCTTTTTGATGGCCAAGAACCTATGCGGCCTCTGTCGCGTCGTCTGGATTGTGATAGGCGTAATACGCTTTGACGCCTTGGCTCCCCATGAATCTCTCAAGCAGTTTGGGATCTGTCTTGTTCAAATCCACCCAAATCAAACCATCGATGACATTGGCGAAGGCCTTGTCCAGATTGAACGCCAAAAATTGACCATTGAGCTTCAGGTAATGTTTGATGAGCGTAGGGACACCCTTATTGTCCTTCTCGATTTTGGATACCAGCATGGACATTTCTTCGATGGCGTTTTTGTCCAACATGTTGAAGGGTGCCGTTCGATTCATCGCGCGGTGGACCCTGACGGGTTTACGCGGTTTGACCATGGGGGCGAGCTGTGGATTCATTGAGTTGTGACTCAAGAAAGCGACCATCAGGTTTTTGGAGATGGTATGGTAGTTTTGACTGATGCTCACCGGACCGAAAAGGTACCGGTAGCGGCAGTTGCGGACCACAAATTCTCCTATGCCCCGCCACAGCATGGCTAGACAACCGAACTTTTTCTGATACTCGGTGCGGATAAATGATCTCCCCACCTCCAGGCTGTTGTTAAGGTTTTTATAGAATTCGGGTTTATAATTGAACAGGGTTGTCGAGTAGAGACCCGATGGTCCGAATTTGGGCAGGATGATATCGCTTTGCCCAAGACGATAAGCTCCTGCGATCTCATGGGTTTTGGTGTTCCATAAAAAAAGCTGGAGATAGTGTTCATCGTACTGATCGATGTCCAGACTTTGCCCGGTGCCCTCATCCACATCCCGGAAGCTGGTTTCTCGCAGGCGGCCGATTTCACGCATAATAATCGGCGACCGGCCTGCTGTGGTGATATAGACCCGAAACTCCTTTTGGCTCACCAGCCGGCTGCTTTCCGGCAAAGACGACACTTCTTTCTCTAACTGAGCAGTTGGCACCGGCGCGATGATGGGTCGTTGTCGTTGTTTTTTTTGTACGTGGGACAAGGTGATGGAAGGCCACTTGGTCTTTTGATCCTTGCGATGTTTAAGCAGTTCCGTTGTCAAACGCAAAAAAGTCACGACTTCTTCAGGGGTTTTGAAATCTTTTAATTTGCGCCATAAAATTGATTCCCCGATGGTCAGTTGAATGCACTCACCGCGCTTGTTGACCATTTCGCGGGGTAGCATCATGGTTCTCAGGCGCGGATGGATCATCCCCATCAGGTTGAACAGGACCGAGTTGCGGCCATGAATGTGAACCGGCAGGACCTTTGCTTTGGCTTTTAAGACGATCTTGGCAATGTGTGGGCTCCACGGAGGATCGATGACGGCGGCGGATTTAAGGTTGAAGTGGGAGACCTCTCCGGCCGGAAACGCAAGTAGTGCACCACCGTCTGCTACCCAGTCCAAGGCCGATTTAAGTGCTCGTGCGTTGGCTCTGGCGGCTTTCCTGGGATTGAACGGATCCACCGCAATAATGCTGGGACGAAAAGCAGGTATCTGCTTTAATAGATAATTGCCCAATATTCGCACATCCGGTCGGATGCGCAGTAGTAATTCCGCCAATATGATGCCCTCTATGCCACCAAAAGGGTGGTTCGCCACCATGACCAGGGAACCTTTATCGGGAATATTGGATAGCTCCCGTTCGGTTGCGGTATAATCGACGCCCAAGGCTTCGAGGCTGGCACGACAAAAGTCTTTCAGCGCCATGCCTGCCGGAATCGATTGATGAATAGCATTGATTTTATCGATGGCCAGCAACCGCTCGATGGCTGCAAATACACCTCCAAGGTACCTAAAAGATAGGCCGGCCGGAACTGCAGATCGTAGATCAATCAGTTTCTGGTTATGATCGGACTGTGATACGGAATTTGGTTCAATATCGTTCATCCCCATAGCGCCGTCTCCTTAACGTGTAACCATTGGATATACAGGGGGTCGACCATCACCATCGTTTCTGGTGACAGACGAACTTCCTGCCGCAGTTTATCGATTATAAAGACGATATGTTAAACCTGGATGTGGTTTCGTTGAGTATTGTGTTGTTAAGCGGTCTCACTCCTCCTTTTTCTGCCTATGGCCCACTTTTGAAGAGGGGACCAAATCGATGATGGTGATTTCCGGAGGCGCCAGCACCCGGATGGGCGGCCCCCATGTGCCGGTGCCGCGACTGATATAGACATGGCGGTCCGGTGATGTCTGGTGAAGGCCGTGTCCTATAGGATAGCTCATTCGGACCAGCCACTCAAAAGGAAAAATCTGGCCCATATGTGTATGCCCGGACAGTTGCAGGTCAATACGATCTTGCACCTCTGCATTTATCTCAGGGCGATGCTTCAGCAGCAGTGAAAATTTATCCTTCGGCACCTTGCTTAATATTTCGGTTTCGTTGAACTTCTTTTTCCCATCTCTCCGAGCAGGATCATCCACGCCGGTGATGACGACATCATCTGAAACAGAAAATGAACTGTTGTGAAGCAGTTTGAAGCCGGCCATTTTTGTAAAATTTACAGCCTGCTCCAAACCGGTATAGACCTCATGGTTCCCGGTGACCGCATATTTGCCCAATGGTGTTGTGATGCCATGCAGCGCAATGGCCATGTTTTCAGGATTGCGCAGGCGTCCGTCGATGAGATCGCCTGTAGAGACCAGAATGTCCGGTTGTGCTTGTTCTATGGCCTTAATGATGGGGATAATCCGCCCCGGATAGAACATTGGGCCAATATGGACATCGGAGATCTGCACAATGCGGATACGGTCTTTTTTCCCAGTGATTTTATTGCTGGAGATGGTGATGTTCTCCGTTTGGATTTGGTAGGCTTCATATGCGCCATAGACCATGACGCCGCAGGAGATCAGCGTAATCAAGAGTATACACTGCCGCTTGGACAACATGATGGAAGTCCAATCGGTATTCAGCAAATGCTGGCCTCCGCCGACCAAAAGATGATAGCCATCCACAGGGAGCGCGATACAAACAAAAATAAAGACAAATCCCATCCAGATGAAGCCGAGCCACGCCAAAATTTGGGCCGGAAGCCAATGGCCTTGGGCCTCCAGCAATCGCGCATTGATGGGGGCCAATAGTAGAAATGTAAATATCGAAAACAGCAGTACATAATGAACGCCGTGCAGGTAGAAGGCCCGCCTGGCTTTGACCAAAAGATACAGATGCGCGGCTCCGTAGATCGACAAATACAGTGCTAAGATAATAACCAAACGGCTCATGGATAGGATGACCTTTAAGATTCCGGCAGTTAGAACGCCCTCTACTGTGTGATCAGGTTACCCCAATATTGCATAAAAAAGGTAGCAAAATTGTGGTTTAGAGGCATATATCAACCATAAAATTAACTACGAAATTGATCTATTTGCAATGCAATTCTATGTTTGATCGTCTATCTCGGTTCGGGTGAATTCTCGCAAAAGGGTGGTCGCGTAAGCTCCGGAAGGCAGGGTGAAGGTGAATTCCAACCCTTGGGCCACTTCAGTAATGCTCAAATCATCCAAATACAGAATGCCGACCCTCCTTGATCCCGGTGCCCTCAGCGGTTTGAAAGTATCAGCTGTCAAATCAAAGTGTTGCATCAGGGTTCGCTCCTGCTCCGCTGCCTGACCTCCTGCCGGTCTCATTTTGTGACCGTAGATAGGACCCGTGAAAACGATCTTCCGGTCCCTAAATCGTTGTAATGCTTCGGTCAGATCTTCCACTACAAACATTCCTCCGGTATCTGTCTTTTTGACTAGATCTCCCACCAGCAGCGTATCGAAGGTGCCCTTATCAATGCGCTCTTTGAGCCATAGGTTAAATAAGGCGCTCTGGAATACGGATACCAAAAATACTTCTTTTTTGCCGCGTGCTTTGCCACGTTTAAGTAGGGCCATAGATCGGTCGATATTGCGCAGATCGATGCCGAAACGCTGTTCTCCATAAAAGTTGGGAAGGCCGGTACGGCGCAGTCTTTGACCGATGGCTTGAGCACCGGCAATGGCGCCAGAATGGGTCTGAGAGAGGATGATGCGAAACCGGTTGGCGGCCACATGACCCGTTTTTAGCTTGTTGCCGTGGCGTTCCATCCCCAGAATGTCAAAGGGCAGGTCTTTGAGGGCGGATGTGACATCTCTCAGCGGCATCGACATGGGCAGTCTTAAGGAAAAGGTTTGGGTGGTTACCGCATTTTTATCCTTGCGGCCGCCCCAACCGATATCCGTGTTTTTTAGGCTCAAGCAGGTCCCCAATGCGCGGCCCACATCCGCCGTATTCCATCCTTGGCGGCGCAGTGAAATGAAGAGATGTTCACCTTCACCCGCAGGGGCGTAAGGCAGCAGTTCTTCCACCTGAAAATGCTCCGGCGAGGCCTTGAGGGTACCGCCGATGCCGGGAAGATCCCCGCTCATAAAAGGAAGCCGGGCCATGGCATCTTTTAATTTTTCAGATAGTTCAAAATTCATAGTCTTGGAATTACTGTTCAAAGTTTAGAGGCACCGATCCAAGTTCTTCATCGTAGGTTGGGTTGAGGAACGAAACCCAACAATTGAGCGATCCAAGTGTTGGGTTTGCAAGCTCAACCCAACCTACAAATAAGATAGCGCCACTTTAAGGTAATGACATTAAATTCAAGTTAAAGGAGTGTCGTCCGGGGTCACCAATTCTGAATCCTGAACTTTGAACTCCTATTTAGTAGCTATACTTTATCTCAAGAAACAGGCGATCATTATCGCCGATCTCCCGAAAGGTAAACCGATCCCCCGACTGATAGAACACGGCACCGATTTTTGTACTGACCGAATCACTCCAGTCGTAATCCAGGGTGAGGCGCATTAGGGAGCCGTCCTGGCCCAATGGGCCATAGACCAGGGCCAAGAGGGTGGACTCCAATGTTTCGTTCCAAAAAGTGCGGGTTAGCCGCACGGCATTAATGATTTCATCTTCCTGGGCAAAATCCGGAGCGGATTTCAATCCTTCCTCAAAGTCATGGATATGACGGACGGCCCATTCCAGCGTCAGTGTCGTGTCATCGAAGCCACTATATTCGATGCCGACCAAAGCGTCCAGTCGTTGGTACCTTTGGTCGGCGTTATTAAAAAACTTAAGCCCGGTCCAGTAAGCCGCTTCACCGATTAAAAGCCAGTTGCCAAGTGCCAGGTTCCCTGCTGCCCCCCACATTGAGACGCGGGCGTGTTGTCGTATCAAACCGCTGCCGGGCGACAGGACCGTATGGGCATTCTCATCAAAAAGGTTGGCCCAATAAAATGAGATATCTTTGCCGCTGAAGATGCCATTGAGCGCCAACGCCCATTCGGTGTTGTCGAAGGTATCAGATGGTGTTTCCTCGCTTGGCAGCGGCATGGTGGCCGGAAAGAAATCGCTTCCAAATACAGGGTTTTTATTGAAGCGAATTTCATGAATGGCGATTCCCGTCAAGTTCCACTGCCCCCAGTAGCCATCCAGCCGAGACATGGCCGTCGGCAGGCGTAGATCTTCAATGTCGGTGAGACCCGGTTCACGGCGATCGAGCGGGTTGAGAACGTCTGTAATGCGCAGGTTGTCGGACCGCCCCCACACCACGATCTGTCGACCGGCCTTGAGATCCAGGTGCGATCCCAGACGGCCTTGGAGATATACTTCCCGCCATTCGGCTTCCCATTCATATTCATCGATCACCTCGTCGGTGAATTCATCCCGGCCGCGAATCCCATAAGCGGCGTCAAAGAATAATTTCCCGCTGACCAACAATTTCCAGTTCTTATGGAGCTGGGTGGTGACGTCGGCCTGGATTTCGGATCGCAGTTTTGACAGTCCGCGCCAATCGGTTTCTCCTGTCTCTGGTTCGTCATGGGCGATGTTCCATGAGGCACCTACCTTAAAATAGCCGTCCAAGGTGACGGGAGATTTTTTCTCATCGGATGGGGTGCCATTTTGACTTTCAGTCTCATCCGAATCAAACCCCGACATCATATCTTCCAAGGATGGCTCCTCGGCAGTCGCTGTATCTTCTTCGAAGCCTTCGATGAGCGATTTGACCTCATCGTCCTCTGCGGCTTGTACCTCTCCGCCGGTATGCATCAAGAACACACAGCACAGCAATAGGGCATAGAACAGGTATGACGATTTTCTAACCATGGGCTATGGGAGAATAGTAGTTTTGGATGATGAAATCAATATTCTCAGGACCTGCTTTCTGAAACGCTACCAAGTTCTGAAGCATTGGCTGTATTAGGGGACACCCATTTCCATTCTTCGGGTCGTAAACAAGTCAAACTCCAGCGGCTGATTTAATTGAATATTTTGTAAGCGCAATATGGTTTTGTGGAGCGTCTTTTTTCCCTTCTTTTTGAAG
>JAAUYD010167833.1_pt1 | contig 10330 bp, 8 predicted proteins | sample 7278101 | NCBI WGS metagenome assembly JAAUYD01 (sample SAMN14350128, study PRJNA611818) | marine sediment metagenome | isolation source: surface marine sediment (0.6m) | place: French Polynesia: Moorea | collected 2018-08
GTATTGTCCCGGCCATAGACAATAGTGGTTGGACAACCGTCACCCTCGACCGATTCTATACCTCAATGGTGGTCGTCTGCACTCCCAACTATGACAAGGCGAATCCTGCACTCGTTGTGCGGGTTGATGAAGCCGAGGGAAACAGCTTCAGGGTCCGCGCGGACAGAACGGATGATGCTACCGCTATTATCGAACCTATCTCCATACATTACATGGTCGTCGAGCAAGGCGTTTATACCGAAGCTGAGCATGGTGTTAAGATGGAGGCTGTCAAGTTTTTATCGACCCTTACCGATGAAAACAATTCATGGGCGGGTCAGAGTATGCCTTACAGCAATCTTTACATGCATCCTATCGTGCTGGGTCAGGTCATGACGTATAATGACCCCAGATTTTCAACATTTTGGTCCTGCGGTGTTTCAAGAAAGGACGCCCCAGATGGCTATAATTTAAACGTCGGAAAGTCGGTGTCGGAAGATACGGACAATTTAAGAGCCGACGAGACCATTGGCTACATTGTCATAGAGGCCGGCAGCGGTTATATTGATGAGATACATTATGTTGCCGCCCTGGGCAATGATTTGGTGCGAGGTATGGACAACGCGCCTCCTTACAACTATATACCCGAGACGCTTACAAATCCGGCGGTAGCAATTGCTTCTATGGCCGCGATGGACGGTGCAAATGGCGGCTGGGCCGTATTATACGGAGCCGATCCGGTAACCGCCGGCAAGTTGAGCCTCGCCATCGACGAAGACCAGAGTGGCGACGATGAACGCTATCATACCACTGAACAGGTTGGTTATATTATCTTCGAAGACCCAGGAGTCCTGCCGGCTCCGGCGATGCAGCCCTATCCCGCAAACGGCGCAACGAATGTCATTACTGACACCATATTAAGTTGGACTCCTGGATCCGGTGCAACTTCTCATGATGTTTACTTCGGCCATGATTCTTCACCTTCCTTTATCGGCAGCCAGGAAGAACCCGCTTTTGAACCAGGGACATTGGACGAGGAGACCACCTACTATTGGCGCATCGATGAAAATGGTGATCAAGGCTCAACACCCGGCGCTGTTTGGAGTTTCACCACCGGTTCGAATCCCGAACCCTTGTGGGTAGAATTGAGCTACGATGACTTTGAAAGCGGCTGGGGAAGCTACACGGACGGCGGCAACGATTGTTCCCTTTATACCTATGGGACCTATGCTCACCAGGGCAATAATGCCGTTAATATTCAGGACAACAGTGGCACTGATTCATCCTTCTCCTCTGCGACAGGCATTGATACCGATACGCCGGGTTACATTCAGATCGAAATTGATTTCTGGTTCAAGGCGATCAGTATGGACAATTCGAAGGAAGACTTCCAGGTCCAGTATTTTGACGGCACCACTTGGCACACAGTGGCAACCTATGCCGTTGGAGTTGACTTTGAAAACAACGGTTTTTACCATAAACAGGTATACATTGATGAGTCGAATTACACCTTCCCACCGGATATGAAGGTTAGATTCGTGTGCGATGCCAGTGGCAACAGAGATGATGTGTATATTGATGAGATCCGTATTTCAGCCAGATAAAAGACATCTTGGTCTAAAATCAATGCAAATTTTCATCAGAGCAACATGGCTTCCAAAAACCGTTTAGCCATGATGTTGTAGCCTTCACCGTTTGGATGAATCGGATCACTCATTAATCGCCGATTTCCCATGATATCTTTAAAAATGTTGGGAATCAAAACAGCACCGGTTTCATCGGCCAATTTTTGATATCCTTTTGCAAAACCGCGATCTCTTAAAGGAAACTTGAGCCCTCCGATAATGACTTGGGCACCCTGAGCTTGAATCGATTCAACGATACGCTTCAGATTTTTAAAAGCCACGTTTTTGGAGACCCCGTTCTTCAGATCATTACCTCCCAGGGTAATCAAAACCACGTCGGGCGATTTGGATAATACGTCCCGTTGGAGTCGTTTCAAGGCCCTGGCCGTCGTATCGCCGGGCACACCTGCGTTAACTACCGGTTTAGAGATCATATTCGAAAGTTGGGCAGGATAGTCCATGCCCGGTTCGGCCCCGGTTCCGGCGGTCAAACTGTCACCAAAGCAGATGATCTTGTCATAGGCAATCGATCCATTTTTAATCTGCGACGGACCGATGAACAACCGGTAGCCCGTAATTAGAATCACCGCCGCAATTAATATTAGGATTATTTTCTTGATCATAGATTGTGGGCTCTTAAAATGTTTGGAATAATTTTCTCTTTTAAATTTCTGTGCTCTTGCATGACACTTTTACACATTAGATTTTCGGATTTCCCGAGCCCTTGCTGATATTCCAGTACCTTTCCGAGTCAATTGATCTAAATTGTGGTCGAAAATCAGATCTGTGGAATGGATCGGCAGCGGATCAAATTCCTTTTCTGATCGGATATGCCGGTGCTTCCTTTCGTGGGTGCCAGTGAACCACTAAAATTCCGGATACAATGAAAACAAGCGCCAGCAGTATCTTGATAGTAATCGGCTCGCCTAAAATCAGCCCGCCCATGGCAACCCCCGCAATCGGCATAATGAATAAAAATGAATGCAAGGATACCGCCCCGTATTTTTGAAGCATATTGTTCCAGGCTACAAATCCGAAGGACGCCGTAATCAAGCTCTGGTAGAGCAGAGATCCGATGACCGGTGCATCTAGTTGGGTGATCATGGGCCCGTCCCAAAGCAAGGCTTCTAAAAAGAAGAACGGAACCGAAATCAGAGTTGAATATAGGACCAGTTGAAAAGGAAGAAAAGTGCTAATAATACGTTTCAGGTAAATTGCTGATGAGGCCCATATCATGACGGCCATCAAAATGATTAAATCCCCTGTGCGGAAACCGTCGGCGATACCCTTCTTTTCTAAAAACATACACACCACCCCGCCAAACCCCAGGAGGATTCCATAAAGCTTTCGCCGGGTGATCCGATCCCCTGGAATGAAAAAATGGGCCAAGAACAGAATAAAAAAAGGAAGCAGATTTGCCAGCAAAGTCCCACGGGAGGCATTGGATTTGCTGAGGCCCAAATAAAACAGGGATAGCTGAACCGTAAAGAGTGCGCTAAAGATCAAAACCTGGTGAAATTGTCCTTTTTTTAATCCAATGGTCCTCCCGGTGATTCTGGCCCATAGAAAAATGGTGATTGTCGCAATAAAAAATCGGATAGATGCTGAGGTAAATACCCCTATCCCCGTAAATGCAAGCTTGACGGCGACGGCATTGGATCCGAAAAGGATACACAAAAAGGCCGTAAACATGGCGGCGGCAAATGTAAGTTCCTGATTAGCTGGTTGTTGATCCATTATTGGGCTCCGATTCCGAAAACACGATAACGCTGCTGGGTAAATGGGATCTGATACCCATATCGCCTGGATGGGAACTGGACCTGAATCCCAATACAGGTGCTAACTGGGTTTTGAGAAACTTCGGTTTTACACCACTGAAGTTAGCATAGCAAGCAGATACATGGGACCCGGAGAGATTCATGCGAAACTACAGATAGTTTGGCGCCTTTGAGCATTCTTGACTGGTTTGAGACTGCAAAGTTTCTCATTCGTTCGGACTGGCTGCTTTATCAGGCCAGCAGCCCCGCTTATATGGCGATGTAAAATCCGGAGGAGGGATAAATCCGCCTGTTTTGCTTAAAACCGAAAAAAATCGGGGTTGAACTCAATGAATACTTTGACATAAAAATATGATTGTGAAAAAGTTCGGAAAGCAGATGACACTCGCGGTCAAATATCAAGAAAGGAATTGAAAAATGATTTACGCCAACCGTGATTTGGGAATCAACTACATCAAAACACGCAAGAACCACACGTGCTATGGAATGGGGCTTGGCATCATCGTACTCGACGACGCTTACCCGGGGTTCCCCGGCGATGTCAGAAACGCAAGCGCATTTCCCTATCCGATCCAGTATGAAATTGCCGAAGGCGTCGACAACTATACGCTCGTTTGGGAGGAGGACAAAAGCCCATGCCGTGAACCCATCAAATCGGCGGCCAAAAAGCTTGAAAGGATGGGATGTCGGGCCATTGCCGCAGAGTGCGGTTATTTTGCCTATTTCCAGCGAGACATTGCCGGCTACGTTGATATTCCGGTATTTATGTCAAGCTTGCTTCAGGTGCCGTTTATTCAACAGGTGATCGGCCCCGAAAAAGCGGTCGGGATTGTCTGTGCCCAAAAACGGTTTTTGACGGACACCCACCTGGAGAATGTCGGCATCAACCTTGACTCGAATTTCATCATCGCCGGTGCCTTGGACGAGTATGGCTGCCCGGAATTTGACAATTTGTGGGATCATGAAAAACGACCCGAATGCCCGGAAAGCTATTATGATAAATCGGAAAAGGACATGATCAAGGTCTGTTCGCAATTTTGCGAAAAAAATCCCCAAATCGGTGCCCTTATGCTGGAATGCACCGGTATGCAGCCGTTCGCACGAGCTGTTCAACGTGTCGTTGATCTACCGGTTTTTAGCTGGGGCACCCTGCTTGATTATGCCTACTCCGTTGTTGCCCATCGGGATTACTATGGGCATGTATGAGTGGTTGGTTCCCGGTTCGGAGTTCAGGCCTGCCCTGGTGCGACGAGATATGGCTATAAAATATTTTTCGCATTCTATGGACTTGGCCTTCCATCACCACAACTTGACATGCCGGGTCTGGGCCAGGGGTTCAAAGGCTATAACTTATAGATCCTGCTTAAAAAATTACCTGGATATTGCAAAAGATCCAGGTACTAATCAAAACACAGAATGCCAGCCAAACTCATCGAGTGAGACAAACAAAAGTCCAGATAAAAACATATTCATAATCTCCTTTTTAAGAAGTTGTCTCGGTTTTCTCGACCCGGAACGTTGAACCCTAAACCTTTCAACCTAATAAATCAACACCCGCAGGCTAAAATGAAAAATATAACTATAGTTTCGACCATCTCTATTTTCACTCTGCTTTTCTTCTCACCGGCACCTGCCGAGATTAAAGATGTCAACGAAATGACTGTCGTCCTACCGGCGGATAGCATCGCGAAATTCATTCGGCCCTTGCTGCCTTACAGTATCAATATGGGCGAGAATTTTTCGGGATCGTTTTGGGTTAAGTCCATCGAAAATATAAAAATTACTCAAAATAGGGTGTCGTTCTTGGCCCATATTCATGGCAAAGACATCGGATACGCGGCAAAGATCGGCAAGCAGACCGCAAATTTTAAAGTAGGCAACGTGGACTTGCGCCACCACTGGCTGGCTTCATTGCGCTATGATAAATCCAAAAAAAAACTCTATCTAAAACCGCATGTTGAAAGCCCTCAGAATAAAGAGAGTTTCAGCCAGGGGGACATCCTGATTGATACCCTATTTACAGCGCTCAGTGATATAGAGTATCCGATTGATATCACCCGGATAAAACCAATTACAACCAACCTTTACAATACAGAGCTGACCATCAACATGAACATTTCTGACGTCTATGCAGAAAACAACATGCTGATTATCGAAATCATACCCACCGCTCAAAAAAAAGGTGGTGATACAAAGTAACAATCTGGAATAAAACAGGAAAGGAGCGCTATCATGAAAAAAGCAGTATTTAGGTGTCTCATTCTCGTGGTCATGTTTTTTTTAGGCCTTACTATTGTACCGCCGGCAATGTCCGAACCGATTGTCATGAAGTTCGGATTGGCCGCACCCGACATCAATCCCAGCTTTTGGGCAACCCATTATAATGTGTTCAAGTATGAGGTCGAACGAAAGTCAAATGGGCGCATCAAGGTCGAATTGATCTGGGGCGGTGCCCTGGGGAGTCCGTCAGATAGGCTCAAGCAGGTAATGATGGGCCAAATTCAGGGCGCGGATACGGCCGAAGGTCCAATCGCCCAAGTATTCAAACCCGTCCAGGTTTTTTCAATTCCCTACCTGTTTGAAAATGAATACCAGGCCTGGCGGGTATATGACGGTCCCCTGGTGCAGGAAATGAACGAATTGCTGCGCCAAAAAACTGGGCTGAGAATTCTTCACTGGTGGGAGTCGGGAGGGTTCAAACAGTGGACCAATTCCAAACGGGCAATTAAAACCCCGGCGGATATGAAAGGTCTTAAACAGCGCGTTATGCCCTCGCCGGTATTTCAAAAGTTGGTCGAGAGTCTGGGTGGCTCACCCACACCGATTAGCTTCGGCGAATTATACGGCGCCCTGAAAAACAAAGCGGTTGACGGTCAAAACAATGCACTTTCCCTGGTGAGTCTATTTAAATATTACCAGGTCCAAAAATACGTCACGGTGGATAACCATGTCTATGCGGTTTCGGCCATGGTCATTAATGATAAATTCTACCAGTCATTGCCCGATGATCTTAAAAAGGTTATTGACAAGGCTCAAAAGCTCGCCTTGGCAGTCAACCGGGGTGTCTCCCGCTATACCGACCATGTAGCCATCGATAATTTGAAGGCCAACGGCATGGAAATTTATTTTCCAACAGCAGCTGAGCGCAAGGCATTCAAGGACAGCGCCCAGGCTCCCGTGGTAAAGTGGCTACGCAAGGAAGCGGGCGACAAGTGGGTGGATGGCATGCTGAAAGCGGCCGAGGCGGCGAAGTGACTCTTTGGTCTCGGGACATCTTTCAGAGAGCCATTGATATACTTTAATCCGGATGAACCAAAAATAACAATATACAAGCACCAAATTACAAATAAATCCCAATTTGCAATATCCAAATTTCAAATAAGGCCGCTGTTGGGTTTGGCATTTCACAATAACACCGGCTAAATGTAGGTTGGCTAGAGTGCAACGAAACCTAACAAAGCTTGGCATAGGCTCAACCCAACCTACGAGATACAAAGTGGTCCAGATTGGAACTTTCTCCAACTTTCAAAGTTCCACACAAGACCAAAAGCCAAATGTTTGGACTTTTGAGCTTTTGTCATTGTGATTTGTTTGTGATTTGTCTTTTGACTATTGTTATTTGATTAAATTTTTTGGGCACATATTGCAAAAAATTGAAAATCGAGTAACTACCGTTGCAACATTGGGATTCACAGCATGCAGGCCTTCCCATGAAACGAAGAAAAAAGATAGCCCAGCGGCTGGAAAGCATTCAATCCATCGGCTGCATTATTTTTTTGGCCTTGATGAGCCTGATTGTCATCATTCAGGTGTTTTCAAGATATGTCTTCAATTTTTCTTTTGTCTGGGCCGAAGAATTGGTCCGATACCTCATGATCTGGATGGTCATGTTCGGGGCCGCACTCGTACAATCCAAAAATGAGCACATCCGAATTGACTTCTTTCCGATGCTGGCGGGCGCCAGGGTCAGGCGGGTCATGGAGATTATATTCCGCCTGGCCACATTGACGTTCCTGGTAATCATTGCTTATAAAGGTTTTAAAGTCAGCTACTTTAACCGGATGTTCGAAAGTTCCGGGTTGCGCATCAGTATGCTTTGGCCCACCCTGGCGATCCCCCTTGGCGCCATTGCTATCGGCTATTATACGGTTTCTGGATTGATTCGAGATATTTACCAGTTGGTGTCCTGGACCAGTGCCGAGTTGCAAGATTTTGATCGCCGCCAGGCATTGGAAAAATACCAGTCAGACTCGGAAGATGACTCGCAGCCCCAACGGCAGGAGCATTGAAAGCCATGTCGCTGGTTATGATGATATTTATTTTTATCACCCTCTTATTGGCCGGCATGCCGGTGGCCTTCGTTATGCGGTTCTCGGCATCCTTGTATCTCCTTTTATCACCCCAAGCCAGTTTTCTGGATATGGCACCCCAAAAATTGTTTGCCGGTATGGACGCCTTTGTGCTCATGTGCATCCCGTTTTTTATTTTGGCCGGTGAAATCATGACCCGGGGTAAAATAGCGGATCGAATCGTTGATTTTGCCAATCTGATTGTCGGCCGCTGGCGGGGGGGATTGGCCCATGTCAATATCATGGCGTCGATGCTGTTTGCAGGAATTACTGGAGTGGCATTGGGCGACATCGCCGCCCTGGGATCCATCTTTATCCCGGCCATGAAAAAACAAGGCTACGAAAGCCCGTTCGCAGCGGCTCTGACCGCCGCTTCTTCGATTATCGGTCCGATCATCCCCCCTTCGATGATTATTGTCATCTATGGAGCAGTCACTTCGGTGTCCATCGGGGCCCTGTTTGCCGCCGCAATTATTCCAGGTATTTTGATGGGCCTGTCGCAAATGGCGATCGTCGTATTCTTGGCCAAACGCCGAAGGTACCCACGAATTATCATCCCGTTGACACCTAAGAAGCTGATCACCGGCACCCGTGATGCCCTGGTTCCGCTGCTGATGCCGGCCATCATTATTATGGGTATTTTGTCCGGTGTTTTCACCCCGACCGAGGCAGCCGGCGTGGCGGTGCTGTACGCCTTTGTGATCGCCTCATTCTTTTATCGCAGCCTCAACCCCAAAGACTATATCCCGATTCTAAAAACCGCTGTTGTGTTCTCGGCCAAACTCTTGCTGATTGTCGGCTGCGGATCAATCCTGGCCTGGGTTTTCGGGATTGAAAATGTCCCGAATAAAGTCAAAACCCTATTTTATTCAGTCAGTCATAATAAAATTGTTTTGCTGATTCTGATCAATCTGTTCCTGATTCTACTGGGAATGTGGCTGGATTGCTCCGCCTCGATCATTCTGTTTGCCCCCATGCTAAGACCCCTGGCCATGGAAATCGGCCTGGATCCGGTTCATTTCGGGATATTAATGATTGTCAACCTCAATATAGGTCTGTTAACCCCACCGCTGGCGGTCTGCCTTTTCGCCGCCTCGGATATTTCACGGGATCCAGTCGGTAAAGTCATTGTGGCGGTGTTGCCGTTTTTATTGGTTTCTCTTATCGCATTGACCCTGATCACTTTCATTCCCGCCATCACGATGACCCTGCCCAGGTGGTTCGGTCTGCTGTAAAAAGAACGGTTCGGCGTTCAAGGTTCAAAAGTTAGAAACCGGTTAGATATTTCTCGAGTTATTATTCAAAGCAACGGCGTAAAAAGGGCAACGGCTTAACTAGTTACAGAAAAAGTGCTATTTTATTCTTTGTGGTCCTTCCTCTCCACCGGTATTTCGGGAGGATCAACGGCAAAGTATATGGAAAACCATCTCTGCGTTCTTCGTGTCTCTGCGGTGAAAGTATATTGAGATCATGGATGTGCTGACCTAACTAACCGTACAAGTGGTTTTTTTCAACCCTGAACGTTGAACCCTCAAATATTCAACCTAGCACTGGGAAAGGAGACTCAGATGAACTGTCAAAACTCAATTTGCCACGGGGTCAGTGTCGAGGTGGCCGTTTCGGCCCAGGTTGCTTTTGAATATCTAGCCGACCCGCTAATGTTGGGTCGCTGGGCGTTGGGCTGTTTTAACACGCTGCCGACAGACGTTCCGGGTCTTTACCAGGGCACGTCACTTTTTGATGGAACTGAAGCTTGGTTCCGGATTGACAGCGATCCGGTGCGGCTCATTATCGATTACCTAGTCGGTGATGCCGATCACCAGTTGCCGCGGATTTCCACCCGAATTGTCCCGGGATCAAATTATGGACGGGGTGCCGATCATTGTATCGTTACCATGGACGCCTGGCGCCCGGTGGATATGGAGGAGAACCGATGGCAGCGGCTGTGTGCCGCCCACAACGCCGAAATTCTGATAATTCAAGCCCAATTGACAGGACGGAATGATCAATCCACTTAGCCTGACACGCCAAGTTGCTGGATTTTATTGATCCCATCCGGTTGACAAGCAACCGGACCATTCTTACTTATTTAATGTAACCTGTCGGGGATAATCACTGGATGTTTGGTTGATTAAGGTAATTCGCTATCATTCACGCCACGTTCGGACCTGAGTTTTAATAGCGGCAAAAGGTTGGCTGATATGAAAACAATAGTGATGAGTTGTAAAGTTATTGTTGTGTTGTGTTTGTTGGGGGCGGGGATTCTTATGATAGGCTCAACGCTTATTCTTCTACAAGATAGCGGTAAAACGGGTGCTGGTTCACAAAGTGGGTTGAACGGCGGCCTCCAGCAGGCCAATATAATTCCGCCGTCATTTGACCATATCAACATCATTCTAGTGTTGCTCTGTACGGGATTGGTTGGTTTTTTTGGCATCCGCAGGCAAAAAAATACGTTGAATGCTTACGTGAAAATTAAGGCGCCGCAAGTCAGGTATTATGAAAAACTATTCGGCGATGACAATTTGAAAAGACAAAATTTTCACGAAGAGGCCACCGACTCGGACCAGTGCGAATTAGGCATGCACTGCTTGGTCTA
>JAAUYD010062294.1_pt1 | contig 10328 bp, 10 predicted proteins | sample 7278101 | NCBI WGS metagenome assembly JAAUYD01 (sample SAMN14350128, study PRJNA611818) | marine sediment metagenome | isolation source: surface marine sediment (0.6m) | place: French Polynesia: Moorea | collected 2018-08
ATTTTGTCCATAATCTACTATTCAAAAGTGATTAATATATGTTTCTTTTCTACGGCCTGTCCCTGTTTTACCGAGATGCTTTTGATGGCACCTTCACGCGGTGAAGTGATGACATTTTCCATTTTCATAGCCTCTAAAATCAATAAAGCATCACCCTCTTTTACCTCTTGGCCTTCCGATACGGATACTTCCAAAATCAATCCTGGCATAGGTGCCTCAATACTGCTTACTTGTGCTGAAGAACCAAGTTCAAAGCCCATTTCGTCAATCAATAAATCCAAAGGGTTGGCAATGGTCACTTGATAGTTGGCATTGTTCACCTTTACGCCATACTTTTTTTCATTGAAGTCTTTTGAAAAGAAGGAGATGTGATACGTCTGGCTGTTGTCGAGTAAGTGAAGGGAATCGGTTCCAGTCTTGACCAAATCCAAGGATTTTAGGTCGTTTTTTGTGAATTGAAACTCATATTGGTCGTTGACCTTGAGCTTGTACTTGTCTTCCATAAAAGGATTGCTATAGTTGTTCTTTAAAGATAAAGGTTTCGCCCAAAATCGGCAATCAAAACTACTTTCAACCCATCTTCTATTTTATGAAAAATGTCATGTTTCCCACAAAAATTTAATCGTACCTATGTAGCCGAATTCTAAGGGAGACCCACTTCTAAGGATGCCTTCAAATGTGTACATTTGGATTAAACTTTTAGTAATGCTCATTATTGGAATTGCAGGTGGTACAGGTTGTGGAAAAACGACTGTAGTGAATGAAATTGTGGAACAACTTCCCAAAAACGAAGTGGTTGTCATTTCCCAAGATTCCTACTACAATGATTTGTCCCATTTGACCAAGGAAGAACGCAGTCAAGTAAATTTTGACCATCCGAATTCCATTGATTTTGACTTGTTGATAGAGCAGATAAAGGCACTTAGATCGGGGAAAACGATTGAAATTCCGATTTATTCTTTTGTGGAAGAAACCCGCTTGGAAGGTACCATACGAACAGAGCCTAAAGAAGTGGTCATCGTTGAAGGCATATTGGTATTGAGCAACCCGAGACTTCGAGAGCTTTTTGACATCAAGATTTATGTGCATGCTGATTCTGATGAACGACTGATACGACGGTTACAGCGCGACATAAAAGAGCGTGGGCACGATTTGGAAAAGGTATTGCACCGTTATCAGACCGCGGTTAAGCCCATGCACAACGAATTCATAGAACCCTCAAAGGAATTTGCCGACATCATCATCCCCAATAATCATTACAACACTGTGGCCGTTAATATGGTGCGAAGCATCATTAACCAAAAACTGAAGTTAGATGGGTTGGAAGGAGCTTAAGGAAAAGAAATGGTTCAAAATATTCACCAATACCTATGTTTTGGTGCTGACCATTTTTGTGATTTGGATGGCCTTTTTTGATACCAATTCGCTCTTAATACATAGGGAACTGCAACAGGAAATCAACAAGTTGGAACAACAAAAGGACTTTTTGCAAAAGGAAATTGAAAAGGACAAAAAATTGTTGAACGAACTTAAAGATCCCAAGGCATTGGAGAAATATGCCAGGGAAAAATATTACATGAAGAAAGACAACGAAGAAGTCTTTTTAATCGAATACGAGGATAGTACTAAAGTGAAAAACTGAATATGGAAAAAAATTCGCTTTTCTCAGAGTTTGAACCCGTTTCGACCAAGCAGTGGAAACAAAAAATTCAGGTCGATTTAAAAGGTGCGGATTACAATGACGCTCTGGTCTGGGAATCCCTGGAAGGGATCAAGGTCAAACCTTTTTACAATCACGAAGATGGCGAGAACAATTCTGCATTTCAATTGCCTGACAATCATTCGTGGCTTGTGGGTCAGGGAATTTACGCCGGAAACCCCCAAATGGCCAATAAAAAGGCAAAAGATGTCATCAATCGGGGCGCCCAGAGCTTGGTATTCGAGATTCCAGAGAATACTGTTGACTGGACGATTTTATTTGAGGGAATTGATTTTAAAAACATCCCTATTCATTTCAACTTTCAGTTTTTGGATGTGGAGTGTATTAGGAAATTAATGACCCATACAAAAGAAGACACAGTTACCTTTTCCTTCAATATTGACATTATTGGCCACCTCGCACGCACTGGAAATTGGTTCCATAATTTGGAGCAGGACCATAAACTTCTTGAAGAAGTCGTTCAACTTGCTGACGACCATAGTTCGGTAAATATAATTGCTATTGATACCGCTTTGTACCAAAATGCAGGGGCCAACATAATTCAACAATTGGCCTACGGACTGGCCCATGCCAACGAATACCTTAACCATTTTGATAATGTGCTGAAGAATGCAAAAGAAAAACCCGTGGTCTTTAAAGTAGCCATAGGCCCTAACTATTTCTTCGAAATTGCAAAACTCAAGGCACTACGGTGGCTTTGGAATACATTGGCCCCTTCCTATGGTTTGACCAAGGCCTGCCATATTTTGGCCGTACCTTCCAAACGTAACAAAACACTTTACGATTATAATGTAAACATGCTCAGAACAACCTCAGAATGTATGGCGGCGGTTTTGGGTGGGGCCGATACCATTTGTAATCTGTTATACGATGCACTGTACCATAAAGACAATGAATTTGGGGAACGTATTGCTCGAAACCAGTTGCTCTTGCTCAAAGAGGAAAGTTATTTTGACGAGGCATCCAATGCCGCGGAAGGCGCTTATTACATTGAAAACCTTACGCAAGAATTGGCTGAAAAGGCATTGGGCCTTTTCAAACAACTGGAAGCTGCAGGTGGTTTTTTGGATCCATTGAAAAAAGGAATCATCCAAAAGAAAATCAAAGAATCCGCATCGAAAGAGCAGCAACTTTTTGATGAAGGAGAATTGGTACTACTTGGCACCAACAAATACCAGAATCCTGAAGATAAAATGAAGGATAATCTAGAGCTTTTTCCCTTTCTGAAACAGGATAAACGAAAAACCTTGATTGAACCCATTTTAGAAAAAAGGCTATCGGAAGCATTGGAACAAAATCGATTGAAAGATGAGTAGAAAGAATATTCAAGAGCTAACGCTTAGTGCAACGAAATCGAAAAAAGATATTCAAAAATTTGATCACGAAGGATTTGCCGCAGGCATCCGACCCTTTCTTCGTGGCCCCTACTCCACCATGTATGTACGTCGGCCTTGGACCATTCGCCAGTATGCCGGGTTTTCCACCGCAGAAGAAAGTAATGCGTTCTATAGAAGAAATTTAGCTGCCGGACAAAAAGGGCTTTCCGTGGCGTTTGATTTACCTACCCACAGAGGATACGACAGCGACAATGAACGCGTTGTGGGTGATGTGGGCAAAGCAGGAGTGGCCATTGACTCTGTGGAAGATATGAAAGTGTTGTTCGATGGTATTCCTCTGGATAAAATGTCAGTCTCCATGACCATGAACGGCGCAGTGATTCCAGTTATGGCATTCTATATTGTAGCTGCTTTGGAACAAGGCGTTGAACTCAGTCAACTTTCTGGAACCATCCAAAATGACATTTTGAAGGAATTTATGGTGCGGAACACCTACATCTATCCACCAACACCTTCCATGCAATTGATTGCCGATATTTTTGAATACACCAGTCAACATATGCCCCGATTCAACAGTATCAGTATTTCGGGATACCATATGCACGAGGCTGGTGCACCTGCAGCCATGGAGATTGCCTATACCTTGGCAGACGGAATTGAATACATTCGAACAGGCCTTAAAGCGGGATTAAAAATCGACAACTTTGCGCCCCGACTATCCTTCTTTTGGGGCATTGGTATGAAGCACTTCACCGAAATTGCCAAAATGCGGGCTGCACGGATGCTATGGGCAAAGCTGGTAAAGGAATTTGAACCGCAGAACGAAAAGTCGTTAATGCTACGTACACACTCCCAAACCAGTGGTTGGAGCCTAACAGAACAAGATCCCTTCAACAACGTGGCCCGAACCACTATAGAAGCTATGGCCGCAGCCTTTGGTGGAACCCAAAGCCTCCACACGAATGCACTTGACGAGGCCATCGCCCTGCCTACCGATTTTAGTGCGCGTATTGCCCGTAATACCCAAATCTATCTCCAACAAGAGACCCACATTACCCGTACGGTCGATCCCTGGGCGGGAAGCCACTATGTGGAACAATTGACCGATGAAATTGCGAGGGAAGCTTGGGAACTGATAAAAGAGGTGGAAGATTTAGGAGGTATGACAAAAGCCATCGAAGCCGGTATTCCAAAATTGCGGATTGAAGAAGCGGCCGCCAAAAAGCAGGCGCGATTGGATAGCGGACAAGAAGTCTTGGTGGGTGTAAACAAACATGTACTTAAAGACGAAGACGACCTTCAAATTTTGGAAGTTGACAACCAAAAAGTCCGTCAACAACAGATACAGGGTATTGCCAAGGTAAAATCCGAACGGAATGCCGAGAAGGTGAAATCTGCCTTAGCGGCCATTGAGCAAGCAGCAAGACAAAAGATGGGCGGTGAGGAGGCTGAAAATTTATTAGCTTTAGCGATTACGGCGGCCAAAGAACGAGCGACATTGGGGGAAATCAGTGATGCCATGGAAATGGCTTTCGGTCGGCATAAGGCTCAAATTCAATCGGTCAGCGGGGTGTATTCCAAAGAAATAAAAGACGACAAAAGCTTCAAAAAAGCCAGGGAAATGGCAGACGCCTTTGCTAAGGAAGAAGGACGTCGACCACGTATTATGGTGGCCAAAATGGGGCAGGATGGCCATGACCGTGGGGCAAAGGTAGTCGCCACAGGTTACGCCGATTTAGGATTTGACGTTGACATTGGCCCATTGTTCCAAACACCCGAAGAAGTCGCCAAGCAGGCCGTTGAAAATGATGTCCACATTCTTGGGGTATCTTCTTTGGCTGCCGGTCATAAAACTTTGGTTCCTGCAGTAATTGAAGAACTAAAGAAATACGGTCGTGATGATATTATGGTCATCGTGGGCGGGGTCATTCCGAAACAGGACTACGATTTCCTTTTTGATGCAGGAGCGGTGGCCGTTTTTGGACCCGGTACAAAAATCAGTGAAGCGGCCATTGAGATCTTGGAAATCTTGATGGATTAGAGGTTTTATCTTGTTCCTAACAATTGTTATTTCAACGTTTAACGAAGTTTAACTCGCCCACCATCACTTATTCACGTGGTGTTAACAAATTGCGTTTTCTGGCGTTGTAAATAATCGTATTTTTAACCCCTAACTTAACTTATGTAATGGGCAAAATTATTGCTGTTGCGAACCAAAAAGGTGGGGTTGGAAAAACGACCACAACCGTAAACCTAGCAGCCTCATTAGGTGTTTTGGAAAAAAAAGTGCTGTTGATTGATGCAGACCCCCAAGCCAATGCAACTTCTGGATTGGGCATCGATGTCGATAGTGTCGAGAAGGGCACCTACCAATTATTGGAACATACTTTAGGGGCCAGGGAAACCATCGTGGAAACCGATAGCCCGAATGTTGACTTGATACCTTCGCATATCGACCTGGTCGCCATAGAAATTGAATTGGTCGACAAAGACGACCGTGAGTATATGATGAAAAAGGCCATTCAAGAGGTCCGGGAGGATTACGACTATATTTTGATAGATTGTGCGCCTTCATTGGGCCTATTGACCTTGAATGCCCTAACGGCTGCAGATTCAGTGATGATTCCCATTCAATGTGAGTATTTTGCCCTGGAAGGCCTCGGAAAATTACTGAACACGGTCAAAAGCGTGCAACGCATCCATAATACGGATCTGGATATCGAGGGAATGTTGTTGACCATGTACGATTCGAGGCTTCGACTGTCCAATCAGGTGGTCGAAGAAGTGAAAAAGCATTTTGCAGACATGGTTTTTGATACCATTATCCAACGCAACGTGAAGTTGAGCGAGGCACCAAGTTATGGAGAAAGCATTATTAAGTACGATGCCAGTAGTAGAGGGGCTTCAAATTATTTGAACCTCGCACAGGAACTGTTGAACAAAAACAAGGAAAAAGTTTAAATGGCAAAAGCGACAAAAAAACAGGCCCTTGGAAGAGGGCTTTCCGCTTTATTAAAGGATCCCGAAAACGACATCCAGTCCGTTTCGGACAAGAACGCTGATAAGGTCATAGGCAATGTAGTGGAATTGGAGTTGGATGCCATTGAAGTCAATCCGTTTCAACCGAGGACCAACTTCAATGACGAATCACTTCAAGAATTGGCCAGTTCGATTAAAGAATTGGGCATCATTCAGCCCATTACAGTTAGAAAACTGGATTTTAATAAGTACCAGTTAGTTTCCGGGGAACGACGGTTCAGGGCATCAAAATTGGTTGGACTGGAAACCATTCCTGCCTACATCCGAATTGCCAATGACCAGGAATCATTGGAAATGGCCTTGGTCGAAAATATTCAAAGGCAGGACCTTGACCCCATTGAAATTGCCCTTTCGTACCAACGCTTAATTGATGAAATTCAACTGACACAAGAAAAATTAAGCGAACGGGTGGGAAAAAAGCGCTCCACTATCACCAATTACCTTCGCTTATTAAAATTGGACCCAATAATTCAAACAGGAATGCGTGATGGGTTTATGAGCATGGGACATGGTAGGGCACTGGTCAACATCGAAAAGAAAAAGGACCAGATAGCCATTTTTGAACAGATTATTGCCGACGGTCTATCGGTACGTGATACCGAGCAATTGGTCAGGGCCTATCACAATGGGGAGAACAACGAAAAATCTTCAAATCAAAAAAAATCTGGTAAAGCGCTACCCAAATATGCCCTTGAACATTTAGATGCGATTCGAGACTTTATGGCTTCTAAAGTGGAAATCAGTGCATCCGAGAAGGGCAAGGGTAAAATTATTATTCCGTTTCACTCAAAAGAAGAGTTTCAGCGACTCAAAAAAATACTTTCCGGTGAGTAGGGCTTCGCTTTTCTTTCTTTTGTTCTTTACTGTCGCCTTATGCGCTTGGGGGCAGGTCGAACAGGATTCCATTATTCCCACCAATCAGGCCGATTCTTTGAAAACGGATTTAAAACAAAAAGGAATCACCGTTGAAGAGGTCACCTTCGTCCGCCAGGAAATTAATCCGTTGGCGCCCAGTAAGGCAGCTTTTTATTCAGCAGTTTTGCCGGGGTTGGGACAAATTTATAACAAAAGGTATTGGAAAGCCCCAATCGTTTGGGGTGCGTTAGGGGTAGGCATCTTTAATTTTGTGGACACCAACAATCAATACAATTTCTTTAGGGATATCTTTAAACGCCGCAGGGCGGGATTTACGGATGATGAATTGTTCGACCGAAATAATGATAATGTAGGACCCGATTTTTCTGATGAGTCACTCCAAAATGCCCAAGAGCGATTGCAGCGTGACAGAGACCTTTGGCTTGTAGTGACCATCGGCTTCTACGCTTTGAATATCATCGATGCCAACGTCGATGCCCATCTCAAACAATATAATGTCGACGAGCAATTGGGCTATGAAATCAAACCTTTTTTCGATTTCAATGAAATTACCAACGACCCCAACTTTGGTTTGGCCGTGACAATCACCTTTTAGCTATGAACATCGCACTTTTTGGTTACGGAAAAATGGGCAGAATGCTCGAGAAACTTGGAACTCAACGCGGCCATGACTTTCCCCTGAAGATTGAGTTGGGTATGGAAAGTTCGTCCTTGGATATTTCGGCAATAGATGTGGCTATTGATTTCAGTACTCCCGAAGCGGCCTTCGACAACATAAAATTCTGTTTTGAACGAGGAATTCCCATTGTTTCCGGCACCACAGGGTGGTTGAACGATTACAAGGAAGCCGTATGGCTATGCAAACAAAAAAATGGAGCTTTTATCTACGCGTCCAACTTTAGCTTAGGGGTCAACCTTTTTTTTGAGCTGAATCGAAAGTTGGCCCAAATGATGACCAATCTATACGATTATAAGGTGAGTATGGAGGAGATTCACCATATCCATAAATTGGATGCCCCGAGTGGAACGGCGATTAGCCTAGCTGAAGGAATCATTGAAAACTCACGCTACTCAGGGTGGAAGTTGAAAGAGGCATCAGAAAATGAAATTCCAATAACAGCTAGGAGGGAGGGCGAAGTACCAGGTACACATTCCATTCAATATTCAAGTGCCGTTGACACCGTTGAAATCAAACATACTGCACATAATAGAGAGGGGTTTGCCCTTGGTGCCTTAATAGCGGCTGAATGGATTCACGGGAAAAAGGGGGTGTTTTCTATGAAAGATGTGTTAAACCTTGTATAATTGGTAACAATTACGGCAAATTAGCGTCTCAAAATAAATTTTTATATGAACGGTACACAATGGATTTTGTTCATTTTATTGGTTCAGGTCATCCACTTTTTAGGGACTTGGAAACTTTACGTTAAAGCAGGTAGGAAGGCTTGGGAAGCTGCAGTTCCTATTTATAATGGCATTGTACTGATGCAAATTATCAATCGCCCCAAATGGTGGGTACTTTTGTTGTTCATTCCCATTATTAATCTATTGATGTTCCCCGTTGTTTGGGTAGAAACCATTCGAAGTTTCGGTCAAAATAAATTATGGCAGACTTGGGCGGTCATATTGACCTTGGGCTTTTATATCTATGTGGTCAACTATTCCATGGATGTGGAATACATTAAAGATCGCAACCTAAAACCAAGAACAGGACTTGGCGAATGGGTCAGTTCCATTGTTTTTGCCATCGTGGCGGCCACCTTTGTGCATACCTATTTCATACAGCCCTATGTCATACCCACAGGTTCTTTGGAGCGGACACTTCGTGTTGGTGATTTTCTCTTTGTAAGCAAGTTTCATTACGGGGCTCGTACACCAATGACGGCTATTGCAGCTCCTATGGTCCACGACACCTTGCCAATCGTTAAAACAAAATCATATCTAAACAAACCCCAAATTCCATATTTCCGTTTACCAGGTTTCAATACCCCAAAGAAAAATGACATAGTTGTTTTTAGTTGGCCGGCAGATACTGTTCGCCAATTTTTTGTAAAAGAGAAAGGGGTGAAAAAGCCAATCGACAAAAAATCAAATTACGTCAAGCGGTTGGTAGGTACCCCAGGCGACTCATTGGAAATAATAGATGGTTTTGTCCATATCAACGGAGAAAAACTACAATTGTCCGATAGGGCCAAGGTCATGTACGACCATATTGTTTATGGCAGCAAGGGTGTATCCAGTCGATTGCTCAATGAAGTCGGTGCCGACGATTTTCAACGAAAATATATTTCCCCTCCCATAAACCAAAACCAATTAAATGGACTTAATCCTTACGTTTTGGGGGCCAACAGACGTGATGATGGCCAAATTGAACTATATACCGAAGAAAAAGGAATACCAACCGAAGTTATACGAGAACTAAGATTGGGGCTAAAAGAAGAAACCCCACGCCAACGCCCGGCCAATTTGACCCAAGAAATGGTAGAAGCCCTCAAAAAAGATGAACGTATTGATTCCGTAGTGATGATGATAGAACCCAAGGGCACTGTGGGATACAATATCTTTCCCCAGAATTCGAGATACCCATGGAACAACGACAATCTCGGGCCCATCTATATCCCTGAGCAGGGGGCCACGGTGAAATTATCCCCAGAAGTACTTCCGCTGTACAAAAAAATCATTAGGGATTATGAAAAGAACGAGGTAAAGGTTAAGGGAAACCAAGTGTTGGTCAATGGCGAACCTGCCGACTCCTACACCTTTCAAATGGATTACTATTGGATGATGGGTGATAACCGAGACCATTCTGAAGACAGTCGTTCTTGTGTTTATGTACCCGCCAATCATATTGTAGGCAAGCCCGTTTTTATTTGGTTGAGCTTTGATAATTTTCAGGATGGCATTAAATTCAATGAAAAAATGCGATGGGATCGTGTCTTTACCACAGTCGGGGGTGATGGAGAACCTGTGTCCTATTTCCGTTATTTCTTAATTGCTTTGGCCGGTTGGTTTGTTTTCGATTTCTTTAGAAAGAGAAAAAAGACAAAGGCACAAAACGATTAGTTTGAAATCCCTTCTACATCTTTCCTGTTTTCCCAATATACTGAGCATGGCCGTTTTGGTGCAACATGAGGTAATATGGGAGGTGAACGACAACTTTCAAAAACAAACCTACCGCAATCGATACCATATCTGTACCGACCAAGGGCTTCACAAATTAAGCATTCCAATAAAGCACGTGGGTGGAAAAGATGGCCGTCAGAAATATGCTGAAGTAAGAATTGAAAACAGCTATCGTTGGCAAATCCAACACTGGCGTACCCTTCAGACCGCATACCGGACCTCTCCCTTTTTTG
>JAAUYD010225398.1_pt1 | contig 10328 bp, 7 predicted proteins | sample 7278101 | NCBI WGS metagenome assembly JAAUYD01 (sample SAMN14350128, study PRJNA611818) | marine sediment metagenome | isolation source: surface marine sediment (0.6m) | place: French Polynesia: Moorea | collected 2018-08
CGGAGGTCGGCTACTTCCCGCCCTTCGCGAACCAGGGCGGCAAGGACTTCCAGCGCAACGGCGTCAGCATCGACGACGAGGGCTACGAGAGCTTCCTGCTCGGGCGCGAGGCCTCGCGCTACATCCGCGAGCGCGACGAGGACAAGCCCTTCTTCGTGTACGTGCCCTTCATCGCGCCGCACACGCCCCTCGACGCGCCGGAGGACCTGAAGGAGAAGTACGCGGACATGGGCGACGACCGCAAGCCCGCGCGCAGCCGGCAGACCGATACGTCGCGCCGCCTGCGCAAGCTCTCGCTGATGCCGAGTGCGCGTCCGATGTACGCCGCGGTGGTGGACGGCATGGACCAGGCCATCGGCATGGTCCTCGACACCCTGGACGCCGAAGGCATCGCCGACGACACGATCGTGCTCTTCTTCAGCGACAACGGCGGCGCCGCCTACGCCACCGGCGGCGCGGACAACGTCCCGCTGCGCGGCGGCAAGGGCGAGACCTTCGAGGGCGGCATCCGCGTCGTGGCGGCCCTGCGCTGGCCGGCGCAGATCGAGCCGGGCACCCGCTTCGACAGCATCATGTCGGCGATGGACGTCTTCCCCACCCTCGCCGCGGCGGCAGGCGTCGAGCGCGGCAACGAGCGCGAGCTCGACGGCCGCGACCTGTGGAGCGCCATCCGGGAGCAGAAGGCGGTAAAGCGGAAGGACTACCTCTTCTTCGCATCGGAGACGCCGATCTCGGGGCAGTACAACCTCACCGCCTTCGACGACGAGTGGAAGCTGGTGCAGGAGGTGGAGCGCGGGCTGATGTCGGCCACGGTCACCAACCACCTCTTCCGCATCGACGAAGACCCCTACGAGAAGAACAACCTGGCCTCCGCGCACCCGGACGTGGTCCACGAGATGGCGGAGGCCATCCACGTGTGGCGCCAACGCTACCCGATCTCCGGGACGCGCCACGAGCTCGTTCCGCCGCCGGGCTGGCGCGCCCCCAAGGACTGGGTCTCCTACCCGGTCCCGCTCGATCAGCTGCAGGACGAGCCGGCCATCGGCATGCCGCCGAAGAGCTCGATCCGCGCGCTGGACTGGCAGCACGGCGAGGCGGGACGTCTGATCTACGACTGCGAGCCCAACCAGCTCTTCGGCGGCGGGGTGTGCAACTAGCCATGCGACGCGCCTGCTCGCTCGGAGTCGCCATCCTCGCCCTGCTCGGGACGTCCGCCAGCGCCGCCGAGCGCTGCGCCGACCACGACCCGAACCGCAACGTCTACTGGGGCGACCTGCACGTCCACACCTCGATCTCGATGGACGCGTACATGTTCGGCACCCGGCTCGGGCCGGACGACGCCTACCGCTTCGCCACCGGCGGCGAGGTGAAGGTCGGCCCGCTCGGTGCAGACGGCGCCGGGACGCGCCCGCTGCGCATCGACCGCCCGCTCGACTTCGCCGCCGTGACCGACCACGCCCACGCCTTCGGGGGCGTTCGCCTGTGCTCCGATCCGGACTCGGCGATGTACCAGAGCGACGTCTGCAAGAGCTACCGCAGCCCCTTCGTCGTCACGAGCATCAAGCAGGCGACGGACGAGATCGTGAGCCGCGTCGATTCGCTGCGCAGCGCGCCGCTCTGCGGGGAAGACGGTGCGCGCTGCCGCGGCGCGGCCATCGACACCTGGCTGGAGACCCAGAAGGCGGCCGCCGACTGGAACGACGCGGCGCCCTCGTGCGACTTCACGACCTTCGTCGCGTACGAGTACACCGCGACGCCCGACTTCACGAAGATCCACCGCAACGTGATCTTCCGGAACGACATCGTCCCGGAGCTGCCCGTCACCTTCCACGACGAGCCGCATGCGACCGGCCTGTGGAAGACGCTGCGCGAGAAGTGCCACGACGCGAAGACCGGCTGCGACGCCATCGCGATCCCGCACAACCCGAATCTCAGCAACGGTCAGATGTTCACCATCGAGTACCCGGAGGGCGCGTCGCGCGAGGAGCAGGTCGCCCTCGCGAAGCTCCGCGCCGAGATGGAGCCCGTGGTCGAGATGATGCAGATCAAGGGCGACTCCGAGTGCCGCAACGGCATGTGGAACGTCCTCGGCAGCGACGAGCTCTGCAGCTTCGAGAAGTACCGCGACGGGCACGACGCCCCCGACTGCAAGGACGGCAAGGGCTGGGGCGCGCTGGCACGGGAGGGCTGCGTCTCCCGACGCGACTACGTCCGCTACGCCCTCGTCGAAGGCCTGATGGAGGAGGAACGCATCGGCGTGAACCCCTACGCCTTCGGCATGATCGCCGCGACGGACGTGCACGACGGCACGCCCGGGGCCGTCGCCGAGCAGCTCACCACGCTGCAGGCCGGGCGCGCGCCGCAGCCCGGCTACGGGAACGGCGGTCTCGCGGCCGTGCGGGCCGAGGAGAACAGCCGCGAGTCCCTGTACGCGGCGCTCGAGCGACGCGAGGTCTACGGCACCAGCGGCCCGCGCATGCAGGTGCGCCTCTTCGGCGGCTGGGACTATCCCGACGAGCTCTGCAACGACCAGGCGCTGGTCGCCAAGGGCTACGCCGGGGGCGTGCCGATGGGGAGCGACCTGCCGGCGCGGCCGAAGGCCGCGAAGGCGCCGACCTTCGTCGTCTCCGCGCTGCGCGACCCGGGAACCCCCGAGCACCCGGGCACCCCGCTGCAGCGCGCACAGATCATCAAGGGATGGGCCGACGACGCGGGCAGGATCCACCAGGAGATCTTCGACGTGGCCGGCGGTGCGAACGATGCCAGCGTCGACACGAAGACCTGCACCACGCAGGGCGCCGGCAGCGACGCGCTCTGCGCGGTGTGGACCGACCCGAGCTTCGATCCGAAGCGCCGCGCCGTCTACTACGCGCGGATCGTCGAGAACCCGACCTGCCGGACCTCCGGCTGGATCTGCAAGGACCTGGCCGGCGAGGCGCGCCCGGCCGCCTGCGACGACCCGCTGGTCCCCAAGACGACCCAGGAACGCGCCTGGACCTCGCCGATCTGGTACGCGCCCTGAGCGGCGCCCGCTCCCGCTAGCTGCGCGGCTTGCGGAAGGGGTTCGGGTAGACGACGGCCTCCTGGAAGGCGCCGTTCATCTCCTCGAAGGCCGTGTCGAGATCCCACACGCCCGGCGTCGTCACCTCGCGCTCGATCGCCGGCGAGTTGAAGAGGCCGATGCGGCCGTTGCCCGCCTGGATGATGCGACCGTTCATCCAGTCCGACTGGTCGCTCGCCAGCCAGATCACCGGCGGCACCACGTTGGCGGCCGAGATCTTCTCGTTGTCCGGGCTGTAGTTCATGACCGTGGCCTTGCCCTCGAGGCTGGCGGTCATGCGGGTGTAGGCCACCGGCGCGATGCAGTTGCAGGTGACGCCGTAGCCGGCGAGCGCGCTCGCGCAGCTGTTGGTGAGACCGACGATGCCCATCTTGGCGGCCGCGTAGTTCGGCTGCGTCGGCGAGCCGTAGAGGCCGGAGCCGGAGATGAAGTTGATCAGGCGGAACTGGCCGCCACGGTTCTCGCGCCAGTGCACCGAGGCGTGCCGGGTGGTGTTGAAGGTGCCCTTGAGATGGACGGCGACGACCGAGTCGAACTGCTTCTCGTCCATCTTGAAGATCATCCCGTCGCGGATGATGCCGGCGACGTTCACCAGGATGTCCATGCCGCCGAAGGCATCCACGGCCTGCTGGATCATCGCGGCGGTCTCGTCCCAGCTCGTGACGTCGCAGTTGTTGGCGATCGCCTTGCCGCCGGCCTTGTTGATCTCCTCGGCGACCTCCTCGGCCGGCGTGCCCTCGGTCTCGCTGCCGTCCATGCTGGCGCCGAGATCGTTCACGACCACCGAGGCACCCTCGCGCGCCATCGTGCGCGCCACCTCGGCGCCGATGCCGCGACCGGCTCCGGTGATCACCGCCACGCGTCCGTCCAGCTTGCCCATGCTTCTCGTCTCCTCGCCGCGCACGCGGCGCAGAGCGCAGCGCGGAGGCGCGCGCGCTCGATTCGGGTCGGGCAGCTTACCGCAGCCGCCCGCTCAGCCCACCCTTCCGTCGGGGCTCAGGCGCCGCTCGGCTTCTCGCCCGTGCGGTAGTCGCCGAACTGCTCGTCGCGCTTCTGCAGCGCCGACGTGAGCTTGCCCTTGCCCGCGCCCGTCTGGTTGATGAACTCGTGGAAGCTCTTCTGGTGCGTCGCGAGCGTGCACAGCTCCGTGCCCTGGCGGATGCCCGTCCGGAAGCCCATCACGTCCATCTGCCGATGCACCGCGCGCTTGTTCAGCTGCACGATGTCCGGCGGCAGCGCGGCCATGCGCTGCGCCATCTCGAGGGTCTTCTCCTCGAGCTGGTCGGCGGGGAAGCAGCGCGTGGCCCAGCCGCGCTTCTCGGCCTCGATCCCGTCGATCGAGTCGCCGGTGAGCATCATCTCCATGCCCTTGCGCATGCCGACCAGCCAGGCGTGGAACTGCATGTCCGGTACGCCGAAGCGCACGGCCGGGTAGCCCATCTGCGCGTCCTCGGCCATGTAGACCACGTCGCAGCCGGTGGCGAGCTCGCTGCCGCCGGCGAGGCAGAAGCCGTGCACCTGCGCGATCACCGGCGTGGCCAGATCCCAGATCCCCATCCAGCCGTCGGTCACGTGGCGCGGCCACTGGCCCTCGCCGCCCGCCGTGAAGAAGGGATAGTCGAGCCCCTCGTTGCCGCCGCCGAGGTCGTAGCCCGCGGAGAAGGAGGGACCGGCGCCACGCACGATCATGACGTGCACGTCGGGATCCGCGTCGCCGGTCTGCAGGGCGTGGATCACCTGGCCGCGCAGCGCGTGGTTGAGCGCGTTGCGCTTCTCCGGCCGGTTCAGGGTGATGCGGCGAACGTGCGGCGCCGGATCGTCGACGAGGACGACGGTGTAGTCGTCGGCCGACAGCGGCTGGCTCACGCGTGCGTTGGTCTCGTGGTAGGGATTCGATTCGCTCACGGGTGGGGGCTCCTTGGAAGGGAGAGCAGTATACGGCACTCACCCCTCGTCAGCGTCGAGGTAGCCGAGCGAGCGCAGGCGCTCGACCACGTCGTCGGAGAACTCGATGCGCTCGGCCGCATCGCCGAGAGGCTCCGTTCCCGTTGCGGCGTCGAGCTCGACTCGCAGGGTGTCGACGAGGCGGGGACGCTCCGCCGCCAGGTCGCGGGTCTCGCCCGGGTCCGCGGCGAGATCGTAGAGCTGCGGCGCGTCCTCCCCGGCGTGCACGAGCAGCTTGTAGGGACAGCGCAGCAACGCCTTCTTCTCCGGCCCCTGCAAGGTGTTCTCCGCCACCACCGCCGCGGGCCGCGCGCCCGCCTCGCCGCGCAGCAGCGGCCACAGCGATCGCCCCGCCACCCCCGGGCGCGCCGGCAGCCCGAGCGCGTCGAGCACGGTGGGCAGCACGTCCGCGATCGACACCGGCTTCGCGATGCGGCGTGGCGCGACACCGGGACCCCACGCGAGGAAGGGAACGCGCAGCACCTCCTGGTAGACGGTCCGCCCGTGCTCGAAGCCGCCGTGGTCGAAGAGCTCCTCGCCGTGATCGGCCACCAGGAGCACCAGGGTCTCGTCGAGCCGTCCAGCTTCGTCGAGACGCGCGAAGAGCCGTCCGAGCTCTCCGTCGAGGTAGAGGATCTCCTCGTCGTAGGCGCCGATGATGAAGGCGCGGTCCTCGGCCCGCTTCGCCACGCGTCCGCGGCGGATCCCGCGCAGGTCCGCGACCGGATAGCCGAGCCCACCGGCGTAGTCGCCGGTGAAACGACCGCGGGTGCTCGGGGGCGGCGCGTAGGACATGTGCGGGTCGAAGAAGTGGAGCATGAGGAAGCTCGCTGCCTCGCCCTGCCGCTCCAGCCAGGCGAGACCGATGTCGACGACCTCTTCGGCCCGGCGCTTGTCGTGGTTCCCGCTCGGGTGGTGGTCGTAGAGGTCGAAGCCTCGCGCGATGCCGGACCTGGCCTCGAGGAAGGGGTTGTTCACCACCGCGGCCGTGGCGAAGCCCTGCTCCTTCAGCAGCTCCGCCAGCGTCTTCGTGTCGCCGGCCAGCTTGCCCACGACCGTTCCGGGCCCGCCCGCCGCCACCCGCGCGGCGGCGTGGCGACCCGGCAGCTCGCCGGTGTAGATCGAGGCGAAGCTCGGCAGCGTCCAGGGCGAGGTGGCCAGGGCCTGATCGAAGACGGCGCCGCGCTCGGCCCAGGCGTCGAGCGCGGGCGAGGTCGGGCGCGCGTAGCCGTAGGCTCCGAGATGGTCGGCACGCAACGTGTCCACCACCAGGACGAGCACGTGTCGCGGAGGCGACGTCTCGGCACAAGCGAGCGCGACGAGCACGCACGACGCGAACCCGAACGCCCGCACGCGCGCGATCAGAGGTCGAAGCTCTCGCCGAGCGTGCGCTCGGACAGCGCCCAGAGCTGCCCCGCCGCCTCGGCGTCGAGCGCGTAGGGCATGACGCCCTCCATCGGGTTCGACGGATCGAAGAGCTCGGCGACGTGGCAGTCCTCGAGATAGACGCCCCCCTGCCCTTCGAGCTCCGGGGCGGTGGCGGCGTACACCTCGGTCGAGGCGCCGGCCTCGACGGTCTTGAACTGCAGGCCCTTGCCGCCCGGCGTGCGCGCGTTCATGTCGGCGATGTCGTCCTGGGTGAGGTGGCGACCCAGGTCCGTCACGATGGCGCCCGGATGGATCGCGAAGGCGCGCACGCCGCGCCCCTTCAGGCGCCGGTCGAGCTCCACGGCGTGCAGGATGTTCGCGGTCTTCGCCTGCCCGTAGGAGGCCCACTTGTCGTACCCGCCCTGCTCGAAGTGCGGATCGTCCAGTCGCACCTGGCCGAGGCGGTGCCCGCCGGAGCTCACGTTCACGATGCGTGCGCCGCTGGCCAGCGCGGGAGCGAGCAGTGCGGTCAGCAGGAAGTGACCGAGATGGCAGGTGGCGAACTGCATCTCCCAGCCTTCGTCGGTGCGCGCGAGCGGGCAGGCCATCACGCCGGCGTTGTTGAGCAGCAGGTCGAGCCGATCGTGGTCTGCGAGCCAGCTCTTCGCGAAGGCCCGCACGCTGTCGGGCCGAGAGAGCTCCAGCTCGCGCACCTCGACCTGCGCGTTCCCGGTGCTCTCGCGAATCGCGTCGACGACGCCCTGGCCCTTCGCCATGTCCCGCGCGGTGAGCGTCACCGCGGCACCGGCCTGGGCCAGCCCGCGCGCCGCCTCGGCGCCGAGCCCTCCGGACGCGCCGGTCACGATGGCCACCTTGCCCGAGAGATCGATGCCCTCGAGCACCTCGTCGACGGTCGTGTCGCGGCCGAACGCACTGCGATCTGCCATGGCGGTCTCCTTCCTTTCGCGCCTCAGCGCATGCCGCCGGCCACGATCAGGTCGGTGCCGGTCACGTAGGACGAGGCGTCGCTCGCCAGGTAGAGAATGGAGCCGATGATCTCGTCGCTGTCGGCGACGCGCTTCATGAGCGTCGCGGCCGCCGAGCCCTCGGTGAAGCCCGCGACCGCGCTCTCGGCGCCGCGCATCATGTCGGTGTCGAAGGGCCCCGGCGCCAGCGCATTGACGCGCACGTTGATCGGCGCCCACTCCGTCGCCATCACGCGGGTGAGGTTCAGGAGCGCCGCCTTCGCCGAGGTGTAGACGCCCACGCCGGCCCCGCCGAAGTACGCGCCCACGGTGATCACGTTGACGATGCTGCCGCCGCCGCTCTCGCCCATCCTCGGTGCGATCAGCCCGGCCAGGCGCATGGGCCCCTTCAGGTTGACGTCGTGCACCTTGTCCCAGAGCGACTCGGTCATGTCGGCGATGGGCGTGAAGGAGGGGTTGATGCCGGCGTTGTTGACCAGCACGTCGACCCGCCCGGCCACCTCGTAGGCGCGCTCCGCCAGCGCTCCGATCTGATCCCACTCGCCCATGTGGCAGGCGATGCCGGTCACCGTGCGGCCGGTGCGCTCGGCCAGCTCCTTGGCGGCCACGTCGCAGGCATCCTGCTTCCGGCCGGTCACGATCAGGTCGGCGCCGGCTTCGGCGAGGCCGCGCGCCATCGCGTTGCCGATGCCGCGGGTGCCGCCGGTGACGAGGGCGACCTTGCCGGTCAGGTCGAAGAGCTTGCTCACGAGATTCTCCTGCTCGAGCCCGCGAGGGATTCGCGCTCGGGCGTTCGCAGCGCGGCAGTATCCGGGAATCGCTTGACAAGGGCAAACGAGTTCCAGAGCCTCGGCGGCTCGACGCCTCTCCGTCGAGAGAACGAGGGTGAACGATGAGTCCCGGCTTCCGCGTCTACGCCACCATGGACCAGCGCATGCGCCTCTCCGAGGTCGCCGCCCACGCGCAGCGGGCGGAGGCGCTCGGCTACAGCGGCCTGTGCGTGCCGGAGTCGGTGCACGACGGCCTCGCCGCCGCGACGGTCGCGCTCCACGCGACCACGACCCTGCACGTCGCCACCAGCGTGCTGGTCGTCTTCCCGCGCAGCCCCATGGTCGTGGCGAACGCGGCCTGGGACCTGCAGGAGATGTCCGGCGGGCGCTTCGGCCTCGGCATCGGCTCGCAGGTGCGCGGCAACATCGTCGGGCGCTACGGGACGCCGTGGACGCCGCCGGTGCCGCGCATGCGCGAGTACGTGCACGCGCTGCGCGCCATCTTCGACTGCTGGCAGAATGGCAGCGAGCTCGACGTCCAGGGCGAGCACTACAACCTGAATCGCATGCAGCCCTTCTTCCGCCCCGACCAGCTCGACTGCGACCCCTCCCCGATCTACCTGGGCGGCGTCGGGCCGGGCATGACGGCCCTGGCCGGCGAGGTGAGCGACGGCCTGATGACCCATCCCACGAACACCACCCCGCGCTACCTGCGGGAGGTGATCCACCCGCGGCTCGACAAGGGGGCCGCGCGGGTCGGCCGCACGGGGCCGCGCGCCGACGTGATGGTGGGCCCGCTGATGTCCACCGGCCTCACGCAGAAGGAGGTCGACGCGGGGCGCGCCAACACGAAGCAGCTCCTGACCTTCCTCTACTCCACGCCCTCCTACTGGCCGAGCCTCGAGCTCTTCGGCTGGGAGGAGCGCGGCAAGCAGCTCCACCAGCTCACGCGCGAGGGCAAGTGGCAGGAGATGGAGGGCATCGTCGACGAGGAGATGCTCGACACCTTCTCGCCCACCGGCACCTACGACGTGATCGCCGACGTGCTGAAGGAGTGGTACGCCGACCTGACCGACTGGATCACCTTCCCCATGCCGGACGACCCGGCCCACGACGGCGAGCTCGCGAAGGTGCTGGCGGAGCTGCGCGAGGGCTAGGCGCGACGCGCGCGGCGCAAGCCCGAGACGCCGAGCAAGGCCCCGAGCAGCACGGCGCCGTGCCCCACGAGCGACGGCACCTGCGGCGACGCCCCGGCGAAGATCGCCGTTCGTGGGCCCGAACCCGTCGAGAGGTGGGTGTGTATCGCCCAGCTCGAAGCCGAGAGCGAGATCGCGGAGGGCGCGGTGACGGCTCCCTCCGGCAACAAGGCGCCCGGCTGAAGAGGCGCGTAGCTCCGCGCGAGCGGCCCGGTCCCGAGAACATGCAACGCGATCCGGATCTGGGAGCCTTCGAGGGTCTGGAACGCAGTGCGGGATAGACCGCCCGTCGCCATGGGGAAGAGCGTGGGAAGGATGCGCTCTCCGGCGCGGAGCTTCACGGCAGGCAGCCACTCGCTGCCGTCCCACTCGACGATCTCGTCGGTGAAGTTGTCGCGCTCGATGAAGGCGATGAGACGCCCACCGGGCGTGAACAGCGCATACACCTCATCCAGCCCGCTCGCCGTGAAGGATCCGAACTCGTTCGTCCCCAGCCGCGTGAGCGGACCGCCGCTCCAGTGGTAGAGGATCCAATCGGTGAAGGGCGGCCCGCCCGGCGTGGGCGAAGCCCGGACGGAGACGACCACCTCACCTGTCGGCCCGAGCGTCGCAGTCATCTCACTGACGAACTTGCCGGCCTCGTCGGGAAGCTCCTGGTACCGGGCGAGGATCGTGGAAGGGGCCCCGCCGAAGGGCATGAAGACCAGCTCGTCATCCAGCGTGATGCCGAGCGAGAAGATCGCACCCGCGTCGTTGATGAGCAGCTGCCCGGGCAGGGAGCCGAGGGCCGTGAGGACGCCCGCCTCGGTCAGCCGGAAGGCACCCGCTTGATCGGCGCCCAGCGTGTCGCGATAGGTTCCCTGGAACACGAGGTCGCCACTGCCGTTCACGTCGAGACCGGAAGCGACGGAGAGCCAGTAGTCACCGCCGGCCAGGGGCACGGGATCGCCCGGGCAGAGAACCGCACTGCCATTCGTTCCGTCGAGTGCGTAGCGGAAGATGC
>JAAUYD010011046.1_pt1 | contig 10327 bp, 9 predicted proteins | sample 7278101 | NCBI WGS metagenome assembly JAAUYD01 (sample SAMN14350128, study PRJNA611818) | marine sediment metagenome | isolation source: surface marine sediment (0.6m) | place: French Polynesia: Moorea | collected 2018-08
ATCGGGAGGGGGTATGAGAGACAGCGATGTCCTGGATAACAACCCGCATGTATCTCGATCGGCACTGGAAGCCATGCATGGCCAGGTATTCGGCTGGGCCCTCTCCCGCTGTAATTACGAACAGGCCGTCGCGGAGGACCTTGTGCAGCAAGCGTACGTCGAACTACTGACCGGGAAGGCACGTTTTGATGGTGCCTCATCGCTCAAGACGTTTGTTTTCGCAGTCGTACAAAACCTCGCGCGCAGTCGCTATCGGCGCGCCGCGTCGCGTCTGCGGCTGGCCGGCGCGCTGCACGCAGAGACGCAAGACGACGCTACCCAACCGGTTGAGCCCGGCGAGACCGGCGGAATCTGGGACGCCGTGCAGCGACTGCCGCAGCGGCAGCGGGACATCATAGAACTGGTGTTCTGCCGGGATTTGACGGTCGAGGAGGCCTCCCGGGTCATGGGCGTTTCGACGGGCACTGGCCGCGTGCACTACGACCGCGCCAAGAAAGCACTGAGAGGAAAACTGGCTCATGACTGATTCTGACCAAACCATCCGCCGCGCACTGCAGGCGGAGCAGGCACGTCGCGAAGCGGGCCGTGTACCTCTGTTCGACGATACGTATGCTGCGGCCGAAATTCGGGCGGCGAGGCGCTCACGGCGGCGCAGGGCGGCTTTCGGCATCGCCGCCGCCGCGGCCATTGTCGCCATCGCCGCCAGTTTGCTGGTGCCGAGGGGCGAGGACTGGCAGTACGTCAATCCGGACGACCTGGCGACGAGCACCGCCTGGGTGGCGCCGAGCGACGTGCTGCTTCCTGAACACTCAATTGACATATATCGGGATATTCCGGTGCTGATCGAGTCAACCGACAGCGATGGAGGAGCGTTACTATGAAGAAGGGAATCCTGTGCCTGCTGGCAGTCGTCTTCCTTGGAAGCGGGGCTGCGCTGGCCAACGAAAATCCGAAGGATGTGTTCAAGGGCAAATTGTTCGCCCCGAACATCATTCTCGAAAATCGCGACCAGCTGGATCTCAGCAAGGAACAGTTCACGGCGATTCGCGCGGCGGTCGTCGAAGTCCAGGCCGGCGTGGCCGAACATGAGTGGGACATGCAGGAGGCCTACCAGGCACTCATGCTCGAGCTCGACAAGTCGCCGGTCGACGAGGACAAGGTACTGGAGTACGCGGGCCAGGCATTGCTGGCCGAAAACCAGGTAAAGAAGAAGCAGATGGCCATGCTGGTTCGCCTGAAGAACCTGCTGACCGACGAGCAGATTCAGTACCTGGTATCCGTGCACGCGAAAAGGTAAGCGGCATGGAACGAGACGGGGCACGACTATGAACAGAACGAAACTGGTTTCATTGCTCGCTTCGCTGATGCTTGGCATCGCCGGTTGCGGTGGCGGTGGTGGTGGCGGTGGTTCGGGACCACCGCCTCCGCCTCCGCCCCCACCGCCACCGGTCACCAAGGCAGAAGCCTTCCAGTTGCTGAACCAGGCGACCTTCGGTGCTACCGAAGCAGAGGCGAATCGCGTGATTGCGATGCGCCAGGAAGCCTGGATCGATGAGCAGTTGACCCGGCAGCCGTCGCTGCAAAGGCCACATATGTTGCAAGTGCCGCCGCCGATGTTCATGTTCCAGCTGCACGAAGACCGTGTCGACATCTGGTTCCGAAACTCGCTCAACGGTGACGACCAGCTGCGCCAGCGCGTCGCGTTTGCGCTGTCTGAGATCATGGTTGTGTCACAGCTGGGCGCTTTGCAGAACAGGCCGTTTGCGGTTGCAGACTACTACGACGTGCTCGCGCGAAACGCGTTCGGCAATTACCGCGACCTCATCGAAGAGGTGACGCTGCACCCGGCAATGGGCGTATACCTCTCAATGCTCGGCAACGAGAAGCCGGACCCGGTTCGCAATATCCGTCCCGACGAGAACTACGCACGTGAGTTGATGCAGCTGTTCTCGATTGGTCTCGTCGAGCTCAATATTGACGGCACCGAGAGGCTCGACCCTGTCAACAACGAGCCGATTCCAACGTACGATCAGTCGATCATCGAAGGCTTCGCTCACGTGTTTACAGGCTGGACCTGGGCCGGCGTCGCGCAGTTCGACCCACCTGAGTTCCAGGTGCCGCAGGCGAGCCAGTACTTTCCGATGCAGCTCTGGCCGGAATTTCACGATACCGGCGAGAAGAAACTCCTGAACGGCACGGTGCTGCCGGCTGGGCAGTCAGGTACGCAGGACCTGTCAGACGCGCTCGACAACGTCTTCAACCATCCGAACGTCGGGCCGTTCATGGCGATTCGCCTGATCCAGCGCCTGACGACGAGCAATCCGTCGCCCGGCTACGTGCAGCGCGTGGCCGAAGTGTTCAACGACAACGGTTTTGGCGTGCGCGGCGATATGGGCGCGGTCGTCAAGGCAATCCTGATGGATCCTGAAGCTCGGCCGGCAATGGCCATGGAAATCGACGGCAAGCTCAAGGAGCCGCTCCTGCGCCTTACCCAGCTATGGCGTGCATACGACGCACAGTCCAACGGCGGCGGGTACCCATTCGGTTTTGCGTACATCCTGCTCGGCCAGGGGCCGCTGCAGTCGCCGTCGGTGTTTAACTTTTTCAGCCCGTTCTATGCGCCCCCAGGCGAGATTCGTAACAGCAGCCTCGTCGCGCCCGAGCTCGAGATCGCGACCGAGTACAACAACACGCTGTTTACGAACTACATGTTTTTCCAGACGTTTGGGCTCAATCACACGAATCCGGACCTAGAGGATGAGCAGATCTACATAAATATCCAGGAAGAGATGGATGTTGCCACTGACATCGACGCGCTGATCGACATGGTGGCTGGCAAGCTTCTTGGTGGTGACATTACCGATACGCTGCGGACGGAAATTCGCGGCATGGTGGAGCGTATCCCCGAAACCGAAACCGCACTGCGAGCGGCCGAGGCGATCTTCTTTGTCGCCACGTCGCCCGAATATGCGTACCAGCGCTAGGCGGAGAAAGACGATGAAAACACTAAACAGACGTGATTTCCTGAAGACCAGTGGTGCCGCCGCGCTGTTCGCGGCAACGCCGGGCCTCGCCTACTCGCAGGTTGTTGGTGGCCTCGGACCGTTTCCCGATTACCGCGCGCTCGTATGCGTGTTCCTGTTCGGCGGCAACGATTCATTCAACATGCTCGTGCCCAACACGACGGCCGAGTACAACGCGTACGCAGCGTCACGGCAGAATCTCGCCTTGCTGCAAAACGATCTGTTGCCGATCACGCCGGCGTCGTCCAGCGGCGCGGACTTCGGCCTGCATCCCGCGATGGGTGCGATCCAGGGATTGTTCCAGTCCGGCGAGGCGGCGTTTGTCACCAACGTCGGTCCGCTGATTCAGCCAACGACACGAGACGAGATCTTTAATGATGCGGCAGTGCTGCCGCCGCAGCTGTTCTCGCATAACGACCAGCAGGACCAGTGGACCTCGTTGCGTGGCAACGTGCCGAGCAAAACTGGCTGGGCCGGGCGCATGGCCGATCTGATGCGGACAGGCGTTGCCGACCAGCAGATGTCGACCAACGCGTCGTTGTTCGGCACCAACCTGTTCCAGTCGGCGGACGAGACTGTCGCTTATGTCATGGGTCCGGGCGGACCGATTCAGTTCGAGGGGTTCTCAACGACGCCCGGCGATATCCTCAACGAGCAGCGACTCGCGTTCCTGCGCGTGCTCGACGCGCAGTACGACACAATCTACGAGCGTGGCTACCGCGATGTACAGCGTCGCGCCATCGACGCTGCGGACCGCGTATCGTCGGCTCTCGAGAACGCGCCAGTCTTCAACACGCCGTTCCCGCAGTCTCAGCTCGGCACACAGTTGCAGACCGTGGCGCGGCTGATCGCGGTGCGTGATGAACTGCAGATGCAGCGCCAGATCTTCTTCGTCGCTGCCGGCGGTTTCGACTCGCACGATGACCAGAACCAGAACCAGCCGGGACTGCTCGGCGGTATCAGCGACGCGATCGGTGCTTTCCATACGGCGGTCCGCGACGAGCTCGCAATCCCCGACAATGTAACGACGTTTACACAATCGGACTTTGGGCGCACGCTTACGTCGAACGGCGACGGTACGGACCACGCATGGGGCGGCAACCAGCTTGTCGTCGGTGGCGCGGTCAATGGCGGTGATCTCTACGGCGATTATCCATCTCTCGCGCTGAACGGCCCTGAGGACGTTGGCGGTGGCCGCTTTATCCCGTCGACGTCTGCAGACCAGTACGCGGCGACGCTCGCGAAGTGGTTCGGTATCCCGGATACGGATCTCGACGTCGTGGCGCCGAACCTCATCAATTTCGCGCAGCGCGATCTCGGTTTCATGGGTTAAAAAACAGGTAAACTGGCCCCCTTTTTTCATCCGGGGGTAACCGATGAAACCAGTCAGATCGGCCGCATTGGCCGTACTGTTCCTCGTAGCCGCCTGTGGCGGCAACGAGGATCCCACGGCGACCGATGTCGTTGATCCGAGTGCCGCGCTCGGCGCGCTGTTCGACGAGCACTTCGAGCGCAATCTCGAGCTGAATCCGGTCCGTGCAACCTTCATTGGCGATAACCGCTACAACGATCGCATGGCCAACTTCGTCAGCGCCGACTATATTGCTGCGTCAGACGCGCTCGACAGGGAGTTCCTGCAGCGGCTGCTCGAAATTGATCGCGATCAGCTCGACGACCAGGAACAGCTGAGCTACGACATCTTCCGGATCAATCGTGAGCAATCACTCGAAGGCAGGCAGTTTCCATTCGAGTTGATACCGATAAATCAGTTCTGGTCCATAACCAACTTCTTCGCACAGCTCGGCAGTGGCGCCAGCGCGCATCCGTTCAAGACAGTCCGGGACTACGAAGATTTCCTGTCGCGTGCCGATGATTTCGCCGACATGTCTGCCACGATCGTTGCGCGTCTGAAGGAGGGGACACAAAAGGGCGTCGTTCAGCCGCGAATTCTGATGGAGAAGCTGCTCCCGCAGGTCGATGCGCATGTTGTCGACAATGTTGAGGACAGCTTGTTCTTCGCGCCGGTCAGAAACATGCCCGAGGAATTCAGCGAGGAAGATCGCGAGCGACTCACAGCTGCGTACGAAGACAAGATCACTAACACGATCATCCCGGCGTATCAGCGCATCAGCAATTACCTCGGCGATGACTATCTCTCAAGCGCGCGCGAAACCGTCGGGCTTTACGCGCAACCAGACGGCGAGGATTGGTACGCGTACATGGTGCGCTTGCGCACCACAACCGACATGACGCCGGATGAAATTCACCAGATCGGCCTCGATGAAGTCGCTCGCATCCATGAAGAGATGCACAACGTCATGGACGAGGTCGGCTTCGAAGGCGATCTCAAAGAGTTCTTTGAGTTCGTCAACACAGACCCGCAGTTTTTCTTCGATGAGCCCGAGCAGTTAATTCAGGGCTATCGCGACATGGCGGATCACATCAACACGCTCGCCGAAGACCTGTTCGAGATATTCCCGAAGACGGGCTTCGAGGTGCGCCGTGTCGAGCCATTTCGCGAGAAGTCGGCGTCTGGCGGCTCCTACCAGGCGGGCACGGCAGACGGTTCGCGCAAGGGCGTCTTCTATGCAAACGCCTACGACCTGAGTGCGCGACCCAGCTGGGCAATGGAATCGCTGTACCTGCACGAGGCCATCCCCGGCCACCATTTCCAGATCATGCTCCAGCGAGAAAATGAAGATCTGCCCAACTTCCGTCGCTACGGTAGCTTCACGGCCTTCTCCGAGGGCTGGGGTTTGTACGCAGAGTCTCTCGGCAAGGAGATCGGCGTGTACACGGATCCCTACCAGTATTTCGGTGGCCTCAATGCCGAGCTCTGGCGGTCGATTCGCCTCGTCGTCGATACGGGTATTCATGCAAAGGGCTGGTCGCGCCAGCAAGTCCTCGATTATATGTACGAGAACTCCGCGGTAGCCGAGGCACGCGCCGTGTCTGAAGCGGAACGTTTCATGGCAATTCCGGGCCAGGCGTTGGCCTACAAGGTCGGGCAGCTCAAGATCCGGGCGATCCGCGACAGCGCCGAGGAGCGGCTTGGCGACCGGTTCGACGTCAAGGCATTTCACACCGAGGTCCTTAAGGACGGTGCGATGCCACTGTCGATGCTGGAAGCGAAGATCGATCGCTGGGTTGACGCGCAATTGATGTAACCTGCCTGTATGAAGCTCGACCGGTTCATTCGCGTTGCGATCGCAGTCGTTGTGCTGCTCGTCTTTGTAATCGCGATCGGGGCGCTGCTATTTATCTCGGAGTCGGCGCTCAACGTCTGGGATCGGCTCAACGAAGGTCCTCGAGCGCTGCTGTACGCCTATGTCGGCGTCATGCTTTTCCTTGCCGTCGCTGCGGTCTGGTTGATCTGGCGCCTGGTTGTGAAGCGCAGGATCTCGCCGAGCCAGGCGCCGGCGAAGAAACCGCTGAGCAAAGATGATATCGAGTCGCGCATACGAGAGGCTGGGCAAGCCGGTGTCGACGTTGGCGCGGCCCAGGCCGAGCTGAAGGAACTGGCCGCCCGTCAGGACTCGATACATCTGTGTTTTTTCGGTGAGGTCAGCTCCGGCAAGAGCTCGCTGATCAAGGCGCTGGTCCCGGAAGCCAACGTTGTCGTCGACGTCGTTGGTGGATCGACCGACGACGTGCGGCACTACCGCTGGCGCAACGATGACGGCGCCGAGATCCTGCTTACCGACGTCCCCGGTATTGGCGGTACCGAAGAGGGCCTGACAGACCTGGCGACAACCGAGGCCCGCCGCGCAAGTGTTGTTCTGTTTGTGTGTGACAGTGACCTGACGCGTCCCGAGATCGAGTCGGTCAAGGCGCTGCTCGGTTTCGACAAGCCGCTCGTGCTCGTGCTCAATAAGGCTGACCGGTTCTCATCGGACGAGCAGGCAAATCTCATGCACAAGCTGCTTGAGCGTGTCGATGCTATCGGTGGCAAGGTCGATCGCGACCATGTCGTCGCCGTCACGGCGGGGGGCGAGATTGATGTTATTGAGCGCGCTGCCGACGGCACCGAACAACAGGTGCGCCGCACGCGACCGGCCGACATCGGCGTACTCGTCGTCGCGATCAATCGCATGCTTGCCGACGCAGGTGAGTCGCTGGATGTGCGTCGCGAACGTGCGGTGTTCCAGATGGCCGCGGCCCGCCTGGCGGAAGCCGAGAGGGCCTACCGCGAACAGCGTTCGGAACAGATCATACGCAGCGCCACCCGCAAGGCGGTTGTCGGGGCGCTCGCGGCGATAAGCCCGGGTACCGATATTCTGATCCAGGGCTATGTAGGCACGTCCATGACCCAGGAGTTGTGCAAGCTCTACGGTGCCGCACCGCGCGACCTCGATATCGAGGAGTTCCTGAACCTGAGCCAGAGCCGCGTGGGCAAGGCCTTGCCATTGTCCCTGGCCGTCGCTGGCAATGGCCTTAAGGCATTCCCTGGGATTGGAACGGTAGCTGGCGGGCTGGCGCATGCAGTCGCCTATGGGCTGCTTTTCGACGCGCTGGGGCGGAGCCTGGTGCAGACGCTGTCACAGCACGGTGAGCTAGTGCCAGAAGTCGCAGCGAAGGAATTCGAGGAAGGAATCAGTGAGTATCTGGAAGCGGGCGTTGGCCGCATTGCCAGCATGGCCCTGGAAGAAAGAAAGGGCTAAGCGCAGCATAGAGGGGGGCGACCACCTCGGCCTGGCACGCGAAAGCCTGCGTGAGCTAGTCAATGACCAGCGCCTGCCCGAAGGCGTGCGCGAGTCCCTGTCTCATGATTACGAGGCTGTCGAGGCGATGCTCGAGAAGATCGAGCATGGTCACCTGCATCTCTCTGTTTTCGGCCGCGTCAGTACCGGCAAGTCGTCGCTGCTAAATGCGCTGATTGGCGAGCAACGCTTTTCTGTAAGCCCGCTGCATGGCGAGACCCGACATTCGTCGATGCAGGCGTGGAGCGAGGTCGAGGCAGGAGGCGTTTTCCTGATCGATACGCCGGGGCTGGATGAAGCCGGTGGCGAGGATCGGGAAGCGCTCGCAAAGGAGGTCGCGGGACGATCCGATCTTGTCATTTTCGTGCTCGACGGCGACATCACGGAAACCGAACTCGATGCGCTGAAGGCGGTGCTCGCGCAGGGTCGTCCAGTCATCATCGTCCTGAACAAGTCGGACCTGTACACAACAGCAGAACGCGATGCGCTGCTGGTTGCGATTCGCGAGAAGACCCGCGACCTGCTTGATCCGGACCACATCATCGTCGCCGCAGCCCAACCGAGGCCGCAGGTCGTTGTCGAAATCGACGATACTGGCAATGAGACAACAACCGAGCGCACCCGCGAACCCGATGTAGCCGAGCTTCGGGTCAAGCTCTGGGACATTCTCGAGGCCGAGGGCAAGACACTGGCTGCCCTCAACGCAAGCCTGTTCGCAGCGGACCTGTCGGACCAGGTGGGCCGGCGGATTCTCGCCGCGCGTCGTGAGATCGGTGAGAAGCTCGTGCGGACCTATTGCATCGCCAAGGGCATGGCCGTTGCCTTCAACCCCGTCCCCGTTGCCGACCTGTTCGCCGCCGCATTCATCGACGTTGGCATGGTTGTGCACCTGTCGCGCGTCTACGACCTGCCGTTGAATCGCAAAGAGGCGGGCTCGATTGTGCGCGTGATCGTCGCGGAATCCGCCGCGTTGATGGGCACGGTGTGGGCACTGCACTTCGTCTCGAGCGCGTTGAAGGTCGGCACGATCGGTCTGTCGACGATACTGACTGCCGGCGCGCAGGGCGCTATCGCCTACTACAGCACGTACCTGGTGGGACAGGCTGCAGCCGAGTACCTGGCAGAGGGCAAATCGTGGGGCGATGGCGGGCCGAAGAAGGTCGTCAAGGATATCCTCGACTCGCTCGATCGCGACACCGTACTGCGCGATGCGAAGCGCGAGATCCAGGCACGCCTCGGGCTTATCTAGATGGACCGCGAGACGCGCATGCGACGTATATGGGAAACGATCGCCGACATTCCGCCCGGCTGCGTTGCGAATTACGGCCAGGTTGCAGAGATCGCCGGTATTCCCCGCGGCGCACGCCAGGTTGCCTACGCGCTGCGACATACGCCAAGAGGCGTGGAGCTCCCCTGGCATCGCGTGATTCAGTCGTCGGGCAAGAGCGCCTTCGATCCAGACAGTCGGGCATTCCGGCGGCAACGCGACCGCCTCGCGGACGAAGGCGTTGTGATGCTGAACGGCAAGGTCGATATGGCGAAATATCGCTGGCAGCCAGATCTCGATGAGCTATTGTGGAAGCCGACTTCCACGTGGGACGAAGAATGAGCGTCAGGAACCGTCTTCGCTCGGCTTTGCTGAGAACGTTATTCAGCGAGCGCGTGCAAAAGGCAAAGCGCGGCATGACCGAACTGAAGCGCAAGCTGGGCGGCAGTGCCCACGTCGTCGAAGTCTTCCTGCAAATTGACGACCCGTATTCCTACCTGTTGGCTCATTACCTGCCGGCCCTCGAGGAGTGCTACGACATCAAGCTCATCCTGCATCTCTCGCAAGCGCTTGGCGATGGTTACCAGCCGGCGCCAGACATGCTGGCGGAATACGCGGTTGAGGACAGCAAGCGACTCGCGCGCGAGCTTGGTTTGCCGTTCCTCGACAAGGGCGTGTCGCCACCGACCGAGCATCGCGTAGCGCTTACCGATGCCGTTGCAGCGAGGCAGGAAGATTTGCTGGCCGTGCTCGAGATGTACTGGCGCGGCGATAGTGAAACCGCGGCCCGGCACGCCGCCGACCTGCCGGATCCGGGCATGGGTGACTCCGCAATTGCGACGGCACAGAGGCGCCTGGTCAAGCTCGGACACTACAACAGCGCGATGTTGTACTACGGCGGCGAGTGGTACTGGGGCGTCGATCGATTGCACTACTTGCTCGACCGGCTCGACGGACTTGGAGCTCGACGCAGTGAAGCGCAGCATCCAAAGCTTGCCGCCATCGAGCGTGCAACCCAGGTATCTCCGCCGGTGCGGCCGCCGGCGGCTGCGAAAAATCTGCCGCCGCTCGAGCTCTTTGTTTCATTGCGGAGTCCCTATTCGGTGTTGTCGCTGCAGCGCGTCTTCGATCTCGTCGATGCGTTCGGACTACAGCTCAATATCCGACTCGTGTTCCCGATGGTCATGCGGAAGATGCAGGTGCCTAAAGCGAAGCTGCTTTACATCGTGTTCGACGCGTTCCGCGAAGCGCGCAGGTACGGTATACGCTTCGGCAAGTTTGGTGCTGATCCGGTCGGAGCGGGCATCGAACGCACGTACGCGGTGTATCACTACGCG
>JAAUYD010022777.1_pt1 | contig 10327 bp, 10 predicted proteins | sample 7278101 | NCBI WGS metagenome assembly JAAUYD01 (sample SAMN14350128, study PRJNA611818) | marine sediment metagenome | isolation source: surface marine sediment (0.6m) | place: French Polynesia: Moorea | collected 2018-08
AATTTTCGGTTTGAGTCCTGTGGCTGTCTGGACGACAACGGTTTACCATTTCATCATATTTGCGGCTCTGTTTTTTGTTGAAGGTCACAATGTTCTTTTGGATCTCTCCTGGGGCGTGCGCCTACCCGCCTTGCCCGAAAGCGTCATGAATGTTCTAACCATGATTTTTTTGGGTATCACAATTTTCTATTTGATACGTCGGGGTGCCAAAGGTTCGTTTCGTTTTCCGATCATTGTCAAAGACTATCTGGCTATTTTGATCACTGCCGCACCTTTTGCCACCGGGCTGGCGGCTTACCAGCAATGGTTCAATTATGATGTGGTCATTGTTTTACACATGGCCAGCGGATTATTGTTTTTTCTCATGATGCCTTTTTCCAAGATGGGCCACCTGCTTTTTTTTATATTTGGGCGGTTTTTTCTGGATGGCGAATTAAATCTGGGGGGAGCAAGGCGGGTCTGGAAAACCGATTTTGCCATCAATAAGTTGCCAAAACCAGTCAAGGAAAATAACGAAACGGTCGATTCCGAATATATTCAATACCTGCTCAAACATAAAAAAACCCAGATGAAAGTGATGATGACCTTTTGCGCCCGTTGTAGCAATTGCGCACGGAGCTGCTTTTTGTATCATCAAACCGGTGATCCTTCCTATATTCCGTCCCATAAATTTTTCAATTCGGTCGGAAAATTCTATCGCAAACGCGGCCGTGTCAATCGTGAAGAACTTGAAGAAATACGCGATATCGTATGGGATAAATGCGTGCTGTGCGAACGGTGTTACTGTCCCGTTGGCATTAAAATACCGGATATGATTGCTTTCGGCCGGGAGATTTGCCGGTCCCAGGGAGTGGTTAAAACGTATGATTCTTTCGATGATTAGAAAGAAGGCTTGCCGCCGGATCTTGCCGTTGATTATAGTAGTATTGCTAATCAGTATCTGGCCGTTGCCGACGATCTTTTCCCAATCCGATGATATCACCATCGACAATAAAAATGCAGCAAGCACAGAATCGCGGACCGGAGTCGAATTTCCCCATGCGATCCATACGGAGTCCTACGATTGCCTCGATTGCCATCACGATTATCATAATGGTGAAAATGTGTTGGATGAAGGCGAGCTGGAAGAAGATGGGTCCGCCGCTTGTAACACCTGCCACACGTCATCGGCTACGATTGACTTGCAAACGGCTTACCACCGCCAATGTATGACCTGCCATCGTGCCGTAAACCGGGAGCCGGAATTTGATCTGCCCATTACTTGTAAAGACTGTCACCCTAAAGAGCTGTCTGATGGATAAATAGCAGACTATTTTAATATTAACCAAACATGTAAAGGAGAAATGGACATGTTTTGTTATCAGTGCGAAATGGCCATGGAAAATGGTTGTGGAAGCGATGGTGCTAGCACAGGCGTTTGCGGTAAAACAGATACCATCGCCAGGCTCCAGGATGTCATCATCTTCGGACTAAAAGGCGTTGCCGCTTATCGGTATTTGGCCAACACATTAGGTGCAGATTGCAAAGAAGTCGATGATATCAGCCAGGAAGCGCTCTACCTTACGTTGACCAATGTAAATTTCAATAAAGAAGATCATATCGAAATGCTCATGAAGGTAGGCGGCGCGACCATGAAAATAATGGAAATCCTCGATACCGCCCACCGCAATCATTTCGGTACACCAACGCCCGTGACTGTTACCCAAAACAGGGCTGAAGGCCATGCTATTCTCTTTAGCGGCCATGACCTTCTGTCTTTGAAGCACCTTTTAGAACAATCCGAAGGGCAGGGTGTGAACATTTATACCCATGCTGAAATGTTACCCGCACATGGATACCCAAAGTTGCAACAGTTTTCCCATTTAAAAGGTAATATTGGCGGTTCATGGACCGATCAGAATCGCTTGTTCGATACTTTTTCTGGTCCAGTCGTGGTCAGCACCAATTGTATCGTCCCTCTGAAAATAACCAGCGGATATCAAAATCGGCTGTTCGGGACAGGTAATGTGGCGGTTGACGAGTCAAAAGAGATCCGCGATTTCGATTTCAGCCCGGTGATTGAATTGGCCAAAACCTTGCCCAAGGTGAATATAGATTCCGATGCAACAGTTACGACCGGACATAGCTGGAGCGCCATCTTGGATAGCCCAGAAACAATCTCATCGGCGATCCAAGACGGTAAAATTCGCAAGGTATTTATTATCGCCGGTTGTGATGCACCTGGTAAGGGAGGAAACTACTACCGTGAACTGGCTTTGAGCCTACCCGATGATTGTATCATCTTGACTTCATCTTGTGGTAAATATCGATTTAACGATCATGATTTTGGAACCATTGCCGGGACTGGTATTCCCAGGTACCTCGATCTTGGCCAGTGTAATGATTCCGGAGGGGCGGTACAAGTTACCCAAAATATGGCCAAGGTGGCAGGTTGTAGTATAAATGAGTTGCCTGTGACCATTGTCCTTTCCTGGATGGAGCAAAAGGCTGTCGCAATTTTATTGGGCCTTTTAAATATGGGGATTGAGGATATCTGGCTGGGACCGAAACCACCGGTTTTCGGTAACCTGGAAGTTTACAACATGTTCCTTGACGATTTTCATATGAATCTCACCTACAAGGTGGAGGAAGATCTGGTAAGAATGCTTGCCTGATATTAACATGATCCCATTGTCAACCTATACGGAGTCGCCCAAAGAAAATATAAATTTACAACCAATTATATTGGAAATAGTACTTTATATGAGCCTGTTTAAAAAAGTTTCTCGTGTAATTCTTGGGTTATTATTTATACTTGCGAAAAGGAAAATATTAACTACCACCAGGTAACAAACGGTTACGGGCTAAGGCCTTCTATCAGAGCGGCGGCATTTTGGCCGATGACATCGTGGTTATACCCCCCTTCAAGGATGGCGAAACAGCCACCGTTGTTTTTTCGAGCAGCGTTGGTCACCATCCGTCCCATGGCGTGGTAGTCCTGAGTATGCAGCAGACCGCCCCAATCATCCAGATGATGGTCGAAACCGGCTGAAATGCCAATGATATCTGCCGGGTGCGCATCGATGAAGGTCTGCACTTCCAAGAGATAATTGTCTCGGGTACGGCCTGTCGGGTTGCAGATCGACACCCAGCTTCGATGATCCAGAATGTTCACGTTGCCGTCACCATAATGGAGGTCAAAGTCCAGGATGGTGGCGGTTTCGATCAGGCCCTCATCCTTTAGGGTCAAAAGCGCCACCGCCATATTGTTGAAATAGCAAAAGCCCCAGCAACTGTCGCGGGAGGCATGGTGACCGGGTGGCCGAATTACGCCAAAGGCGGGCACCTTACGGCCCAACTGAGCCGCCTTTACGGCACCACCTGCTGCAAGAGCAGCTATGTCGTACAGCCCCTCCTGACGGACGGATTCGATGTGTCCCTTCGTATGGGCCAGGGCGATTTGGGCCTCGGTGGCAGGTTCTGCTTTAACCAGTTCCGCACTTTCTGGAAGCGCATTCATTATCGCCTCAATCCTTCCGGGCGCCCCAGCCGGGTCAGAGGTGTACACTGGATAAAAGCTGTGACTGTAAATGATTTTCATCGATCCGTACTCCCTTTTTTGCTGATATTGTTAACAGACAGCGACTTTGGCCCAATCTGTACCCTATTATTGGAAAACATTATCTTTTGGAAATGAATGTAGTCATACAGCTTAAAAAATAAGAATATTGAATCATAAGGATCATACAATCCCCAATGCATATAACGAATGTGCTGTATCAACTAAGGTTTCTTTTACTGAACGTGGATAGATAGAAAGCTCCTTTTTCAATCTTCCGTTGGAGAATTCTTCTTTGCGGTTAATGTTATTCCTGATAAATGAAAAACTTATGCGTTTATCAAATATTGATGCCACATACATCAATATACTAGGTATGGTATGGGTTGAGATGGGGGCATTTTTGAATTCATCTTTCAAAATTTCAGCCATTTCTTTCCACCAAATGCTCTCCGCATTCAAAATGAATCTCCCTTGTGCCTCCATCTTTAGTGCTTGGACGACAGCTTTGGCCACATCGCGAACATCCACAATTCCAAGCCCGAATTTTGGGCAACCTTTGAAAGTATTTTTTAGAACATCACAAACAATAGAAGTACTGGAAGAAACGTGCAACTTTGAAAGAAGGGGACCAAGCACATAAGATGGATTAATAACCGATAGTTTCGGATTTTTTGGATCTTTGCAGAACTCCTGCATCAATTTTTCTGATCGAGTCTTTGCTAAACTATACGGACTGCTTTGAAGAGTCGCGTCATTATTCCAGTCTGCCTCAGTATAGATATGGCCTTTTTTTCGCTTTGTATTGACGATTGCGGCAACCGAAGACATCATGCAGATCTGTTTTACCGCTCCATATTTTTCTACAGCGTTAATTATGTTTTTGGTTCCTTCTACTGCAGGATCCAAAATCTCTTTTTGCGGGTCGTCAGCTGTCATTAGAACTGCCGTGGCGTTGTGACAGACCCATTCACAGCTTTCTATAGCAGAGTCGAAAGCCCCTAAATTGGTCAGATCTGCTTCTATAATTTCTAGTTGTCCTTTTGATTCAGAAGCCAAACTTAATAAATGCCCAATTTTTTCGTGATCATCACCATTTCGGACGGTTGCACGAACATCATACCCTCGTGATAATAATTCTCTTACGATATGAGACCCGATATAACCGCTAGCTCCCGTAACCAGCACTAGCTTTTTGGTCATCATGCTTCACTCCCAATAAAAGAAAAGAAGATTTAATTTTCTTTACTTTCCGTTGGCGAAGGTTAAATGGTCAATGCTACCAATGATTATGAATATGATAACAATTCTCGATTACCGCCGGACTTTAGGGTTGCCCGCGGAGACGGCTTTCCGCTGTTGAATCCACGCCTGTATTGCCACCGGTGACATTACTGCTGGATCGCCTAACAATCCAGCCTCTGTGTTCAACAATTCAGGTGGCAAATGATGAATCAGGACATCCAAATCAGCAGCACTTTTAATCTCTTCATCCAGCACCCGTGCCATCTCCTCATTGTGGGGAACGCCATGCCGTCGAACGGCTTTTACCAGCCCAATCAAGAGCATCTCCCAGGTGGTCATAGGCCCTTGTGTAATCGAAGCCGATTCAGCAAAAGAGTCGATAAACGCAAACGGTACCTTTGCAAAAGGTTCGCCCATGCGAATCGTTGCCAGCAGCCAATCTGTGTCAAATGAAAAATCAAACACCGTCGGGGCCTCAATAATTTTCTGCAAAAGATTTCGTTCATATAACTTGAATGCAGCTTGGGTGTCCAAAATGTTCCGCGAAAAAATGGCTTGTCCCACCATCCGCTGCATGTGTCGCAGCAACTTGATGCCAATCCCCCAGCGCCCTTCTTCCTTTACTAGCACGGCGTCGGGGTCTTTGCGATTTCCCAAAACAACGCGGTAGTTCTCATCGAGAAATGGCCGCAGCAACAGTCCAATCTGTCCTAAATGGACGGAGCTATCCGCATCCGTGTAGATAACCGCTTCCTTGCCATCTGCAATTGCCTGCATACAGCCAAGTATGATCGCTCCCGCCTTGCGTGAATCGTCGGCAGACTTGAGCTTCTTCAACGGTCCCTTTTCAGCGGGCACTGCATTACTTAAATGAAGCACGCTCACTTTTTCACCATTCAGATGACTATTGGCCATTTTCTGAGCGATTTTACCGCTGTTGTAAGGACAACCGTCATCCACAGCATACAATGTCCAATCAATCGGTGTATCTGCGGTAGCCCAATTCATCTGTGTAATTTTAGTGCGTATTGAGTCTTCACCGTTGGGATTGGTGTCGCTTTTCGGAAGCAAACGATTTTGTTCACCCCACATCGCACAAACGACACCAATATTTATTTTGTCCTTCACAGTTAATACATATCGTCGCGAATCCACCAACTTTGCTGCCAGTTTAAATTCCAATGGCGCATTTAAATTTTTCGCCGCTTTCAGGATTTTACCTGTGGTCACATCCTTTAGTTCACATAAAGCCGAGGCCAGTGCATGCAAACTTTCCTGGTCAGCAGGCTCAGTCAAGCTAAACTTAGATTTCGCTTTGGTTATCAAAGTCCTCAAGGTCGTCACGGTTTTCATCTCCTGATGTGCTATAATTTGTCACTGTTCCAATGGGGCATACAGCAACAGATGATGTTCAGATTTACATTATCTCAGGATATCAGGTTGTAGCGGAAAAACAAGATTTTGGGGGCGGTTCAATTTTCCGTTCATTGCTGATTACTTTGGGAAATAGAATCTATCACGAAAATATGTTAAACGGAGATGTATTGAGGCAATCATGTCCCACTGTTCTAAAAAATTTATTATATACCCAATTCTACCGAAATGTTTCATGTTTTATCTGTCAAAATCAAAAGCCATATTTGCAATCACTTGTTCGATTGTGATTTTATATCTTTTTCATTGGGTTCCAAATGGTTATGGCGAATCGGGTCATATCTATAAGTACAAAGGTAAAGACGGGGTCTGGCGTTTTACCGACACCAACAAAGATAGTGGTAACAAGTTAGAAACCCGGGAGGCCATCACATCGGCGCCACAACCAAAGGTACGGCTGGTTAGCGAAAGGACTAAAAAGGGGGACGTGGTTTACGCACACAATGATTATTTTGGGCCGTGTGAAATCGATATTCGGTTCGTAAAAATTGAAAATGTTCAAATTATTAATACGGCGATGTCGCATGGTAGCGTTAAGCCTGCGTCGCGACGATTTGTTATGGCTAAGCGTGGAAAACGGTCTCTTTTTACCGTACAGCCAATAGCAAAAGGGCGTTCCTGGCAATACCGTTTTAATTATCGTTATGTACCTGGAGCCCCAAGGACGTTAAAAGACAACCAATATCAATATTTACCCCCTATTGTTCCCGGTCGAAGATATCAAATTTCTCAGGGATTCAATGGCTCCTTTAGTCATACAAATCTCCACAACCGGTATGCCGTTGATATCGCCATGCCGGTGAACACACCAGTGTATTGTGCCCGGGCCGGAACGGTTATGGAGGTCATGAACAACTATTTCTGGGCGGGTAAGAACCTCGATTATTATGGACCCCGGAGCAATCTCATTCGAATTCTCCATGATGACGGGTCCATGGGATTATATGTCCACCTCCAACGCGGGTCGGCCAGAGTGAAGGGTGGCCAGCGGGTTCGTGAAGGTGAGATGATAGCCCGTAGCGGAAATACCGGTTTTTCCACCGGACCGCATCTTCACTTCAGTGTTTTAATGAACCAAGGCATGAAGGTGATTTCAATTCCCTTCCGATTCAAAGGAGATAAGAATCAAGGGATTATTCCCACCAAAGGCCAGACTTTAATGATTAGACCATAGAGCGTACCATTTGGTGAGTGTTACGTTTACAGTTGACATATCGTATACGATTATATAATTATACAATTTAAAAATTCATAATGGAGATGACGATGATAGAATCCTTTGAGCGCTACCCGTTGATGTTTGGTCCCACTCCCATAGAGAAACTTGAACGATTGTCTAAAAGACTTGGCGGCAAGGTCGACATTTATGCCAAAAGAGACGATTGTAACTCAGGCCTGGCGTTTGGCGGGAATAAAATTCGGAAGTTGGAATATATCGTACCTGATGCCATCGCTTCAAAAGCGGATACCCTCGTATCGATTGGCGGTGTGCAATCGAACCACACCCGCCAGGTGGCCGCAGTGGCAGCTAAATTGGGCATGAAATGCCTTCTCGTTCAAGAGAGTTGGGTGCCATTTCCCGATGCCGTCTACGATCGAGTAGGAAACATATTAATGAGTCGATTGATGGGGGCGGAAATTAATTTTGTTGATGAAGGGTTTGATATCGGTATTCGTGCCAGCTGGGAACAAGCATTGGAAGAGGTGAAATCCAAAGGAGGCACACCCTACGCAATTCCAGCCGGGGCATCGGTGCATAAATTTGGTGGCCTCGGTTATGTCGGCTTTGCCGAAGAAGTGCGGCAGCAAGAGGCCGAATTTGGATTTACCTTTGATTACATTATCGTTTGCACGGTTACCGGTTCCACCCATGCCGGGATGCTGGTCGGATTTGCTAAAGATGGGCGTGCCCAGCGAGTTATTGGTATTGACGCCTCTGCCACACCGGCTCAAACGAAAGCACAGGTGTTGGATATAGCCAGAAAAACGGCTGATCTGGTAAAGCTATCCCATGACATCGTAGAAGATGACGTGGTCCTAATAGAGGATTACGCTTATCCTGCCTATGGGTTGCCATCGGATGAGACCAATGCGGCTATCAGACTTTGTGCCCGAATGGAGGGGATGATGACCGATCCTGTTTACGAAGGAAAATCGATCCAGGGGCTTATCGATTTGGTTCAAAAGGGATTTTTCCCGGAAGATTCAAAAATCCTTTACGCACACTTGGGTGGGGTTCCGGCCATCAACGCCTACAGCTATATCTATCGAAATGGATAAATGTAGGGCGCAAAGGTAACGACGCCCTATTGTTTTGAGGTGTGAATCAGTAAGGATATGGAAAAAATTACCTCATTGCTTAAGGTATCGGGAAGCACGCCCGAAATGATAGCCAGTGCCTTGCGGACAGCCATATTGCAAGGACGCTATAAAGCCAACCAGCCGTTGCGGCAAGACATTATCGCCCAAGAATTGGGCGTCAGCAAGATTCCTGTGCGTGAAGCGTTGGTGCAGCTAAAGGCCGAGGGCCTAGTGTCGTTTCTTCCCAAACGAGGGGCGGTGGTATCCGGCTTGTCAGCGAATGAAGTAAAAGAAATTTACACGATGCGGATGGCTTTGGAATGTTTGGCCATCGAAAAAGCCATTCCCAACCTGGCCGCCAACGATCTGATTCGTGCTGCCAGTGTGCTGGATATTATCGATCAGGAAGATGATAAGGGGCAATGGGGTGCATTAAATTGGGAGTTCCACGCAACCCTCTACCAGGCCGCTAAAATGCCATTTTTGCTGGGTACGATTGAGCAGTTGCATAACAATGTGCTGAGATATTTAATCATTTATCTTGACCGGCTGGCTGCTTTTAAAACATCCCAAAAAGAGCACCGAACGCTTTTAAAGGCTTGTCGGAAGCAGAATATCGGCATCGCCACGCATATTTTAAAAACGCACCTTCAACAGGCGTCGGAGCAATTGACGGTTTTCCTAACATAGTCACCTTTTACGCCTACGATAGGTTTATTAAGGAAGATATCGTTTCGGTGATAACCCATTAATAATAGGATGTTGGTTTTACCCTATGGTTCCAACGGAAAAGGCCAGTAGAAATTGACCCGCATAGTAGAGGGGTAGGCCAATCGCCCGGTTCATAAAAACGGAATGGACAAATTGATGGCGGGCCACGAACAGATCGGACAGATAAAATAAAATGGCGCCACTTGCCACCATCCACCGCCCCGTGGGTGAAAAGCGGCTATCCCCTGAAATGGACCCGGCGGCGGCGAGCATTAAGGTGATAACGATAATATATACGATGACCGGCCGGCGCATCGTTTTCAAGTGGGGCTTTAACCAGGAATAGACGATAACACTGCTAATGGTGGCGCCACCCAGTCCGATCAACGTTCCCAGGCTGAATTGGGCCATATAGGTAAATACGGCGATATAGATCAAATGCCCCATCAGAAAAGCAACCAAGCCAATTAAAAAAGTGTGCTTTGAATCAAATGCCAAACTGATATCTCCTGCCAGGCAAAAGACCAATGCGAAGATGATGCCCCAGGCGTAAGTCGGATTCAGATATGGCATGGTGAGCGCGACCAGTAAAAAGATGGTCGACAACAAGGTTTTGGCCAATAAGGCGATAAGGGAACGCTCTCTTTTGATCGACACCAGCAATGTCGTCAGCAATAAAACCGCAATTAACATTAATCCGAATTGCATGGATGCTTCCTTTCGAATAATTCTGTTGTATGAATTTTCTTTACTGTCAGCATCCTTTGAGTCTTCCCTTACCGGCTAGATGTTGATAAATAAACGATATATCGTGATACTTTTTTATCATCTCATTGCCTCGCCGGCTAACCGAATTACGGGTTAATTGACCGACGATTCAATTGTTCATCCCATACCAGTCCCGATCGGCGGGTCATCTTTTTTGACACCCCCGAATGAAGGGCCTTGCGAGAGCCGTAAATAATGACTTTTTTCCTCGCCCGAGTGATCCCGGTATACAGGATTTCAGCGCATAGTAGTCGATGATCAGGGTCGTCGGGCAATACAAGCAGGACATCATCAAACTCGGACCCTTGGCTTTTGTGAACCGTAATCGCA
>JAAUYD010009824.1_pt1 | contig 10326 bp, 11 predicted proteins | sample 7278101 | NCBI WGS metagenome assembly JAAUYD01 (sample SAMN14350128, study PRJNA611818) | marine sediment metagenome | isolation source: surface marine sediment (0.6m) | place: French Polynesia: Moorea | collected 2018-08
ATACGGGATAAAATCATGTTCCTCAAAATTACATTTGGTCAAACCAGAAATTAATGTGATCATACAGGAACACAGGACCATCTTTTCAGATAAATTTCGGACATAGATGACAGTGACCACAAAAAGCGATCGCACATTTCATATTCCGTTCCATAGTAATATAAATATTATCTACACTCACCCCTCTTTTAAGTAATTCTACAGTAGTAAATTGCATCATAATTTCCGGTCCACAAATCATGGCGGTGGTATTCAGGGGATCGAATTGAGCGCGGCGAATCAAGTGGGTGACTACTCCCACATTCCCTTTCCATAACGGTTCTGCCCGATCTACGGTGAGTAAAACTTCGGTATCCCAACGCGTTCGCCACTTGTGTAAGTCCCGGTTAAATAGAATATCATCAGGGGTGCGAGTTCCAAATAATATGGCTACTTTGCCGTATTTTTTCCGATTGGCAAGCACATGGTAGATAGCCGGACGCAGTGGTGCTAATCCAATACCACCAGCCACAAATATGACATCATTCCCCTCCGCTACCTGCATGGGCCAGTAGCTACCAAAGGGACCTCTAACACCAAGTGTGTCACCCTTTTTCAATTTTCCCAGGGCAGTTGTGACAGTCCCCACCCGGCGAATGGTATGTATAATTTTATTTTTTATATCAGCATTACCACTAATAGAGATAGCAGATTCACCCACACCAAAAGCATAGAGCATATTAAATTGACCAGGGGCAAATGTTGGAGCTTCTACCCCTGATACTGGTTCTAACTCCAAGGTAAAGATGTCATGGGTTTCCCTACGATTTCGCTGTACCCGATAGATTTGAGGTACCATAGGGTCTGTTTGCAATACAACTTCCCCGACTCTGCTAGTTGTTGTCATACTTGATATTAACTCCCGAAAATAAGGCGGTAGATGCAAATTCAAACCCAGACTAAATCTGAAACTTTCTTCACTTTTGACTTTTGACCCCTCCGGGGTTCGCCATTTGCTTTATGCCGGGGAACCCGTCCACCGCAATGGCTCACTTTTGACTTCCGCGCAGCGGTACTACGCTCGTCTACCCATCAAGTTTTTTTGTTGTCAACTTTTTCAATCAAACTTTCAGCCATTTCAATTGCCAACACTATTAAATCTTGCTCTTGCTGGCCTCTGACCATATCATCACTTACTTTTGAGTAAATGTGAGGATTGGCGAGTATTCCAGCTAGCAACTGGGTAGCAATTTGTTTGACTTCAGTTGTGTTTGAATTCATGACCATCTCCAACATAGGGAAATTCAACTACAAATTGGATAATTTAACAAAACATTCAACATTTGGTTCAAGCAATTTCATACATAAATCAGGCGATCGCTTGCCAAGGTATAATTACATGATCACATCCCCGTCTCACTTCCTGTTGTAGTGGGAGCGTCTCGCTCCCTGGTGTAGTAAGAGCGTCTCGCTCCCTGTTGTAGTGAGAGCGTCTCGCTTCCTGTTGTAGCGGGCAAGATGCCCGCACTACAGCAACTCTTCAAAATTAATGTGGTGGAGTACTAGGACTCCAAAGGAAAATCCCCACAACCTACCCATGAAGATAATTCCCTCACTCTGGGCGGGGAAACCCCGCTCCTACTCCTGAACTCCGAACTCCCTATTTTCAAGAACCTATCCCACTATTCTAAAAATGCTTATTTGCTTAAGTAAAACGTTCCTGAAAAGTTTGATTTTTCGTTTTTATCTTTAACAATACTTGGGCTTTTCAGCAAAAATATTATTAGTGGGATAGGTTCATATCAACGCAACCCTAAATAGTCACCCAAATCCTTATCCCGCAGAATTTGTCCCATTTTCTGATACTCCCGACGTATTGCTCGGATTAAATGAACCATTTCAATGACTCCACCATCATCTGCGGCTAAGAAAGCTGCACTCAGTGCAATATTGCGAATATTTGCACCGGTAATTTCAAAGTTTTGTGCCAGAAACTCAAAATCTAAATCGGGGTTACATGGTGCATTTTTTGGGAAAATTTTCTGCCAAATTAAATAACGATAGTTGGAATCGGGTAACTGAAACTCGATAATAAACCGCAACCTTCTTTCAAAGGCTTCATCCATATTACTACGAGCATTTGTAGTTAATATTGCAATACCTTCGTATTCTTCCATTTTTTGCAATAGATAACCAACTTCAATATTAGCGTAACGGTCTCTAGCATCTTGAACTTCGGAACGTTTGCCAAATATCGCATCTGCTTCATCAAGGAATTTCTAAACTTGGTAGTTCAAGAAAATTAATTAATAAAATTGGTTGATAAAAAAAATGATAGATTAAGTAATAAAAAAATGACCATGATAAGCGATAACTGATAACTGAAATGACAGATGTTTCTTCAAATTGGAAAGATTCCTTAAATACTGGTTTGGTTAATCGACTGAATCGTCCTTTAAATCAACCGGGGATGATAAAAATGGCGATGAGTTCGCGTATCATAAATCGGTGCGATCGCCTTTTAAATCGTTTACCTCTTCTCAGTCAACAAATGCAACGTTGGGGTAATGTTAATACTGCTGTATCTAAGGATGTTCCTATTGTTTATGCACAACCTATTTCAGCAAGTAATCAATCAAGTTTAGAAAGCACAGAGCAAAATGTTCAGCGAACTGTTCCTGTAATTCAACGAAAAGAAAAGCCAATTGATAATGTTACCTCTTCTCTTAGTTTAGAAAATCAAATTAACCAAACTTCTATCTCTCCTTCACAAATTCCGGTTGTTTCATCCCAAGCAATATCCGAACAAATAACGGAAACTGGAGAAATACCATTACAATCGAATATCAAAAATGAGAATAATTCTGTACCTTTAATTCAACGAAAATTAGATAATTCTCAATCTTCGACAATTCAATCAGTTGATAACATCAAGAATTCAGAAAATATTACCCCTGTTCTTGGTTTAGAAAGTCAAAATAATCAAATTAACCAAACTTCTGTATCTTCTTCACAAATTCCGGTTGTTTCATCCCAAGTAATATCCGAACAACTAAGGGAAACTGGAGAAATGCCGTTATTACAAGATTTTATAAGTAGTTCTCAACAACTTCCTATTGTTCAAATCAAACAACAAAATTCTAATTTATCATCATCCCATCTTCCAGTAGCTTCCCATCTTCCAGTCACTAATCCTTTAAATACTTTCACTCAGCAGAGGGTTCGGACGAAGAAATTGTCTTTGAAACCGATAGGGAATTGGTGGTGACAACAGCGCAGTTGCAAGGGGTATTTGTAATAGAACCTAGCAAAGATAAATATAGTAACTGTACTTTAGAAGCAACAGGACAAAAAGATAATGCTTTCCTTGTTTTTGAAGGAAATCAAGCTATTGAACATTCTCTTTATATAAATTGTCCGGAAATCTTTAGTTTACCGGAATTAATTAATTTTAAACTGATTGTTTCAGGAAATAACATCAGTCAATTTTCTAATTCGCAACTTAATTGGTTTTACTGGAATGGTGATACATGGGAAGAAATTGCAACTCCTGTCTTTGATAATAATGATCAATTTACGTTTTCAGATTTACCCATTTCCACAGCTTTAGAAATAAACGGACAACAAGCAAAATGGCTGCGAGCAAGTTTAACTAATATTACTGATGCTGCTATAGCTAATAATTTACCTCTAATTACGAATATCCAAGGCGAAATAGATATTAATAAAACCGGACTAATCCCTGATATCTGTTTATTTAATAATACTCCTTTAGACTTGACCAAGGATTTTTATCCTTTTGGCGAACAGCCAGAATTAAATGATACATTTTATATCGCTTTACATGATAATTATATTAAGTCAGATGTAAATATAACTATTAATTTTGAAGTAACCGTTCAACCAGTAGTAACAGATAATTTACAAATAATTTGGGAAATTAGTAACGGTCAAGAATGGCAACAAATTCAAGAGTCAAATAATATTCAAACAGAATTAAATTTTTCTAATATTCAAACAACATTAAATTTTTCCAACTTAGATACTCTATCTCCGGGTACTGTAAATGGAGAAACTCGTTATTGGCTGAGAGCTAGAATTAATCAAGGTAATTTTGGTAGTCCAAGCAAAACCAGAAAATATGCTATTTATAATGAAGTTGCCATAGTAGATACTAGTCCTAGCGATCAAGGAATAAGCATTATCGGAAATGCTAGCGATTTTCTCAGTGTCGGTGATATTGTGCGGATGGTATGGATAGAAAATAATACAGAACAACGTGAAGAATACACAATTCAAACAATTCAAGACAGTACCTTCACAGTATCATCGACTTTAAATACTAACGCGCAAATAAAGGGAACTAAAATTTTCCGTAGAGATACTATTACAGAAACAATTCCTCCAACTTATGAACCCCCTCTGATAAAATCATTAACATTAAGTTATAATTTTCAACTACAGGAAAAATCTATTTATCTTGCTGATAACAATTTTGAATATTCTGAGCCTAATGGTGACTTTCAACCTTTTACATCCACTTTAGATCAACAACCAACACTTTATCTAGGATTTGATAAATCCTTTGACAATAAAACAGTCACCCTGTACGCCCAAATTGAACCACCATCACCAGGAGATTTCTCCGCTGATATTCCATCGGAAACCGTGAATCCCGAATTAGTTTGGGAATATTCAAGTAATCACGGTTGGGAAATACTAGGAGTACAAGATGAAACCCAAGCATTTTCTCAATCGGGTTTAATTCAATTTATTGCACCCGTAGACTTAAGTCAAATCAAAACCTTTAATCAACAATTATATTGGTTGCGAGTTCGTTGGAAGGAGGGTAATTTCCGGGCTCAACCTCGTCTGCGTCGCATATTAACAAATACTACTTGGGCAGTTCAAGCAATTAGTATTCACGAAGAAATTTTAGGTTCAAGTAACTCCGAAGCAAATCAAGTTTTTATTGCTAATAATAGTCCGATTTTATTAGGACAACAATTAGAAGTTCAAGAACAACAAATCCCTGTTGAATTAGAAGCAGATAGAGTAAAAGTAATTCAAGATGATGTCGGGGAAATAGAAGAAATTTGGGTAGTTTGGCAAGAAATAGCAGATTTTTACGGCTCTAATGCCAACGATCGTCATTATACTTTAGACCGACAAAGCGGAGAAATTAGTTTTGGTGATGGAATAGCAGGGATGATTCCTCCCAGAGGACAGAATAATATTCGATTAAATTTTTACCGTACTGGAGGAGGTAAACAAGGAAACATCTCTTCAGAAACCATTACTCAACTCAAAACTACTATTCCCTATATAGATCGAGTAATTAACCTTGAACCATCAGCAGGAGGTGCACAACAAGAAACCTTGGAAAGAATGAAAAGACGAGTACCAAAACAACTCCGTCATCGCGATCGCGCTGTTACTCTTGAAGATATCGAAGATTTAGCTTATGAAGCTTCTACTAATGTTGCCAGAGCCAAACTTGTCACACCAGATTTACTCACAGCTAACTTTAGTCCCTTAAATGAAAACCTTTGGTTAGATCCCAACAACCCAGATATTTCTTTTGAAGATTTTCTCCACGAAAAAAACTCAATTCCCAAATATAGCGAATTTAAAAAATTGGTGGAGGACATTAACAATCGAGCAGGACAAGTTAAATTAATCATTCTGCCCTATAGTAGCAAAAATCAACCAATCCCCAGTTTAGGTTTAGTAAAACAAGTCGAAACCTATATCCGTTCACGCTGTGAACCTACCCTAGATTTAATAGTCACTCCTCCCCAATGGGAAGAAGTTATCGTTAATGCAACTATAAGTCCTGTATCCCTCGAAGGTGCAGATATGCTGCTAAACACCATCAAACAACGCTTAGAAGCTTTTCTACATCCATTGACTGGGGGTAAAGGGGAAGGATGGCAATTTGGACGCTATCCCCATAAATCCGATTTTTACGCCATAATTCAATCTATTCCTGGAGTTAATTATGTTGATTTTTTAGAAATATCATTTTTAAAAGAGAATATCTCATCCTTAAATGCCGACACTTTAATATATTCCGGCAATCATACTATCAACTTAAAGTAATAGGTAACAGCGGAAATAAAACAATTATTACTAATAAATAATTTCAATCATTTTAATTAAAGAGATTATTTTCTTTCTAAAATCATTTGTTTTGAATCCAAAATCCAAAATCCCCAATCCAAAATCGAATGACTTTACCATTACCAAATCTCGATGACCATACCTATGCTGACTTAGTAGAATCAGCAATTTCTCAAATTTCGCTTGAATATCCTGAATGGACTGATTATAACCCATCAGATACGGGAATAATTCTGATTGAATTATTGGCTTGGTTAAGCGAAATGACTCTTTACCGAGTTAATCAAATCGGAGATGAAAATTATGCCAGCTTTGTCAGTTTACTTAAGGGAGAACAATGGAATTTAACTAAAATTACTGATGGAGAAAGTTTACAATCAGAAATTAATAACACTTTATTAGAATTACGTAAACGTCATCGTGCTGTTACCACATTAGACTACGAACAAATAATTATTGAAGACTGGAATACATGGCCAGACTCGGATTTAAAAATTGCGCGAGTTAAGTGTTTACCACAACGTAATTTATCTGAATATGATGTTGGAAAAGTTGCTAAAGGTAATATTAGTTTAATCGTTGTTCCAGAACAGAATATTCAGCAAACCAATAATAATTATCAAAATTTACTTAATTTTCTCAACGAACGAAAACTTTTAACTACTCGTTTGCATATTGTAGAACCTTTATATGTATCCGTAGCCATCACAGCCGATATAGTAGTTGAAAATGTCAAAAAAGCAAAAGACATTAAAGAAAACAAAAACGCCGAGAAGGAAATTGAATGGTTTTTTCATCCTTTGCATTCTGAAAAATATTGGGATGGTAAAGGATGGCCATTTGGGAGAGGTGTTTATCTCTCAGAATTATATAAAATATTGGATAATTTAGAAGGTGTAGATTATGTTGAAAACGTACAAATTAATGATTCAGAATCAGATATTGATTTAGCAGATAACCAATTAGTTAGCCTAGATATAAAAAATAGTACAATTACAATATTGGTAGATTTTGAGAATGAACGAAGACCAATCGAAATTAGTTAGCAGTTATCAATAATATTTACCCACAGTTCTCCAAGAAGGAGATTTTATTGGTAAATTTTTGCTCGCATTTGAAAAAATACTTAGCGGACAAAATAAAACTTATAGTAAAGGTGAAATAATTACAAAAGAGACTCAAAATCCACCAGGATTAGAAGAAATTATTGATAATATTCATATTTATTTTAATCCCCAGCAAACACCAGAAGAGTTTTTACCTTGGTTAGCAAATTGGGTAGCTTTAAGCTTAAAAAATGATTGGCACGTAGACTTTAAAAAAGAATTTATTCAACAAATAGTCCAACTCTACCCTTCCCGAGGGACAAAAGCCGGATTAAAAAAAATTTTAGGTATTTATTTAAAAAATTCAGGATTTAGAGAAACAGTTGAGATATTCGACCAATTTAAAAATTTTCCCAATTATTTTCAAGTACAATTAACATTAAATTACCCTAACCCTGAAGAATATTGGGAAGAAGCTAAAATTGCCAAAGCAATTATTGATATCGAAAAGCCAGCACAGACATTTTATTCTCTAAAAATTCTTGTGCCTACAATGCAGTTACCTTTAGATAAAAATGACCCGGAACAACGATTGATTATTTGTAAAAAGAATCAAGACGGAAGTTATTCTGGAAACACAATTTTAGGTACAACAACTCAAACATTTAGCGTAAACAACTAAAAGGGAGTCATTAATGTCAACAGAAAAGACGGATTTCACTAACTTTGTAACCGAACATCCTAACTATTTTCCCGGTCAATATCTATTAGAAGAAGACTTTGAACTTCAACACAAATATTTGAGCGATCGCCAACGTTATCGCAATCAGAGTCTCCATGTGTCAGGTATTATTGAAGGACTGGAAGTTGAGGTTAGTACAGATAAAAAACAAGTTGAAATTAAACCTGGCTCGGCTATAGATAATAAAGGTAATTTAATTGTTTAAAAAAAGGAACAAACTTTTACCGATTTTAATGGTATTGCTAATGGTGAACTTTATATCAAATATGAGGAAGAAAAACAAAATCAACAGCAAAGTAGTGATAACACCGAGACTCGTATAGTTGAAAAAGCAGTGATTGAATTTGCTGCAAAAACTCCTGATGGTAGTGTAAAATTAGCCAATTTACAAATTTCTGCAAATTCTGTTAGTTTCGATACTAATAACGATAGGCAATATTCAGGTATATCATTACCAAACTCTAATAGTAAAACTTTGACTCTTCGTTCTGGGGGAAATAGGAATCCAAACTTAGCAGTTTTAACGGGTAGTTTAAAGATTGATGGAACCTTAACTGTGAAAGATAGTTTAACCATTGAAGGAGGCCAAATAAATATCGATGGTAATCAACAAATTGTTTTTACAAATGGTGGCACAACAGACCAACTCAAATTACAACTTTGGGAAGGATACGGACTTGGAATAAATGATAATACCTTATTCTATACAGCCTACGGCAATCATTCTTGGCGAGATAATCAAAATAATGAAAGAATGTTGTTAACTACAACATCAGGTGGTGGGTTAACAGTCAAAGGGACAGGTACTTCTTCTTTTGCAAGTGACCTTTTAGTTAATGGTAAGAACGTTTACCTTCCAGGACATATTTATTTAAGGGAATACGACAGTAATATTGCTTACCTCCAGGCTAGGGATGACGATAAAAAACAAGATATTAGCTTACAATTAAGAACTCAAAAAAAAGATGGCGACTCTAGAGCTGTTATTGAAGCAATGATGATTACCCCTGATGGAAATGTTGGTATTGGAATTAATGATCCAGGTAATTTCAAATTAAACGTACAAGGTAGTCAGTATCTCAAAGGTAGTTTAAATATTGATGCAACCTTAACAGTCACAGGGACAGGTACTTCTTCTTTTGCGGGTAATTTAAAAGTCGAAGGTAACACGCAATTATCCCAAGAAGCATGGCAAACTGCAACCTTCGGGAGGGGTTGGGACAATTTTGGTGATGGTTATAATGAAGCTGGATATTTTAAAGATAGTTTGGGGATAGTTCACCTGAAAGGTTTGGTGAAGAATGGGATCAATACGACGTGGCCTATTTTTATCCTCCCTAAAGGTTATCAACCCTCAGCTAGAGAAATGCATACTATTAAAACATCCGAGAACGACGTGGGTCGGGTTGATATTGTGACTGATGGACGGATTCTATTAATAGAAGCCCCTGACGCTAGTTGGGTTTCTTTGGACGGTATTACTTTTAGAGCAGCAGGATAATTATCAAGCTACTATTATTCATTTCTAAAAATCCTTGATTATCATTTACCAATGGCTGACTTCATTCTCATAACCGGGGACAAAGCCATGTTTAACTCCAACTTCGGACAAGCAATTATCACCGTTTGTCTGGGAGATTTAATTGGTACCGGAAAAGATAAAATTAACCAGAAACTAGTCTGCGTTGACGGTGACGAGAAAAAAGTGACCGTTCCCGTTTGTCCTTACACAACTCCCCAACATAGTATTCCAGGAACGGGAATGCTTTTTATTGAATCTTTAGCAGCAAACCAAAAAGCCCAAAAAACTAAATCTGGTGGAAAACCTGTACTGCTCAAAGGAGGACAATTCCAGGCTAAATTTACAGTCATGCTTCCCGCTCAACAACCTTCAACACCAAATCCGATTCCCGACTCTACACGCCAATACTTCGGTACTGGTACATTTATTTCTATGAATCAAATAGTTAAAGGTACATGAAAGAACAATTAGAGAAACGTCTTGCAGAATTCAAAGCTGAATTTGCATCGGGACAAAAAGCAATGACAGAATTAGAAACCAAACAAGCTAATTTGCGGGATACATTATTGCGAATTAGCGGAGCAATTCAAATTCTGGAAGAAGAAATTAGTAAAACGGATGCAGAACAAGATGGATGATACAGTTTACCAGTTCAGAAGAATCACACATCTGCCTATCTTAGCGCGTTGTGTTCCTCATCTCCCCCAAAATTTGCTTCTTCCGCACTTTTAGTGAAGTGCTTAAGGCAGAGGGCAGAAGGCAGAAGGCAGAAGAAATAAGGGAGAAGGAAGAATCACAAATCTAAAGGTAAACCATCCTGAAACGCCAGCAATTTACCCTCTGGGATAATTGTCCAAACTTCATTATCAGTTAGAGGCGTAGTGGCAATTATAGCCACGCGATCGCTCGATGTG
>JAAUYD010278688.1_pt1 | contig 10326 bp, 7 predicted proteins | sample 7278101 | NCBI WGS metagenome assembly JAAUYD01 (sample SAMN14350128, study PRJNA611818) | marine sediment metagenome | isolation source: surface marine sediment (0.6m) | place: French Polynesia: Moorea | collected 2018-08
CTGGGACGTTGCTTAATCAAAGGATGATTTCGCCCCCTAGCCCCCAATTTTGGGGGAAACATACTTCTCAAAGTCCCCCATTTATGACCTTGCGATCACGCTAGAAGCTTATAGCTGCGCTAACTACGGATCCGCTAATGGGGGATTTGGGGGGCTATACTTTGGGATAAATTTTTAAAATTCATACCTCATTTCTGCAACGCCATATATTGATAACTAATCATTGTTTGTTGTGAAAGAATGACTAATCACCAGAGATGAAAGCTCGACTGGATAGATAATTAACTTAGCAAATAATAAATTAATAATTACCCTTTAACTTTGATATTTAACTCTGATAGTTCTGATTTATCAACAGAAGGTGACAGATTATTGTACTTGCTGAAAAATCGAAAATAAACCGAACTACAAAACTCTTTAATTGGGAAAAATAAATAAGTTAAAGGATTAATTGTCACAATAATGTTACGAAAATCTCGCTTAGCTAAGGCAATAATTTGTTTTGCGACCCAATCTCCTGACATTACTCCAACTGGGTTGAGATTACTTTTAAATGGTCCAAGGATTAGTTTTCGCACCACACAAGGAGCATCTAACCGACGTAGAGTAACTAAATCTCCTAAAGTCCGTTTGGAAAGTTCGTAAAGTGGGCTAAAGGCTGGGTTAACCTCTGCTTCTGATGTGTTTACCCATACTTCCTTCAGCGCCATATCTTTATTAGTTCGCACAGTATCAAAAAATAACTCCATCAAGCGCCAACTAGAAAAAACGTTAATTTCATAAGATTTGGCGATCGCTTCGGGAGTTCTTTCACCATAGACGTTGATACCGTGATTTAGAATCAGAATGTCAATTTTTTCCAATACTTCTTTTAATTCAGTTTCTTGACCAACTTGCCAATTAACAGTTTTAAAGTTGACATCATTACCATTAACTTTTAAATTTATAGGCTCAGATTTGGAACTGAGGGCAATAACTTTAGCTCCACATGAGTGTAATTGTAATAATAAAGAACGTCCCAAAGTGCCAGATGCACCAGTGACAGCTATCTTTTTCCCTTTCAAAGACAAAGCTGTACCCATAAGCTTGTCAAAAAATGTAAATGTACCGCAATAGTAAGCATGATCATTATCAAAATGATGCCGCCAATGATAAGTTCGATTGACGAACCAACGAGATGGTGATTCAGTAAAAACACCAGGTGCATGAGTTAAATCAGTAGCTTCTGCTGCCCATTGACTACCAATGCCGCGAGCAATACAACTAAATAAAAAAACTAATGTATAAAGTATTCCGATCGCAGCAGCCCAATGAAAATCAGGAGCTAATTGAAAGCAAATCCACCACCCAAAGAAACCGAATAGGAGCATTACCAGAGATTCAGGTAAGTCATTACGCCACTGGGATTTACGGTATACAGTATCGCTAACAACACTATAGTCACGGCGAAAAACACGATGATGCCAAACATGTTGGCGATAAAGCCAAGACCACCGATGTGAAACCATGTGGTATATGTCGCGTACCAGTTCAGCGAATAAAATCGACCCCAATCCCCAGGCTGTAGCCGTTAAGTAAAAAGATAACATTGTCAATCACACACCTTTTATTAGTTAGCAGTTTGTGGCTAAAGCCAAGCCCTTTGGGGCTACGGTTAACATTTGATATTTAGCATTCAAAAGTTAACAGTAAACTGTCAACTATTTATTCATTCTTTGATTTAATCTACGAATTGGTACGCTTTTCACAAATAAAGCTACTGTTTGCCAACTTCCCATAAATTTATACATAATGTCAATCAGGAAGACTTTTGAGTTTTCCTGATGTAATGAAGATTTTAGAGAATTTATATTATTTAGAAGATTGGAATAAAATCGACCCTTCGCAAAAATAGCGTGTTTAGTGAATTAATCTCAAGTGCTTTTAAAAACAGATAGAAATTAGAAATGGATTGAAATTCATCTTCTAAATTAATCAAAAATAATCAAAATCCATCTGGTAGGTCACTAGTTTCTTGAATATGGAGTCGAATATTACGCTCTCCCGCACTACCCAACTGTAATTCCATCACCTCACTACCTAAAGGTTCTAAACACTCCAACAAGAAACGTAATTGTGGGGTGCTAGCTCCTGTATCAACATACAATCTGTCTGACAAGTTATTAATTCGCTTCCAAGTCATGTACATTTTGGCTATCATTTGCTCTAACTGAGAAGCTTGATTGACTAAATCGGCTGCAATACTTAAACAACCAACTCTTTGAGCTTCTTCCAAAGCTGTTTCAATATCAACTTCTTGGGCGCTTAAAGCTTGAACTTGGACAGCAGCTTTGAGATACTTTGCTAAACTCCGCGCCTCAGAAGTAACTTGCTTGAGGGTATCCAAGTCCGGGTTTGAAGCTATTTCCTGTTGAATAACATTTTGATGGGGTTCTGGTAACTTCTCCATTTCTTTTACCAGAGGTGCAATGTAGCGAGCTGGTAAAGAATTTTCTGCAGCTTTTTCTTTCACTGTTTCGGGTAACAACTCTGAGGACATCGCTGTCCATTCTTCTGCAAGTTGCTTAACTTCTCGGCGAGTAATTTTATCTCCTTTTTGTGCTGCTTCACTCACCATTTGTTGCACTTCGGGTGAAGCTTTAGCCGCTTCAACAAAAGCCCGTTTACTAAAATTATTAATTGATTTTGGCTCTAGTTTTCCTTCCTCTAAAAGAGTATCAGCACTATTAGCCAGTTGGATCCATGAATATGCCTGACTTTTACTAATTTCTCGTTCCTTTAACCAATGAAGAAAACCAGTACCGCGACCGTCACCACCCCGCTTCTCGCGATCACGAACCGCTCGTAAAATTCGCCCCCGCCAAATATCCGTTTGTAAATCAAAGCGATCGCACACCTGCCATGCGACATCTACCTGCTTGAGGAAATCTGATTCGGGAATTTGATCGTCTTCAGGGTCGGGAAGTTCAAAAGTCAAATCTGCTGGCTGCTGTAAAGCTTCCGCCAGTTCATTGATATTGTCGGTCAGTTGCACGGCTGAAAATTGGTAAGGTTTGCGATCGGCTTATTATTGCACAATCTGGGGACAATGGTTATCCATAAGTACCATTTTTTCCTGCAGGATTGGGCAATAATTAGCTGTTTTAACTGTTATCAGATTTCAACGTATCAAATGATTTTATGTCGTTCAATTTTCGAATATTTGTAATTCTTAGCAAGAATTAACAACAATCAATATCATTCCTAAGAGAGTTGTTTTCCTAATTTTTATTTAATTAACAAAATATAGTGTTGTTATTTAGTCTTCAATACTGAAGGTAATATATTTGGGTATCAGCTTAATTTCTTGTTCAATATTAATATCTTCTAACTCCACAATATATTCCGGAAAGCACAGCAGCTTTTTGACGGTAAAATAAGAAGTTAACTTTCAAGATATGATTCATATTTAACATTGGCTTTCTTGCATAATAAGTAGTTTTAAGTGCTTATCAAATGAGCAATCTGATAGTTCCAATACCACGTGAAAAATTATTGGTGCAGATAACCGCTTATTTATTACTAGTAGAATATATCCTTGGTCAGCTATTGATAAAAAAGTAGTTTGTCCGGATGAATTTTAGCGAGAAATTAACTTTAATTACAGTAATAAAATTTACTATATATTAAAGATGTATAAATTGTAAATAAAATCAATTTATCTTCTATCGTCAACCACCAAAAGTCAAATTTTCGCTGTTAATAATAAAAATAAAATGGGACCAAATTTACTTTTAATTATAAATATTTTCTACTTAAATAATTTTTGGTGATTTTTTGTATCAAGCAAAAAACTTTATTTTAGAAACAATCTCAGGTTTGATTTGTGAATGAAAAAATATTGGTATACCTGTATTTATTGGGTTAAATAACAATCAATTAATCCCATTGAATAAAAAATCAAAATAATAAGCCATGAATCAGGTAGATTATCTCAGGATTAGTTTAATAGATCGTTGCAATTTTAGTTGTCAGTATTGTATGCCAGAAGGTGAAGAATTAAACTATATACTTAAGCAAGAATTTCTCACAGATACAGAGTTATTAGCCCTGCTTGAAGAAATTTTTATTCCTCTTGGTTTTACTCGCTTTCGTCTAACTGGTGGTGAACCTCTATTACGCCCTGGAGTGGTTAGGTTAGTCGAAGAAATTGCATCCCTCAGGCAAACAAAAGACCTTTCAATGACAACCAATGGTTTTTTGTTAGCGCCAATTGCAAAAGAGCTTTATCAAGCTGGTTTGCGTCGAATTAATATCAGCTTAGATTCCTTAGATCCAGATACTTTTAAAGCAATTACTGGTCGCCAAGGTCGGCAAACTTGGGAAAAAGTTTGGAATGGGCTGCAAGTCGCGTACAAAGTTGGTTTCAACCCGTTAAAAATCAATGTAGTGGTAATTCCAGGGGTCAATGACAGTGAAGTTTTAGATTTAGCCGCACTTACTATAGATAAGCAATGGCACGTACGTTTTATTGAATTTATGCCCATTGGCAATAGTTTATTATTTTCCGATAAGGGCTGGATCGCATCTGAGGAGTTACGTGACAGGATCCGGCAAAAATGGGGATTAACAGAATCTCAAGTTATTGGAAATGGACCGGCAGATGTGTTTAAAATTCCGGGAGCAAAGGGAACCTTGGGATTCATTAGCCAAATGTCTGAGTGCTTTTGCAACCGGTGCAATAGAATGCGCCTGAGCGCAGATGGCTGGTTGCGTCCTTGTTTGTTAAATGAGGCTGGTCAACTGGATCTAAAAACAGCTCTACGCAATGATGTGAGTCCAGCAAAAATACGAGAGCAAGTAAGAAAACTATTATTAATAAAGCCAGAAATTAACTTTAAGCAGCGCGAAACTGGTAACCAAACAGGAGTTTACAATCGCACTATGTCACAAATTGGTGGCTAAGAAAAAGTGACAAGTCAGTTGTCAGTTTTATGAACTGACTGACTACTGACCATTGACCACCAACGAATTTTTTAAGCTTTCCGTGAGTAGTATTCCACCACCAGCAGTTCGTTGATATTAAGTGCAACCCATTCACGTTCGCATAGACCGTTAACCTTACCAGTCATAGTATTTTTATCAAATTCCAGATGACTGGGAAGATTAGCCAAGCCCGGATATTGTAAATTGGTTTCTACCATCTTGCGTGACCTGTCATTATTCCTGACAGTAATAACTTCTCCAGGACGACATTGGTAGCTAGCAATATTAACTTCCTTTCCGTTTATTAAGACATGACCATGATTCACCAACTGACGTGCAGCAGGGATCGTTGGAGCCATACCCAAACGGAAAATGGTGTTATCCAAACGCATTTCTAACAATTGCAGTAGTACCTGTCCGGTAGAACCTGTTACGCGTCTGGCTTTACGCACATAACGCAGCAATTGTTTTTCTGTGAGACCGTAGTTATAGCGAAGTTTCTGCTTTTCTTCCAAACGAATAGCATACTCGGAGCGCTTCTTACGATTCTGACCGTGTTGACCGGGAGGATAAGCGCGTCTAGCACTTTTGCGAGTCAATCCTGGCAATTCTCCCAGGCGGCGTGTAATTCTTAGACGTGGTCCTCTATATCGGGACATGAGTTTCCTTAACTATATTCCTCTTTAAATTTTACTCAGACATACCATTGTGACATTCCTTGGCTAAAAATGCGAGAATTTTTTAGTCAATTTCGCCAACATATGTAAACTTCAGTTGTCAATATCTTAAATTTGCCTGAGAGCATAGGTTAATTATCTAAGGTCTCAGAACAATAAATTGTATGTACAGCAGTGAGCACCTGGGTTAGGAAATTATATTTTGCTAAGAAGGGAACAGACAACAGGAAATGTTCTGACCTAAAACCCTGGTGCTATATTTCCTGAGGTTATCTAACTAAAAGCTTTTAACGGAAAGAAATATCATTCACATTGATCAAGCTTTCTAGAACAAGATTAATATGATGAAATAGCAATAATTATGGTGTTTGGAGATATTTAATGCTATTCAAATCAAACAAAAGGGATCTTTTAAATTCACCTTCTGAGTATAAGAACACTGAAGAACAACAAAAATATAACTTCAATGATATGGGTACTGGAATGCTTCTCCAAAAAGTAATGAAAGTCGCTGTACCAGTATTATCAGTTGCTGGTATCGTAGCAATTTCTTTTCCAAGTCCGGTAGATGCTGTTTTTAGTAGACAAACAAATAGTTACCGAGTGTGTGCGGGAAGATTAGTAAATAATAATGTTAGTTCGGAAGCCGCATCAAAAGCTTGTGCTAGAGCACTTCATCCACGAAGATTATCTAAATGTCTCACTAAAATCGTTAAACAGACTCAATTGGAAGCTAAAGATGCGCTAGCATCTTGTGAAAAAGCACGACGTCCTGAGGAATTAGCAAGTTGTGTTGTCGGTATAAGTAGAAACAGCAAAGAATCTGCAGACCCAGAAGTTTTAAGTTTTTGTGATCGCAGTCTTTTACCAACACGTTTTGCTCAGTGTGTAGTTGGTTTAAGAAGTGAAATCGACCTTGTTCCCACCCAGGCGATGGAAACCTGTATTGATGCAAGTGATCCTATCACTAATATTTCGCCTTGATGTGACAAAAATTTAACTTCAAAAGTTTGCTAAGAAAAAAAGCTTTGATCTGGATACATTGCAAATAGAAAATTGCCAAGCAAGAAGATAGAAATGAAATAACTGAATACAATTTGCAACCTATCCACTATTTATCAAAATGGATAGGTTTTTGCTTGGGGAAATGGCATCAAACACAAAGAAGTTATGGCCCAATACGGTTATCCGCACTACGTGTTTGGACGCAGCTTGGAAGACGCGCCGTAGGGCGAACCGCTGTTCATCCGTCAGGATGCGGTCAAACACCGTAGGCGCGTGCTAACAGATAAGCCTAAATTTATTCGTAGAGAAGCTACAGAGGCTAACACCGACGCCGCCGGTCGGTCGCCACAGGCTCTGTCGCGTCTTTACAATGTTATTTGTTAAAAAAAGTCTTAACTGAACTGTATTGAGTTATAGCCATAATGGCATAGGTCTGCAATAAGTTAGAGCATGAAAATTCGTTATCAATGATAAATTCCCAAGCAAGGAATAATAATGGGGAGCTATACACCTCAACCCCAACTCCCCACAAGCATTTGAACCTTCATCCCTCAAGCCCTACAAGCGTTTCACCCTACATCCCATTATTTTTTTTGAGTTGTATATTTTAAATGTACTTTTTTCCAAACCTAAATACTATTTTGGGTATAGGTTTTACAGCCCATACCCATTTGTTCCATATTGTAGGTATACACCCGAAGTAGGTATTTGATAAGTGTAAGTCGTCAAAAATCAACTAAAATTATTCTTGTATTCTGGATTACTCTAATCAAATTAAACTGTAATCTAACTAAGACGTAAATAGTTGAAATTAGATTTCCAAAATTAGATTTCCCAAAAAAATTTGGATTGTAAAATAAGTAATTTTAGATGCGGCCCCGACAAAATATAAATTATTTAACAACTGACTTACTAGGCAATTAGTTATATGGGCAATTTATTTGACTCAATTAAGTCTTTCAGAATATATCTAAAATAGATTCAAAAATCTCTACTGAATCATTTCCTTTAAACAAAATAAGTCTAGATTTGATTCTTCTGCAAATTAGAGACGCTCCCTTTCCTGAAAAACTACAACCTAAACTGAAATGCTTAATTTTACAGCCCTATAAAAATCAACCTTTAGGTAGATTCTTAATATCTTTATTAGTTGTTAAATCCTTTCTGCGAGGAAAAGATAAATGTTACATAGATTCAAGGCTTTTATTCGTCTTGTTCACCAAATACCATTTGTAATACCATCGAAGTCTCACCTTCTTGATGATATTTATCTGCCCAAGCACGAATAATTTCATCTAATTCTTCGTAAGCTTCTTGGAAGCGCCCTGATGGGATATTTAATGTCTCTAGAATTCTTTTGACTTTAGGTTGTTTTTCTGACCAATCTCTCATCATGCGGAAAAATCGCGCTGTATCTTCTACCATGATGTACTTACGTTCTTCGTCATTAGCAGTTGCGTAATATGGACGAGTAAGCGCGTAGAAAGGCATGCCCCAAGGTGAATCAATGCGGGAAACTGTTCCCGAATAAAGTAGACGACGTTTGATATGTTCTGCCAATGCTTCACTTAAAGGCATTTGGTTTTTTGGAGGAAAGTCTTCCTGAGACCTGTTATGGAGAAACTCGATGAGGTCAAGAAACTCAAATGAAGTAATTAATTGAGCGTCAGGTAAATTTGATGGTAATTTCTGCTCTATCTGTTTTTTCTCTTCGCTTGTTAAACTTGTGCCCGGAATACGAGAGCGTCCTGGTTGCCAAGGGTATTTTTCCATCCAGACGTAAGGTAACTGAATCAGGTAGCGAGGTTCTTGTGAACCAAGCATTTTTAATAGTTTACCTTTGGTTAATGCTTGTCGTACTTCTTCAACAATGACTTTAACCCGCTTTGGCTCCAGATGATGTAAATGACCGGTCATTCGCAAGTTTTCCCCTTGCTCCAAGTAGGTCATGTAAATAGCACATTTTGCTGCAGTTGCTGCTGCATCAAGAAAAGCCCCGTGTCTGTGCCCGCTAGTCCGCATTGCACTAAATGCCAGATAGAGCATGATCTGATCCATTGCACTGGGGTCTAACCGTTTAATCAGATCTACATCGTTAGTCATATTACAAACACTTTAATAATATGTTGATAAAGTTCTAGATATCAGTTGAGATCGGTAGTATACACCCAAGTTAATAAAATATCTCAAATATTAGATGATTTTTTGGGAGTTGCCATTGTGACAACAGCAACTTAAGTATCACAGTCAAGAGTGTATCAGTATTTTCTTGCATGTAGGTACGGGTAGGCAAGATAATAGCATATACTCAAAATTTAGTCTTTAACTATGCATAAGTGTAAATTAATCCAAGATATAGCCACAATGAGTAACTTTTGAAGTCGAGAATGAAAAGTTACAGCAGACATTATATCTCTGCTTGAATTTATGTCATGGCAAGTAGGCAAGTTTATAGATCGTGTCATCTGCTTCTAGAATACAAGCCAATTTTGCCACAACCCAAAGTGCAAGTCCGATTTAGGGCTTGCTGAATAAAACTGAAACCTATAACAGACAAGCTTTTTATGCTTTTTTGGTACAAAAAAATGCAAGGAAATAATGTTTATATTCTCAAAAACTTTGCACTTTAGTCCCTGATATCCCTGGTTAAATTAGAAACCAAGGGAGGAAACTTAATATTTTGCAAGCTGTGTGGCTTCTAGATTCGCGAAACTCTACTTTTTCAGCAAGCCCTATTTAATTTTTTGTGCGAGAAATCTGAATTAATAAATTTTCTTCGTGAAATAAGAAGTAAAAGTTAAGCTCCAGATACAAAAAAAGACTTTACATATTGTGTTTTGGTAAGTCTATTATTCTGGTTCGAAGCACTTAACCAAATTTTCTGCACGTCGAAGTTAAACTTTGTACCAAATAAGTCACTCAAATTCCAAGACATTAACTTTTATCAACAAAGTTGTTTGATTAAAGTACACAGAATCATAGCACTGGCGAATTGAAAGTTACGTGCAAAATAATACATTAAATTAATATACGACTTAGATTGTAATTATAACTCAGTGGTAGTTAAGATTTGATTAACTGAAATCCCTAACTTAGTTTAAAGCCTGCTTTGAAATGCTAGATCGGGGATTGTGCGATCGCAAGAGCCCTAAAAGTTTGTAGAGACGCTATATTAAACGTCTCCACCAAATTTATGGGAAAAATTTACTTTTACGACCTTAAATTAGCAATACCTTGGAGTAAATGAGTAAATTTCAATCTTCATCAAGAGCAGGGAAAAATTCTTCGATTTCCCATAAATTATCTTTATTTTCAAGAAACCAAACACGAGTTTCTAAATTCAGTTTGCTCCAAATATCCTCAACGGGTATATGAGGCGAAGAATACTGGTACTCTTTACCAAGATGCTTGAGATTTTCTGCAACTTCATTGGGAATGCCAAATTCTGACCAGTTGACCTCTCTAAATACCCCAGATACCCCCTTCCCTGGGTCGTAAATTAACTGTGCGGCTCTAATTAAGTCCGCAAAATGTACTAATTTAAGCTTGCTCAAATCAGATACTGGAAGGGCATTTTCATTTTCTTGAGACATAGTTTTGACTGGAATTAGGTTAGTAAATGTCTTTTGGACTTACAACCAGAGACTTCCACATATGCCTAATTTTAGTTTAGTTAATA
>JAAUYD010281198.1_pt1 | contig 10326 bp, 8 predicted proteins | sample 7278101 | NCBI WGS metagenome assembly JAAUYD01 (sample SAMN14350128, study PRJNA611818) | marine sediment metagenome | isolation source: surface marine sediment (0.6m) | place: French Polynesia: Moorea | collected 2018-08
CGCCGAGGTACATGATGCAGTCGTCGTCGCCGATCACCGGGAGCGCGAGGCCGAGCGCTGCGGCCAGTCCGTTCGGCTCCGGTTGCACGATGTACTCGACGTCGAGATCGAGGGCCCTGCCGTCACCGACGGCCGCCCTGACATCGTCACCGGTTTCGGGCGAGACGATGATGATGACTTCCTTGACGCCTGCCCGTGAGAGATCACGAAGCCCGTAGAAGAGCACCGGCTCGTTGGCGACTGGGACGAGCTGCTTGGCGATCGAGTATGTCAGCGGCCGGAGCCGTGTCCCCCGCCCGCCGCTCAACACCACACCCTTCATCGAATCCGCTCCTTGATCGGCTTCCACCAATCGGCTCGCTGCTCGTACCACTCCACCGTCGTGGCGAGTCCCTCATCGAGCGTCACCGACGGCTCCCACCCCAAGGCGCGAATCCGGCTCGAGTCGACCGCATATCGAAGGTCGTGGCCGGGGCGATCCTCCACAAACTCGATCCGATCGTCCGACACACCCATGAGCGCAACGATCCGCTGGGCGAGATCCAGGTTGGTGATCTGATTGTCGGCACCGATGTTGTAGGTGAGTCCCGGTGTCCCGCGGTCGATGAGCAACTGGATCGCGGCGCAGTGGTCGTCGACGAACAGCCAATCTCGTTGGTTGATCCCGGAGCCGTACACGGGAAGGGTCTGACCGGTCATCGCTCGGGTGATGAAGACCGGCAGCACCTTCTCCGGAAACTGATACGGCCCGTAATTGTTCGTGCATCGGGTGATGATCGCGTCGTACCCGTACGTGACACCGTACGACTGCACCAGGAGGTCGGCTCCGGCCTTGCTCGCCGAGTACGGCGACGAAGGATGCAGCGGGTCGCTCTCGGCCGCACGTCCCTTCTCGAGTGATCCGTAGACCTCGTCGGTCGAGACCTGGATGAACGTCGGCACCTCGTGCCGGCGGGCCGCGTCGAGGAGCACGCCGGTGCCCACGACGTTGGTGCTCGTGAATGCGGTCGGATCGACGATCGAACGGTCGACGTGGCTCTCGGCGGCGAAGTTGACGATCACATCGGCGCCGGCGACGACCTCGTCGATCGCGTCGACATCTCGGATGTCGCCCCTGACGAACCGATGATTGGCATGGTCGTCGAGCTCGGCGATGGTTGCTTCGACGCCGGCATAGGTCAGTAGATCGAGGTTCACGACGACCGAGGACGGTTCGGTCTCGAGCACGCGACGCACGAAGTTCGAGCCGATGAACCCGGCGCCGCCGGTCACCACATATCTTCTGCTACTCACAACCCGCCTTTGCTCGCAAGTGCATCGTAGATCGGCAACCCCCGGGCACACCTGAATAGAAAGCCATCATGCGGGCATTCGGATGCCGGCCACCAAGCCGCGAATGCCGGCTCGAAAGGACTCGAGCGAGTCCGAGCGGATGAGCCGGTACACCGTGATGGCAGTGAACCCGACCCAGTACCCAAGTCGAGCCAAGCCCTTGGGACGGAGCCTCCCGTAGCGAACACCCGAGCGCGCCATGTGGTGTTGCTGGGTTCCAGAGAACCGGTGGCTGGCTTGCCCGGGCTTGGGATGGGTCACAACGGCGCGGGGCTCGACAACCACCGGCAGCGCTGCCTCGTGTGCACGATCGCAGAGATCGATGTCCTCGTAATACAGGAAGAAACCCGGATCGAACCGCAGCTGCGGCGCAGCGGTGTCGACGCGAATCAGCATGACGCACCCGGTCACGTAGGGAACCGCACGCGGACCCGGCCATGCACGATCGCGACTCGCTCCCTTGTCCCCGTTGCGTGACACGCCGTGCCACTGTCGGAACGACAATCCCTGTGCCCAGATCGTTTCCTCGTCCTGGTACACGACGAGCGGCGCCACAATGCCTGCGCCGAACGACTCGGCGGCCGCAGCCAGCAACTCGACGGCGCCGCCGGTGAACCTCGCGTCGGAGCTGACGAGCAGGACGTGGGGAATCTCCTCACTGCGAGCCCGGTCGATTGCGAGGTTTGCCCCGCCGCCGTATCCGAGATTCTCCCCCTCGCCGAGGATCTCAACCTGGGCGCCAACGGCTTCACGCAGCGATTCGCGGTCGCCGGGGCCATTGTCGACGACCCAGATCGGCATGTCCGGATAGCCGACAGTCGCGATCGATTCGACGGCGCCTGCGGTCACCTTGGGATCGCCGTAGTGCACGACCACCGTTGCGATGGGCGGGGTCGCCGTCATGACTCGTCGCCGCTGCGTCGAGCGCCGCGCACAAGCACGAGGCCAGAGACGACCCCGGCGATGAGATCGGCGACCAGGAACACGAGCCGGGACGCGGCAGCGAGCGCAATCGCTCCGCCGGTCGAGAGCCACGGAGCGAACAGGGCCACCAGGGCCGCCTCGCGGATGCCGAGCCCGTTCGGAGCCGGCAGCACGATGAACCCAACGACCCAGGCACCGACCAGCCCGAGAGTGGCCGCAGCGAAGCCGATCTCACCGCCCGGAAACAGCGCCTCACCGAGTAGCCACCCGTGGAGGCCGAGGACCAAGGCGCCCCCGATCGCGAGCATGCCGGCGCCCAGCAGGTGAGCACCACGTCCGGGGGCGATGCGGTACCGATCGCTCAGACGCAGGAGGCGAAGCAGGCCGAGCCGGAACCGTGGCACGTTGGCGACAACGGCAACCGCCATCGGGACGAGCCCGAGCACCCATGGCAGGTTGTACTCATCGGCCACGAACACGAAGGCCGCACCCGACACGAACGCCCCGGCGGTCACCGTGAACAACGCGTTCTCGACCCAGAGGCCGACCGACATCTTCGAATCGATGCCGGCGCGCCGCGACAACCGGTACTGCGACCCAATCTGCCAAACACCCCCTGGGATGTACTTGGCGACGTTCGAGCCGAAAAGCACGGCGTACAGATCCCAGAACGGCACGCGCGGTGCGTCGTGATAGGCGAGGACCCGCTGCGACGTCAACGCGGCGATGACATGGCTGACGAGCAGCGGCACGAGCGAGAGAGCGAGCGGGACCACGCGAGCATCGGCGACGAGCGAAGCGATCTCCGACCGGTTCGCGACGAAGGCCGCGACGATGAAGGCCACCGCCGCAACGGTCAGTACCAGGCCCGCGATCCGGATGATCCGGTCGCGACGAGACGGCTGGCCCTCGGCTGCCATATCGGAGGCGGCCGACTGCGGGGGTGGTGTCGCCACGAAACCTCCGTGGGAGCGATGGAGACAAGCCTCAACTCTAGGAGCGACGTTGCCGAATCGAAGGGACTGCACGAGCCACCTCTTCTCCGGGCGGTCCCTGAGGTGAGCTCACCCTATGCCTAATGTTCGATGACGCCGATCACAGCAGGAGCGAAGAAGACCACATGAGAGTTCACTACGCACAAGCGGTGTACGGCAGGGAGGAAATCGACGCGGCGACGGCGGTGCTCGAGAACCAGCCGCTGCAGCTCATGACCGGCCCGAATGTCGACGACTTCCAGTCGAGGATCGCCGCGTTGTTCGCCAAGCGCCATGGCCTGATGGTCAACTCGGGCTCGTCGGCCAACCTGGTCGCCGTCGGCGCACTCGCCCTGCCGAGTGGATCGGAGGTCATCACCCCCGCGCTCACGTTCTCCACTACCGTGGCTCCCCTGGTCCAGAACGGTCTCGTCCCGGCGTTCGTCGACGTCGAGCCGGGCACCTACAACATCGATGCCGGCCGGATCGAGTCGATGATCGGACCGAAGACGAGGGCCGTCATGATCCCCAACCTGATCGGGAACCTGCCCGACTGGGTGGAGATCCGCAAACTCGCCGACACACACGACCTCATCGTCATCGAGGACTCCGCAGACACGGTCGGGGCGAAGATCGATGGCGCCCCAGCGGGCCGATTCACCGATATCTCGACCACGAGCTTCTACGCGAGCCACGTGATCACCGCTGCAGGGTTCGGTGGCATGGTGAGCGTCAACGATCCCGACGTGCTGCGGCGCGCGCTCTTGTTGCGGGGGTGGGGGCGCGCATCGTCTGCGCTGGGTGAATCTGAGGCCACGGAGGACCGGTTCGGAATCGAGGTCGACGGGATCGAATACGACGCCAAGTTCGAGTTCCCGGTGATGGGATACAACTTCCTCCCGTCGGAGATCTCCGCCGCGTTCGGACTGAAGCAACTCGATCGGCTCGAGGAGTTCTCGCAGCGCCGGATCGACAACTTCGCCCGGCTGATGCGGTTCTTCTCCGAATACGCCGACTGGTTCATCCTGCCCCGGCAGCGTCCCGAGGTGCGCACGCCAAGGCTGGCCTTCCCGCTGACGGTGCGGAGCGTGGCTCCGTTCACCCGCCGCCAACTCCAGGAAGCCTTCGAGGGTGCGGACATCCAGACACGCGTGGTCTTCACCGGGAACATCCTGCGGCAATCCGGGTTCCGAGACATCGAGCGGCGGGAGAGCGCCGACGGCTATCCGCATACCGACGACGTGATGCGCGGTGGGATCCTGATCGGCTGCCATCACGGCCTCGAGGCGGCGCAGCTCGGCCACATCGAAGCAACGTTCGAGGCGTTCGCTGCCGCATGGCGGTGACGCTGCCGCCCGTCCTCATCACGGGTGCCACCAGTTTCATCGGCACCCGCTTGGTGGCAGCACTCGTCCCGGAAACAGAGACCCACATCCTGGTGCGGACACAGAGTGACACCTCGGCATTCGCCGACGAGGGTGGGCCCGTGATCCACCGCCACGATGGGTCCTCTGCGCAGATCCTGACCGCATTCGAAACCGCACGGCCCGCCGTGGTGTTTCATCTCGCCACTCAGTATCTGCGGACGCACCGGCCGGACCAGATCGACGGCCTCGTCGACGCCAACATCCGCTTCGGCACCCATGTGTTGGAGGCAATGACGAGCGTCGGCGCCAACACGCTCATCACGGCTGGATCCCACTTCCAGCACTACCGAGGTGACTCGCCGCTCAACCTGTACGCGGCGACGAAGAACGCGTTTGAGGCTGTCGCGCAGTACTACCGGGATGCACATGGGCTCCACGACACCGTGGTGACGCTGTACGAGGTGTACGGCCCCGACGATCCACGCCGCAAGATCGTGAATGTTCTCGTCGCGGCTTTGCACAGCGGCGACGTCGTTTCCACGCCTTCGATCGATGTGGAGCTGGATCTGGTGTACGTCGACGACGCGGTTGACGCGCTCGTCGCATGCGCCCGCGGCGCCGTCGCGCGGTCGTTCCCCCCGGGATCACGGTTCTCGGCATCCTCGAGCCACCTCGTCACCATGTCGGAGCTCGTGACCCTGGTCGAGCACGTCGGCGGCCGGGCAATCACCGTCGATCCCGGCGGCTACGAGCTGCCTGAGCGTACGATCATCTCACCCGCCGGTGGAGACCCGGTGCCGAACTGGGCTCCGCAGGTGGAACTGGCCGAGGGCATTCGACGCGTCTTGGAGGCGATTGGTGCGAGTTGAACCACTCGAGATCGACGGGTTGGCGCTCATTCACCTGGACGTGCATCGCGACGAGCGCGGATGGTGGTCCGACGTCTATCGCTCAGACGTGTTTGCCGCACATGGATTGATCGATCATTGGGCCCAAGACTCTCATTCACGGTCCGTCGCAGCTGGGACCGTTCGCGGTCTCCACTATCAGGATCCACCGCACGCCCAGGCCAAACTGGTGCGGGTGCCCAGAGGCTCGGTCCTCGACGTCGCCGTCGATTTACGCACGGACTCACCGACGTTCGGACGCCACGCTGCCGTCGAGTTGGCCCTCGGCGTCGCCTTCTACATTCCGGAGGGATTCGCCCACGGGTTCTGCTCGCTCGAAGACGACACCGACGTGGTGTACAAGATGTCGACGGTCTACGCACCGGAGAGCTACCGCGGCATCGCATGGGACGACCCGGATCTCGGTATTCAATGGCCGGTCCAGGCCGATGCTGCCATCGTGTCCGAGGCCGACGCCGCCCGGCCCCGCCTGCGCGACGCCGACCTGCGATTCTGACGCAGGCAACCGGCGTCAGCTGAGAGCGGCGATCAACTGGAGCCCGAATGCGATCGCCGCCGTCCCCATGAAAGCGACGCGCCGCAGGCGATGCTTCGCCACCCACTCGCGGTAGGAGAGGACCAGCAGCGGGGCCGCGGCAACGAGTGGTTCGAGCGGATACCGGTAACCGACGAAACCCTCTCCGCCGGAGAAGCGGTTCGCTTTGAGTTGCAGCAGCAGGTACAGCAACCCCCCGATCGCGGCACCCCGTGCCCACTTCGGTGCGTGCCGCCACCCGGTGACCAAACCGCCTGCGAGGACGATGAGGAACGGCGACCACACCAGCATCCCGCGCCGGGGGTCGACGAACGCTCGAAACACGTTGCCGAGGTAACCCGAGAAGTCGAGCGACAACGCGCTGTCGATCAGGCCCGACTCGTATCCACCGCTGATCGAGGCCGAACCGAACACCACCGAGTTGTAGCCGACGACTGCAGCGAGGCCGAGCCCGATGCCGGCGGCGAGCCGCATCGCATCGCCCCAACGCCGTCCGTCCCAGAACGTTCCGACAGTCGCACCCGCACCCATCAATGCCGTCGGGGGACGGGTCAGCACACCGAAGCCGTACGCAACACCCGAGCCCCACGCATTGCCCGCGGCCACGAGCAAGCCCCCGAGGGCAATCCACATCATCGCCGGGCCGTGTTGCCACAGGGAGTCGGCAGCCACTCCCCACGCCGAGGTACCCAAACCGGCGACGTAGGCGGCGGCGAGGGCGAGGCGCGGGCCCACCGTCCTCGAAACCGTCAGCGCGAGGAAGCCGAGAGCCAGCGCCACCGACAACGCGGCAGCCGCCGCAGCCGGCGTCAGCGGTGGGATCAGGATCTCAACGGTGTCGAACTCGGCGCGTTCGTTGGTCGGGCGAACCTCGATCAGCTCGGCATCGTTCGGCCCGACCGCATAGAAGGGAGCCGCCCACAGCGCAGTACCCGGCGGGTACTTGCTCACAGCGGTGTCGTCGACGGCGACGAACCAACCGACCGACCTCCAGTACTCCGGCGCAGTGAACTCTGCGTACTCGTCGAGGTACAGCGACCCGGTCGTGCCGAGCTTCCACGCCGGCGCTACGTTCGAGAAGGGGTCGATGTGGTACGGACGTCCGCGGCTCGCCGTCATGAAGAACACGGCGAACAGCGGCAGGACAACCAGCAGGAACAACACGATGGGCGACAACGAATCCAACTGCCGTCCGACCACGGTGAATCGGCGGCGGTCGGTTGCCGTCGTAGGTGATCGCTCGTCGATGATGGGCCCTCCGGGGGTCAGTCTGTCATCTTTCGGCCACGATCGTTCGACCTTGAACACCCGCAGCGGGTCATGCCGACGGTTCGCCCCAGCCACCTCCGCCGGGGGTCCGCACGATGAGCCGATCGCCGGGCTCCACATCGACCGTGACCTTGCCCGGCAGACGCTCCGGTGTCGAGCCTCTTCGGATCAGCCAATCCTCGCCGCATTGCCCGGGCTCGCCGCCGGCGAGTCCCCACGGTGGGACCCGCCGCCGCTCACCCATGAGCGAGAGGGTCGCCGGTTCGTGGAACTCGATCTCGCGCTCGATGCCCTCTCCGCCCGCGAACTCGCCGGCGCCGCCGCTGCCGCGGCGTAGCCCGTACCGGATGATGCGGAACGGGTAGTGCGCCTCGAGCGACTCGGTCGGCGTGTTCTTCGTGTTGGTCATGCCGGTATGGATCCCGGACTGGCCGTGGCGTCCCGGCCGACCGCCCTGCCCGCCGCCGACGGTCTCGTAGTACGCAAAGTCGTCGTTGCCTATCAGCACGTTGTTCATCGTGCCCTGTCCCGCTGCCGGCACCCGATCCGGCGCGGCCTGAGCAAGAGCTCCGAGCAGCACGTCGGCGATCCGTTGGCTCGTCTCGACGTTGCCCGCCGCCACGGCGGCCGGCGGCTCGGCATGGACCAGGGACCCGGGTTCGGTGAGCAGCCGCAGCGGGCGGTAGCAGCCTCCGTTGGCCGGGATCGTCGGGTCCGTCGCCACCCGCATTGCGTAGTAGAGGCAGGATCGGGTGACCGCTTCGACGGCGTTGATGTTCCCTTCGATCTGTTCACACGTCCCGGTGAAGTCGGCGACGGCGTGGTCGCCGTCGATCGTGACGACAACCCTGATCGCAAGGTCGTCGGTCCCCCACTCCATCACGTCGGCGAAGGCGTAGCTGCCGTTCGGGAGCATGTCGATGGCGGCCCGCATGCGCCGCTCGCCGTAGTCGAGCAACGCGCCGGCGATCTCGAAATAGCGGTCGATGCCGACCTCCGTTGCGAGCTGCTCGAGCCGAAACGCTCCGGCTTCGTTCGCGCCCAGCTGGGCGGAGAGATCCCCGAGCCGTTCCGCCGGCGTTCGGGTCGCAGCGAGGAAAGGCTCAACGAATCCGGGAAGCCACTCGCCGCCGCGAACCGCAGGAGTCGGTGCGACTCGATGGCCCTCCTGGTCCACGGTCGTCGCGTGGGCCGGCATCGATCCCGGGGCCTCGCCGCCGACGTCGGCGTGGTGGGCCCGATTCGCCGACCAGCCGATCAACCGGCCATCGAGATGGACGGGCCGCACCAACGTGAGGTCGTTGAGATGCGTGCCCCCGTAGTACGGGTCGTTGACCGCGTACTGCATCCCCGGCTCCATCGACGAGCCGAACTGATCCAGGACCGCAGCCACCGAGGCAGGCATGGAGCCGAGGTGGACGGGGATGTGCTCCGCCTGCGCCAGCATCTCTCCGGACGGGACGAACACTGCGGCAGAGCAGTCGGCTCGTTCCTTGATGTTCGGCGAGTACGCGGTCCGTCGCAGAACGATGCCCATCTCATCGGCGACTGAGGCGAGCCGATTCCGAGCGACTTCGAGGGTGACAGGGTCGACACTCACCAGTCGATCTCCAATGCACCGCTCTCGTGGACGACGGCTCGGTCGCCCGGATGGAGGAACGTGGTGGCGTTGGTCTCTTCGATCACTGCCGGTCCGATCACCTCGGAGCCCGGGGCGAGACCTTCGCGGTGCACGACCGCAGCGTCGACGACGCCCGCATCGACGCGCACGGGCCGCACGCCTCGCGTCGAGCTCCCTATCGGTTCGGGTGCTGGGATCGCGTCCCAGGTGAGTGCCGGGCGCCCGATGGCGGCGGCTCGAACCGTCACCGCTTCGACGGGATCCGACGGCCGGGCGAACCCGTTGCGGACCCGATGGCGTTCGTGGAACCGGGACTCGAGCGCCGGCCAGCCGTCCCCTGTTGCATAGGGAACGGTGAGCTCGTGTGCCTGGCCGATGTAGCGGACGTCGACCTCGGTGGTCACCGTGCCGGCAACGCCGGTCGTCGCCTGCAGCTCGGCTGCTGCTGACGTCGCGACGGTGGCGACCGCAGCGTCGAGATCGGTCGAGGACGCTCGCGGCAGCATCACCGTCCGCGCCGCATCGACTCGTGGGGGGCTCAGGAGGAGGCCGAGGGCGGAGAACACACCGGCGTGAGCAGGCACCACCACACCGGCCATGTCCAGTCGTCTCGCCAATGCCGTGGCGTGCAGGCCGCCGGCGCCGCCGAACGCCACCAGCCAGGCCGAGCGAGGGTCAGCGCCCTCCTCGATGGAAACTCGACGGAGTGCGCCCGCCATCACCTCTTCGACAACTTCGACCATGCCGAGTGCCGTCGCATCCGCCCCGAGGCCGACGGCCGCGCCAACCCGCTCCAGGGCATCCGTCGCGAGGTGGCTCTGGATCGGGAGTCGCCCGGCGAGACGCGTGTTGGGATCGATCCGGCCTAGCTGCACGTTGGCGTCGGTCACGGCGGGATCGACGCCGCCGCCGCCGTAGCAAGCGGGGCCGGGAATCGAACCGGCGCTGCGCGGTCCTACGCGCAAAGAGCCGCCCGGATCGATCCAGCCAACCGAACCGCCGCCGGCACCGACGGTGTGGACGGCAACCGATGGCATCAGGCAGGCGTAGCCATCGATGGTCCGGCCGTACGTGATCTCGGGTCGGCCGTGCTCGATCCGGCAGACATCGGTCGACGTGCCCCCCATGTCGAAGGTGACGATCCGGTCGCGGCCGAGCGCTCTGCCGAGTGCAGTCGACGCAACGACGCCACCTGCCGGACCGGACAGGAGGATCGCGGCCGGCAGCTGGGCGGCCGCGGCGAGTGGCATCAGGCCGCCGGAGGACCGCATCACGGCAACATCCGGCGGCAGCCCGGCGTCGCGAGCCCGCACGGCGAGGGCATCGAGGTACCGGCCGACCACCGGCATGAGGTAGGCGTTCAGCACGGTGGTGGACGTCCGCTCGAACTCGCGGA
>JAAUYD010190680.1_pt1 | contig 10325 bp, 9 predicted proteins | sample 7278101 | NCBI WGS metagenome assembly JAAUYD01 (sample SAMN14350128, study PRJNA611818) | marine sediment metagenome | isolation source: surface marine sediment (0.6m) | place: French Polynesia: Moorea | collected 2018-08
GCAACAGGGCCTTCCATACATTGATCTGGAAATTGGTACCCTTGACCTGCAGATGAAAGGGGCGGGCGCTCTTCTGGCGGTCTATTTTGAATATCGCCTGAACGATCGGGCAGACGGCCGTTGGGTTCTCGATAAATTCGGAATCGGGCCACTTATCACTAAGTTGGCCCAATGGTTCGGATCGTCCGCCGGAATCCACGAACCCGCAATAGCATATCCCCCGTTGCGTCGTCGCCAACAGGCACTCCCCGAAAGGCGATTCACATACAGCGTACGAAATCTGAAGTCCGGCTCCCTGTTTTTTAAATTCGCCCGGCGTCATGGCCTCGAAGGTGACGAATAAATCGTGAAGGCGGCTGGGGCCTGAGAGGCCCGCTTCCAGAGCGGTTTCAAGAAGGCTTTTTGATTCATTCAGTCGCTTTTTGGTGTGGTTCAGGGTTGTCAATTGCATGAACTGAATCGGGCTGATCCCGGCCCAGCGTTTGAACAGCCGGTCAAAATGGTATTTGCTCAGATGTACGCTTTGCGCCATCTGATCCAGGGTCGGCTGGGATCTGAAGTTCGCTTCAATGAATTGAATGGCCTTTTCTATGCGTCGAAAATCCCTGGACGGCTGCAAATCATCGGTTGTGTTCACTCCAACCCCCTGGCGTTTGATGGTTTCCATCAACTTAATCGAATCAGCCAACGATGGCGACCCGAATCTTGCTGATTTTTAGAGCAAGATTCGGGTCGCACCATCCCCCTGCAAGCGTGTACCCATACAACGAGCAACAACGAAGGCGAATTTCAGGCGCTGCCGATGGGTCAGGGGGGGCAATATGAAGGCACCGAGAAGCAGGCGGACATCCGGAACCGGCAACCGGCCAATGGGCTTTCAGGACTGGGGGCTGATCATCATCTTATCCGTTCTATGGGGCGGCTCATTTTTCTTCGTGGGCGTGGCCGTCAAAGCGATGCCGTCGCTCACGATTGTGTTGTGCCGGGTCGCGTTGGCGGCGGTTATTCTTCTGGCGGTCGTTTATCTCAAAGGGGATAAGATGCCCGCATCACGGGCCTTGTGGGGTGGGTTTATCGTCATGGGGGCCTTGAACAACTTGATCCCCTTCAGTTTGATTGTCTGGGGCCAAACCCATATCGAAAGCGGTCTGGCAAGCATCTTGAACGGTACGACGCCCATATTCAGCGTCGTCCTCGCCCATTTTCTGACCAAAGATGAACGGCTGACCACGCGCCGGATATCAGGCGTCGTGACAGGTTGGGCCGGGGTGGCGGTGTTGATCGGGATAAATTCGCTGCAGGGTATCGGGATCGAAGTGTTCGGGCAGATTGCCGTCCTGGGGGCTGCCCTTGCATATGCCTGTGCAGCCATCTACGGACGCCGATTCAAAGGTTTCAGCCCGCTTGTGGTGGCCACCGGCATGCTGTGCGCTTCGACCCTCATGATGACCCCATTGGCACTATGCGTTGATCAACCCTGGAATCTCTCTCCGGGTATCTCGACGATGATGGCGCTCGTGGGACTGGCGGCGATCAGCACGTCGCTGGCCTACATCATCTATTTCAGGTTGTTGGCCACGGCCGGACCGACGAATTTACTGTTGGTGACGTTTTTAATCCCCCTCAGTGCCATTTTGCTTGGCGTGCTGTTCCTGGGCGAACGACCGGGCTGGAACGCATTAGCGGGCATGGGGCTGATATTTACGGGGTTGGTTGTTATCGACGGGCGCTTGTTGAATCGGTTCAAACGCCAAGCGGAAGTTTGGTTTGCTGACAGTTGATCCGCCGTCGATCATCGCGCCGCATTTTGCGGACGGGGTTTAAACGCATCGGACAATCCATCTGGATGGGGCGATGAGGATATCCCTTCGGGCTTTAATATGGCCAACCCCAAGGTTGTGATCGATGTTGATCGTTTCGCGCAAGATAATCAAGCGACCTTTTTTCTCTCCCGTCGCGATTAAACACTTGTTTATCGGAGCGTCCAAATTTGATACGGTCAGGCATCGATCCGGATCTTGCTCGGATGCCAGGTTGATGGAGGCCCGCACAATTGCCCGCCCTGAGATCAAATCAAACGAAGACGTTGATTGCGGTTCTGGCTGCAATTTCATTGATTTCGGTGCTATCCTGTGGAGACGGCACGACGGTGCCGTCCAATCCATTTCCGGAAGAAGACTGGCCGACCGCCCCACCCGAGACCCAGGGCATGCGCTCGGGCGTGCTGGCCGAGATGTTGGCATACATCGAGGAGCGAAGCCTCCACATCGACAGCATCCTGATCGTGCGCAACGGCCATCTGGTCCTGGATGCCTATTTCTGGCCCTTCAAACCAGGGGAAAAGCACATCATCTACTCCTGCACCAAAAGTGTCATGTCCGCCCTGATCGGCATCGCGGTCGATAAGGGCTACATTCAAAGCGTCGACCAACCGGTTACGGATTTTTTCCCGGATAGGTCCCTCGCCCGTCTGGATGCGCGCAAGGCCTCGATGACGCTCGAGAACCTGCTGACGATGACCTCCGGTTTGGACTGCCGGGATTCATATCTCTACCGCTGGCAAGGCCTGATTGAAATGCGGACCAGCGACGATTGGGCGCAATATGTCCTCGACCTGCCGATGGCTGCGACGCCGGGCGACCAGTTTGAATACTGCAACGGGGTTTCCCACCTGCTGTCGGTGATCATCCACAACGCCACCGGGATGCGGACCCTGGCGTTTGCCCGGCAACATCTTTTCGGGCCCCTCGGCATCCAGGATGTCGGCTGGGACACGAGCCCCCAGGGCGTCGATATCGGGTATGGCGAAATGCGGCTGAGACCCCACGACATGGCCCGGCTCGGCTGGTTGTATCTGAACCGGGGGCGCTGGGCCGACAGGCAGATCGTACCGGAAGCCTGGGTGACAGCCTCCACCCGCGGCCATGTCGACGCCACCCTTTTCGACCGCTACGGCTACCAGTGGTGGGTCGAGGATTCGGGTTACTACGCCGCCGTCGGCTTCAAGGGGCAGCGCATCTTCGTTCTACCTCAGAAGAATATGGTGGCCGTATTCACGGGTGATCTGACCGGCAGAGAAAGCCTGATGGCCAAAGAACTGCTCGAGGATTTCATTATCCCGGCCGCTTCGTCATCTCAACCCCTGCCTGCCGGCGAAGGCGATCAGGCCCGGCTGGCCGAACGGGTGGTTCATGCGGCCGAAGAGAAGACCGGGGGGCTTACCTGGATTTCGAAGGCCGAAGGGGTGGCCAAGGACGGGGTTTTCACGCGCACCGTCCCGCCGGCGTTTGCGTTTACCTACCCCTTCGGCAGCAAAAAAGCGGGCCTCGTCTACCCCGGCCAGATTATGCGCATGAAAGCCCCCGGCGATTATCATTTCTCTGTTTATATCGGCGATATCCCCGAGGGCATCGCCCTGGAAGACTTCGGCCCGAACGCCTATGCCCGGTCGCTTGCAAAGTTCGGAACCCAGATCCGGGTCACGTCCAACCGGGAAATCACGCTGCGCTGCGGCACCCGGGCGTACCGCACCGTCATCCGGTGGCTGGCGGACGATTTCTGGCCGATCAAGACCCTGGTGGTGAGCGCTTACAAGGACGGCAAGTTGGTTTGCCTGTCGGCCCATCCCTGGCACAACACTTACCGCGCCGAACCCATTGTGGCCAGTTTGAATTTCAACCCGGAGATTTCACGCCCCTGAAATGTTCATTTGGCGAGGCATCACGGGAGATGCCGTAGTTATCTACGGCGAGCCCCTGATAACAAAGCCGATGGACACCTCAGGGCGCGCCCGTAAGGTGAGATTTCTGTTACGATTTTCGCTTCAACATCCGGGCGCCAATGGCGCCATGGTAGCTATGGCCAATCTTAGGTCCAACGCCTTGATATTTTTTGAATTACTCAACATGTAGACAATAATTCATGCAATTTGGGGGTTAAATCGCCGGGGGGCGTTGGGCGAGGCGGCGTCAATTGGCGATCAGGCCGTCAACCCCCCATCGCAGATGATGCTGGCCCCTGTCGAGTAGGAGGATGCATCCGAAACCAGGTAGAGAACGGCCGCGGCCATTTCCATGGGCCGGGCCGCCCGCTTCATGGGGATCGCGTTGAGCACGCCCGCGTCTTCGGCGAGCACACCGGCCAGCTTGGTGGCGGTCAATCCAGGAAGAAGGGCGTTGACGCGGATGTTGTCGTTCACGAGTTCCTTGGCAAAACCCTTGGTCATCGACACCAGCCCGGCTTTGGTGATGGCGTAAACGCCCTGGAAAGCCATGGGGGTCACCGCGTTGACCGAGGACACGTTGACGATGGCGCCGCCGCCGGAGACTTTCATCAGACGGGCGGCGTGCTGGATCATGAAAAACGGCCCCTTGAGGTTGACCTCGAAGGTTTTGTCCCAGGCCGGCTCCGGGGCGTCGACCATCGGCCCGAAATAGGGATTCGTGGCCGCGTTGTTGATCAAAATGTCGAGGCGGCCGAATTGGGCTCCAATTTTTTCGAAGAGCTCCTCGATTTGATCGGTGTAACCCATGTGACAGGCATGCGCTACGGCCGACCCGCCGGCTGTGGCGATTTTGTCCGCCACCGCTTCGAGCCCCTCGGTCTTGCGGCTTACCAGGATACAGTGCGCCCCGTGTTCCGCCAGGGTTGTGGCGATCGCTTCGCCAATGCCCCGGCTGGCACCCGTGATCAAGGCGATTTTGCCGTCGAGTGCAAAGTCGACCATGCGTCTTCCTCTCTGTGCTTGTTCGGCTCGATCCTCCGGCGGCTTGCGACACACACGGGCGCCTGGATCGGTTTATTAGGCCTCGGCCCGGCACCTGCCGTCAGGTCGCATCCGGCGTCAGCGGGTCTCCCCATTATCAGGACGCCGGCTCCGGAGCAATAGCGGTCCACCCGACCTCGGAAGGCATCGCACCCGCGTTTCCACTCTGCGCCCTTTATCATGACGGCGGTCCGGTCCGATCGGCTTGACTTGCCGGCGGCTTGCGCCTAAAATTTTTCACAACTTTCGGCTGCCGCGGGACGTGCCTTGATAACGCCCGGTAGCCGGTCGCCGCGGCACGATGGGCGACTTCCTCAAGACGCGCCAAGGTCATGCCATATGACAACCAGTCGAGAGCGACATCCATCCGGGACCGGGCCGTTCATCGGCCTTTTGCTGCTGGCAGCCGTATTCAGCGGCTGCATGAAGTCCGAGTCCGTCCGGACCGCAACAGCCCCCGCGGCGGATCCCTGCGGAGAATACCGGACGCTGGAACAGGAATTGCGGGCGGCCCGTAAAACGCTTGCCCGCCAGCGCATCGAGCTGAACCGGGCGGAGGCCGAGCTCAATCGGATTCAACTTAAGCTGCTCGAAGAAAGCGCGGGCAAGGCGGCCCTGAAAAAGCGTCTCAGCGCCCGGGAGAAAATGCTGGACGAGGCCGTCCAGGAAGTGGTGCGGGCCAAGGCCAAGCTGAGGACCATCGAAAGCCGGGCGGAAGCGGCTTCGACCATGGCCGAGGCCGAGATCGCCCTGCGGACCACGAAAGAAGGCTTGGCCGCCGGGTCGCGCGGGCAAGGGGAAAATTTGGCGCGGGCCGAAGAGCTTCTCAAAATGAGCACACGCGAATTCAGAAACGAGAACTATGGCGGTGCGCTCTACCTGGCTGGCCAGGCCCGCGGTCATATCAACACCGTTCAGCTCCATCAGGCCTCAGGCGCGGGTAACGCTTCCCAGCCGGGCGAGACGCCGTTCACGCAACCGCTGCCGCTCAAAATCCTCAAGCGCTGTAATTTCCGTCGGATGCCGGATTTGAAAGGTTCGGTCATCGAAGTCCTGGACCAGGGCACCCTGATCGTCGCTTTCGCCCACATGGACAACTGGCTGCGGGTTCATACCGAAGACGGCCGCGCCGGCTGGATCCACCAATCCCTTGCGGGGGTCCGCTGACCACGGGCCGGCCATCGCGGTTACCCGATCTGTTCCCAAATATCGCCCCCATCAGCCGACCGGCCGGTCGACCTCGAATCCATGCCGCAGCGCCAGTTTCTCGAACATGGCGGCCAGTCCCGTGCCGAGGGTGAATAGGGCGCCGATATCGAGGTTCTGGCCGGCGGCGGCGTCGAAGTACACCTTGAGGCTTGATGCCATGCCGTCCTCCGGGCGCCAGTAGCAGATCATGATCGGAACCATTGGCAGCGGCTCCAGAACGACCGAGATATCGGATTGGAACTGTTGCGGCACCCGGCGGGCGCTGAAAAGGTGCACCATGTCGTTGAAAAGATCCGGGTAGATGTCCGCTACACGCTGCATGGCGGCTTCGCACCGTTTCTGGAAAAGCGGGTAGCGCTCCTTGCCTTCGGCCAGCTCGCGCAGGGAGACCCAGTTGCCGGAGGCCGGCACGCCTTGGGCGTAAAGGACGTAGTGCAGAAAAGGGACGGCCACCCAGGGATTCACGTGAATGTCGGCAGACAGACGCCCCTGGGCGTCCACCTTGAAATCCTTACCCATGATTTTCAGCGCCAGCCGGCCGTCTTCGTAGTGGGCTCCGATGCGGGCTGCTGCGGCCGCAAGGTCCGTCTGCCGGACGGCAGCCAGGAGTTTTTGCAGATAGTCTTCCCCGTTCTGCTCCCCGGCCTCGCAAGCTGAACTTTCCCCACGGTAGCGGGCGATGACCTCGGGTGTCAGGCGGGGGCAGTCCTGGATTGATTTATGCCCGGTGTAGACCGCTCCGGCAAAGGCCAGGCAGGTTTTGCGGCCGCATTCCTGGCAGTTGGATTTTTCGAGCAGCGCAAAGATCTCCATCGCGCTTTTGGGGCGGGTCATGCGCAACCTCTCATGGGTAAGCGTTCTCCGGTGTTGGGTCGCTGCTTTTCGCCGTCAGAAAAAACCCGACCGATCATTGCCCTCAGGGACCGACACGAACCGCGGCCTTGGGCATGCCTCGATCGCCGGCGAAACGGATCAGTTTTTTTCGACGAGACGGATCGGGCCGGAATCACGGTCGGTGCGCTTGCGGTCGGCCGCTTGCCTAACCTTGTTGCGTCCGTCCTTCTTGGCGTCGTAAAGCGCGCGGTCCGCCTCCTGGATGAGCTTCCGGGGCGTGTCGCCGTCCCCGGGGAAGAAGGCGGCCCCGATGCTGACCGTCACGTTGATCGAGGCGTCGCTGCTGAGGATCGTCTCCTGGGCGCAGCGCCGGCGGATCCGCTCGGCCGCCTCCATGCTGGTGTGCGGTTCGATTTCGGTCAGCAGCACGATAAACTCCTCTCCCCCGTAACGGGCCACATAGTCGCAGTCGCGAATGGTTTCACGGAACACGGCGGACAGGCGGCAGAGGACCTCGTCGCCTTGCGGATGCCCGTGGGTGTCGTTGACCTGTTTGAAGTGGTCGATATCGATCATCAGGAGGGTAAAAGGGTGCCGGTGGCGCCCCGAACGGATCACCTCGCCGGAAAGGGTTTCCATGAGGTGCTTGCGGTTGTAAAGGCCGGTCAGATCGTCGGTGATCGAGAGCCGGTGGAGGGCCTTGTTCTTCTCCTGGAGCGTTTGGTTGACACTGTCGAGTTCCTCGCGGCCGTGTCTCAGGCGGGCCACCATGTGGTTGAAAACCTGGGTAAGGAATCCGACTTCCGAGCGGCTGCGGACCGGCAGGTCGATGTCGAGATTGCCGGCCGCCACCTGGGCGGCACCCTCGCTCAGCCGTCGCAGCGGCCGCACGATGGTCAACCCCAACAGATAGGCGCACAGGCCCAGGCCCGCCAGCAGCCCCGCCACGATGATCAGGGTCAGCTTCCGCAGGTGATCGATACGGGCGAAAGCCTTCTGCCGGTTGGTTTCGGCCACGATGCCCCACCCCAGGCTGGGCACGATCTGGAGGGTGCCGATGACGGTGGTTCCCCCGGGGGCGGTGTAAGTGATGGGATCGCCCGGGTGGGCGAACAGTTTTCCGTTCGGCACGGCCTTGATGGGCGCGGTGCTCGCGGTGCGTGCGGATGGGCGGGAGCTGGCCATGAGCTTGCCGCGGCGATCGATCATGAGCAGGTCGTCGATTTCCGCCTGCGCATGATCGGCCAGCACCTGGTCTACGGCGGCGGCGGCGAGTTTGGCCCCGAGCACGCCAAGCAGTTCGTTATTGGGCGCCAGGATCGGATCGGCGATCAACATGACGCGTTCTTTCAATAACGGATCGAAGTAAACGTTGCCCACCACCGGTTCTTTCAAGCGGACCGAATCCTGCCAGTTGGACGGCAGGTTCGGCGGGGAGGCTCCTGGCATGCTGGTGGCCAGTAGGTTGCCGTTGAGATCCAAGATCATCAATTCACGGTAGTCCGTGAATTTCTGCCGGACCGAGTGGAGGTAATCCTGCAGCATGTTCTGCGCCACGAGGTTTTCAAGGCGCGCGCCGCGATGGTGCAGGATTTTGGCCAGGTTTTCGGACACGATGTATGAGCTTGAAAAAACCCTCACGTCATAGAGGCGTTCCTTGATCCACAGGTCGAGTTCGCGCGAAGACTGGGATGCAATGTCCCGCAGCCCCTGCTCGATCTTTTCATTCAAAAAACGCGTGGTCTGGATGTAGGAGAGGCTCCCCAGGGTCAGGGCCGGAATGATGGTGGCCACCAGCGTAAAAACCAGAATCCGGGTTTTGATGCTCTGCATCCCCGGGATCTTCCGGAAAATCGGCTGGCGATCGCCGCCGCTGCTATCGGGGGAAGCATTGTCCAAAGGCTGACCTGCCTGTCCGCAGTCTGGGTTTAATAGTTAAGGCTAACAAATAATTGATATCATGAAACCTTTGAATGTCAACGCCGGGCGCTTGCACCGCAGGAAACCGCCGCCGCGTTGCGATGCCGGTTTACATCCACGGGCGATTGCGTATATAAAACCACCATGCCGGGATTGCGCGGGTGGACCGCCGATACCCCTCGGCTGCCCCCGCTCCTGCCCGCAGAAAACGGTCGACAAAGCCCAACCGATGATGATCGATGAGCGATTGGTATCTCTATCTTGTCCGCTGCAGCGATGGCCGTCTTTATACGGGCGTTACCACCGACGTCGATCGCCGCTTCAAGGCCCACCAGGAGGCGCAAGGGGCCAAATACCTCCGTGGGCGGGGGCCGCTGGCGCTGGTCTATCGGGAGAAAATCGGCGACAAGCGCCTGGCTTTCAGGATTGAACACGCGGTCAAGCGCTGGCCCAAGTCCAAAAAAGAAAACCTCGTTCGTGCGGGTTCGGGCTGCCTGGCGCTGATCGGCGGACCCTGATGACCTGCCGTCGAAAACGCATCATCGATAGGCTTTCGTTAGGTACGCGCCCCCGTGACATTCCGACCCACCCGGGGCAACCAGAAAGGAGGTCGCCATGGCCATCGAAGCCATCATCAAACGCCGCGTCCAACAGGGGCAGCAGGCCAAGCAACTGGTTCCCCTGCTCATGCAACTGCGCGCCAAGGCGGTCCAGCAGCCGGGCTACCTGTCCAGCGAGACCCTGAGCAATATCGACAACCCCGAGGAGTGCCTGGTGATCAGTCGCTGGCAGACCATCGAAGACTGGAATGCCTGGGTCACCAGCGAAACCCGGTCCGCCATTCAGGCCAAGATCGACGCCATCGCCGGCAGCGATCAGGAAATCAAGGTTTATGCGCCGATGGTGCTGCGGCCGGGATGATCGTCCGGGGAGGGTTCCGTTTTCAGAATCGGTCTCAGATAAAGGATCGCCGGTGACGTGCATTGGCCCTGCCTCGAGGAGGAAGACAAACTCTCGCGCCAGGCGGCGGTATTACCCCGCCGTTTGAACGCGGTTGCTGATGCGGCGCTTTATATCTGCACCTGAGGCCAGGCGCGCACCGGTCCGTATGGTCATGAAAGCCACTCAGCGACACCATTGCGATCAAAGCAGCGACAACGGGGCGAACACGAATTAAGGCGCGGTCGTAATTCTATTCCACCCACGCCGTTCCGGGCGATACCGGGAGGTTCAAATCCTCCGCATCGAAGAATTGATACCCGGAACCAGGCGCGACCGTTAAGCGCTGCCCAGACGGGCAAACAGGTCATACCCAGGAAGCCCCTTTGTCTACCAAAACCCTTGGGGGGGGGGTAGAAAAACGCTTTGGCGGCCCAAGCTCGGCCCCATCAGGACCAACGCTGATCTCGAAACCAGCATCGGCGAAATCTTCCAACGACCCTGGCTCGAATGAAAACCAGTCAGCCTCTCCAGCTTAATTGCGAAGGCGAACTTATCTGCCCATCCCCCCAAAACCGGATACAACCGAGAATCGGTCAGGTGTCGAGGATCGCGCGTACTTTGGAAAGCAGTTTTTGGACGGAGAAAGGTTTTTGGA
>JAAUYD010095456.1_pt1 | contig 10320 bp, 6 predicted proteins | sample 7278101 | NCBI WGS metagenome assembly JAAUYD01 (sample SAMN14350128, study PRJNA611818) | marine sediment metagenome | isolation source: surface marine sediment (0.6m) | place: French Polynesia: Moorea | collected 2018-08
AGCAATCCCAAAGACCTTGTGATTGCGTCGTTTCACTTCGTTCCACTCGCAATGACATACTATGGGTATGCTCCCGGACATGATATAACTCCTAACTCTTAACTCTTAACCCTTAACTCTTAACTCTTAACTCTTAATTCTTAACTCCTACCTGTCAACTGTCAACCGTCAACTGTCAACCATCAACTGTCAACCGTCAACTGTCGTAAATCAATTTTGTTTGATATCTGGTAACAATAACTTCAGACTTATACAATCGATCAACTCCCAAAGATTGTATTTCCATTGACTTATATGTTAGTAAAAATACATAGACAAATTCAAGATAAAAGTTACACTGATCAAGCTAAATACTGACATGAAATCATTTGTCTTATAGTCCTAATGTAACTTTATTTGATGGTTTTCCAGCCATGACTCAATTATGATCGATGTTTGTAACCATTTCCTGTAATCTACAAGATGTCTGCTAATTCTTCGCCTGATATAGCCACTGTTTGGCATGGTTTAGAAATTGAAAAATCCCTAGAACTGCTATCTAGCAATGTAGATAATGGCTTAACATCCCAGGAAGTACAACAGCGTTTACAAGAATATGGTGCCAATGAACTAGAGGAAGGAGCTTTACGCAGCTCTTGGGAAATTCTCTGGGACCAGTTCAAGAATGTCATGTTGTTGATGCTGATTGCCGTTGCCATTATATCTGGGATATTAGACCTGCTGGCTTTACAAGCGGGAAAAATCTCCGGTGAAGTGCCGTTTAAGGATACGATCGCCATACTCGCTATTGTAGTTCTCAACGGTATCCTTGGCTATGTGCAAGAATCCAGAGCAGAAAAAGCCCTGGCAGCTCTGAGAAATATGGCTGCTCCCAATGTACGAGTTATGCGTGATGGGAAGTTGATGGAGGTGGCTAGTCAGGAACTAGTGCCTGGGGATGTGATGTTGGTGGAAGCGGGGGTACAAATTGCAGCAGATGGGCGTTTGCTACAAGAGTCCCATCTCCAGGTGAGGGAATCAGCCCTGACGGGGGAAGCGGAAGCGGTGAACAAGCGGGCAGATGTACAATTGCCCCCAGATACATCCCTGGGCGATCGAATTAATTTGGTATTTCAAGGAACTGAGGTTGTCCAAGGTAGGGCAAAGGTTCTAGTGACAAACACGGGGATGGAAACGGAACTAGGTAAAATTGCTGCCATGTTGCAGTCCGTGGAGACAGAACCAACTCCTTTGCAGCAAAGGATGACTCAGTTGGGTAATGTCTTAGTCACTGGTTCTTTGATTTTAGTTGTCTTTGTGGTGGTTGGTGGTATCATCCGCACGGGGGGATTAAGTCAGGTACAACAGTTGTTGGAAGTTTCCCTGAGTATGGCCGTGGCTGTGGTGCCAGAGGGCTTACCCGCAGTGATTACGGTGACTTTAGCTTTGGGCACCCAGCGCATGGTACGTCGCCACGCTTTGATTCGCAAGTTACCCGCAGTGGAAACCTTGGGTTCTGTAACCACCATTTGTTCCGATAAAACCGGTACCTTGACCCAAAATAAAATGGTGGTACAGTCCGTGTATGCCCATGGGCAATCTTTCGGTGTTACTGGAGGAGGTTATCAACCCCATGGTGAATTTTATTTGCATAACAACACTATAGTCCCAGAAGACTACCCAGCAATCCCCCCTATGTTGGTGGCTTGTGCGGTTTGTAATGATGCAATGTTGCAACACCAGGGGGGAGAATGGGTGATTTTGGGTGACCCCACGGAAGGAGCTTTAGTTACCTTGGCCGCGAAAGCAGGTATTGAACAGGACCAGTGGAATAGTAAGTTACCGAGGGTGGGGGAATTTCCCTTTACCTCCGAACGCAAACGCATGAGCGTAATTTGTCGGGTGGAGCAGGTGGAAACGGGAATTTCACCCCTGGGAGATGTAGACCCCCTATTGCGTGGCCTGGTGACATCAGAAGATTATTTAATGTTTGTGAAAGGGTCGCCAGAACTGACTTTGGCTAGTTGTTCCCAGATTTATATTGATAATGGTGCAACTCCCTTGGATGAGTCACAACGTTCCCTAATTTTGACCGAAAACGATCGCATGGCGAGTAAGGGTTTGCGAGTCCTCGGTTTTGCCTACAAGCCATTGATGGAAATTCCCCCAGAAGATGCAGGGGAAACATCAGAACAGGAATTAGTGTGGCTGGGATTAGTGGGAATGTTGGATGCACCCCGTCCAGAAGTCAAGGCTGCGGTGCAAGAATGCCGAGAAGCGGGCATTAGACCGATTATGATTACCGGAGACCACCAATTAACCGCTAGGGCAATCGCCACGGAATTAGGCATTGCTAGGGAAGGGGAACGGGTTTTTACCGGTCAAGAATTACAAAGAATGAGCGATCGGGACTTAGAAGAAAATGTTGATTTAGTCAGTATTTATGCCAGGGTGTCCCCGGAACACAAACTACGCATCGTCCAGGCATTGCAAAAGCGGGGCAGATTTGTGGCTATGACCGGTGATGGGGTCAATGATGCCCCTGCCCTCAAACAAGCTGACATTGGCATCGCTATGGGCATCACAGGCACCGATGTGAGTAAGGAAGCTAGCGACATGGTATTGCTAGATGACAATTTTGCCACCATTGTCGCCGCTTCTAAGGAGGGAAGAGTAGTTTATACAAATATTCGTCGGTTTATTAAGTATATTCTTGGTAGTAACATTGGTGAGGTTTTGACCATTGCCTCCGCGCCCCTGCTGGGATTACCAGATGTGCCCCTCACTCCCCTACAAATTTTGTGGATGAACTTAGTTACCGATGGTTTACCAGCATTAGCATTAGCCGTAGAGCCACCAGAACCAGATGTGATGAAGCGTTCCCCCTTCACCCCCAGGGAAAGTATTTTTGCCCGGGGGCTTGGTTCTTATATGATTCGCATTGGCATTATTTTTGCCATTATTACCATCATTCTCATGAAATGGGCCCATGGTCATGCCCAGGTCACAGATCCATCGGGACTCAGCCCAGATAGGTGGAAAACCATGGTATTCACAACCTTATGTATTGCCCAAATGGGTCATGCGATCGCTATTCGCTCTAATACCCAGTTGACCATTCAAATGAACCCTTTTTCTAATCTCTTTGTTTTGGGAGCCGTGGTTCTTACCACTATTTTGCAATTAATGTTGGTTTACGTGCCGCCCCTACGCAACTTTTTTGGTACTGATGTCCTGAGTATGCAGGAACTACTAATTTGCTTGGGCTTCAGTACTTTAGTATTTGTGTGGATTGAATTGGAAAAACTCTTCTTACGCTTTATGGGTAAAAAAAGCGTCTAGGCTAAGAGTTAAGAGTTAAGAGTTAAGAGTTAGGAGTTAAGAGTTGACAGGTGGGAGTGAAGAGTGAAGGAGAGAAGAATTCTAACTCTTAACCATCAACTGTCAACTGTCAACCGTCAACCATCAACTGTCAACTGTCAACTGTCAACCGTCAACTCTTCACTCCCCATGTATCTCAAAACCTTGCATTTACAAAACTTTCGTAATTACAAACAACAGCAGGTTGAGTTTACTGCTCCCAAAACCATTTTGGTGGGGAACAATGCCCAGGGAAAGTCCAACTTATTAGAAGCAGTAGAATTGTTAGCCACATTGCGATCGCACAGAATGGCACGCGATCGTGATTTAATTCAAGATGGGGCAGGGATGGCTCAAGTTAAGGCTACCCTAGAACGGCAAACTGGTATGAGTGACCTCACTTTAACTTTACGCCGCCAAAGTCGCCGGACTGTAAATGTAAATGGGGAAAATCTCCGCCGCCAAATGGATTTTTTGGGGATTCTCAATGCGGTTCAGTTTTCCAGTTTGGATTTAGATTTAGTTAGGGGTGGTCCTGATGGCCGTCGTCACTGGCTAGATACTCTCTTAATCCAACTGGAGCCAGTTTATGCCTATATTTTGCAGCAATATAACCAAGTATTGCGTCAGCGTAATGCTTATTTGAAAACCTGTCAGCAATTAGGGGATGTAGAGGGGATGGGAACTTCTTCCCAGGTAGGAAAGTTAGAAGAATTGGCAATTTGGAATGCCCAATTAGTGGCTGCTGGGATTAGGGTAATTAGAAGGCGAGAGCGAGCTATACAAAGATTAGCTCCCATTGCTGCGGCTTGGCATTCTAATATTAGTGGTAGCACCGAAGAATTACAAATTAAGTATGCTTCCCATATTCCTTTAGCACAAAACTCCCCCGAAACAATCCAGCAAGCCTTCCAAGAAAAAATTCAGCAGCGCCAAGTTGCGGAGTTACACCGTGGCGCAACCCTTGTAGGTCCCCACCGTGACGAAGTAGAATTAGCTATTAATCAAACTCCTGTGCGTCAATATGGTTCCCAAGGTCAACAAAGAACCTTAGTGTTAGCTCTCAAGTTAGCGGAATTACAACTGATTGAAGAAGTGGTGGGTGAACCCCCACTATTACTACTAGATGATGTATTAGCGGAACTAGATTTATTTCGACAAAATCAATTACTTGATACCATTCAAGACCGTTTTCAAACTCTGATTACTACTACCCATTTAGGTGCTTTTGATGCCCAATGGCTGCATTCTTCCCAAATTCTTCATGTCCATCAAGGAGAGATATTAGTAGGAGATTAGTGACAAATGATAAGTGAAATAATCACCAAAAATGGCATGATTGAGATATTAATTATCATTTTTCTCATTACTTAGTTCTATCTCCAGAATTTTGTCGGGCTAAAGCCCAACTACAAATCTAGTAAAATTCAACTATGTCGTGAAGGGTATGATGATTAACCACAAAGGCGCAAAGAGCGCAAAGGAAGAGAGGAGAAACAAGACAAAAAAAAAGATAAATAGTTCACGACTTGGAAGGTTAGAGCGATCGCAATATATAGCACTACGAAGTTAGGACGCGGAAATTTATAAACCCTAAAACCCTTTGATAGTCTGCTGTTCTTTATTCCCTAGGGCGTAGTGTTATATATTCTTACCCGTTAACACTTAGCAAGTACTCTCAAAACTTGTATTGACACACTGATGACAATTATTCAATAAATTGAGTGGATAAATTCTACTGGCTGAATCAAATTCAAATACAAGACCGTGCTCAGGTAGGTGACAAAGCCTTTTATTTGAGTCAACTGATGCAGCATGGTTATCCAGTTTTACCAGGTTTTGCGATCGCATCTGAAATTTTCCGGGAATTTCTGGCAAATCTCAATAGTTCTGAGGCTTTGGTGGCTGATTTGCCCTATTCTTCTCTCCATTTAAATGTAGACAACTGGCGACAATTACAACAGGTGTCTCAACAATTACGTCGAGAAGTTTTGACGGCAGAAGTATCTTCCCAGTTAATAAATAATATTCTCCAAGCAACTCAAGCATGGAATTTACCAGCAATTACTTTACGCCCTAGTTTGGTGATGCCTAAGGCTAAAGTTAGATTGGCGAATTTATCTGGATTATTAGAGTCAATTGTTTGTCGCCCAGAACCAGAAGCCATTGCCCAAGGTTTAAAGGAGAGTTGGAGCCAATTATTTCGCGCTCGCAGTTTACTATATTGGCAAAGGGCAAAAATTAATCTACAAGAAATAAATTTGGCTGTTTTAGTACAGCCAGTCTACAATGCCATTGCTAGTGGATTATTAAACGCTAATGATTCTCATTGGGAAATTCAAGCTACCTGGGGACTGGGTGTAGCTATTACTCAAGGAGAAATTTCACCTGATATCTACCGCATCCAAAAGGAAAATCCTACAGTTATAGAACAACAATTAGGCAATAAAATTTTGGCCTATGGTGTGGTTGAACCAGAGGAAATTTCTACCAATGCTTCCCGTACCACCATCGAAGTTGATAACCCTTGTTTGACAGCATATCTCCTAGAGTCAGCCCAACAACAACAGTATGCTTTATCTGCAGAGCAACTCCAACAAATAATTGATACTGGCGAGCAATTAGTTGATGAGGTGGGAAATAACTTTACCCTAGAATGGAGTATTGGCAATGTTAATGCCACACCCCAGCTTTATCTCACACAAATTAGTACTGCTCAATCTGTAGCTACTCCTAATTTTCAGATGATTCAAGGTCTGGGAGCAGCTACAGGAAGAGAAACTGCAACGGCTTATGTAATCCTCGAACCAGAGCCAAAACCCGAACAAATACCCCCAGGGGTGATTTTAATTGCTCCGGAAATTCTTCCTTACTGGTTGCCAATAGCACAAAAAGCTTTAGGTATAGTTACTGAGAAAGGCGGACTCACTAGCCATGCAGCTATTCTTGCCAGGGAATTGGGTATTCCTGCCATTGTTAGTGCGAAGGATGCTACCACAATAATTCAAAGTGGCGAACAATTACTGATTGATGGCGATCGCGGAGAAGTTTATCGTCTGGGTGTGGGTAAAAGAAAAAATAGAGGAGGGGGAGCATGGGGAACTCGCAGTCCAAGTCCCAGTCCAAGTCAGTTGCCAGGTGAGGCTATAGATTTACCCGAGAATTCCACCTCCGATTTGCATTTATCTCCCCATCCATACATAACCGCCACTAAATTACTATTGAATCTCAGCCAAAGTAGTTTAGTTGAGCAAGTATGCTCCCTACCAGTGGACGGAGTAGGGCTATTACGTTCAGAAATGATGGCGCTGAGTATTTTGGAGGGACAGCATCCCCGCAGTTGGTTAGAAGCTGGACGCACAGAACAACTGTTGGAATCCTGGCGATTAGAAATTTTAAAATTTGTCCGTGCTTTTACCCCCAAACCAGTTTTTTATCGCTCCTTAGATTGGCGATCGCAGGAATTATTGGCATCGAATCAGCTACCATCTAGTAAGTCTGCATCCCATCCGATGTTAGGGGAACGGGGAACTTTTAGTTACTTGACAAATTCCCAATTATTTGAATTAGAGTTACAAGCCCTAGCTACCTTACAAAAAACTGGTTACAAAAATATCTGCTTGATTTTACCTTTTGTTCGCACTGTGGAAGAGTTTATTTTTTGTCGCCAAAAAGTTGAATCGGCTGGTTTAACTCAGATCCCAGAATTTCAGTTGTGGATCATGGCAGAAGTGCCTAGTGTCCTCTTCCTACTTCCAGAATATGTCAAAGCAGGTGTCCAGGGAATTTCCATTGGTACTAATGACCTAACTCAATTGCTCTTGGGCATAGATCGGGAACAGGGAGTCTTCGCCAAAAAATTCGATCAGCGTCATCCAGTTGTGATTAAAGCCATATCTCAATTAATTCACATGGCTAGGGATGCTGGGATTCCTTGTTCTATTTGCGGTCAAGCCCCAGCATTGTATCCAGAAATCATCGAAAAACTGATAGAATGGGGGATTACATCTATTTCCGTGGAACCAGAAGCATTTACTAGAACCCAGCAAGCCATCGCCCGTGCAGAACAAAAACTAATTTTAGAAGCAGCAAGACAACATTTGAATCGCGATCGCTGAACAATTTCTGAGTCTAACAGATCCCCGACTTCTATCCTAGGAATTGCTACAATCTACAGATATTGATGAAGAAGTCGGGGATCTGTGACCCCTCATAACTTATGTGGTGGAGTACTAGCTCCAGATAATATAAAGTTCAAACAATTACTCATAATTCAAAATTCACCTGGTTCTGGGATTGCCACGTCAACTTTAATTACAAGTATTTACGCGAACCTGATATTAATCTACTACTTCATGCTTTTGCAGAAAGCAGACAATGCCATTGCAAGGGTCTTACAGCTAGATCGCAATCCTATTTTATCGCAATGGGATTACGCACTGACCGAATAACTGATTGTATTCAGTCGAACCCGGACAAGCACACATGCTGGGATAACCAACGGGATTTATATCCCTCGTACATGCGGTAGGCAAAGGTTGTGCTTGGATCGAACATGAGCTTTTCACCGAGCGAACATCCAATCCAGGGCTAGTTGCATTATTAATGTTTTCAATCAAGCAATACCCGACGCTGGCGTTGTATTGATATCCATCTGGGCAACTACATACGCTGGGGTTGGCGCACGGGTTGTAGTCCCTAGTACAAAAACCTTCAGGGGTTACAACAGCTGGCATATTCTGAGCCATAGCTACAGGGGCAAAGAAAAGTGTCCAAATAGTTAGGACTGTGAGAACAAAAGATACAAATCGAGAAAATTTCATAGAATCCTCTTAGGCAAATGTTCTTCACTACCAATAGAGAGCATCCACTTTTGGCAGAAACAGAATTCTGGTACTTCAAAAATCTGCCATATGGTTGATCTACAAAAAATTATCTGCCGAAAGTATATGCTCTGTTGAGAGTTTAATATTAATTCACCTATTTCAGCAAGGAGGCTCACACCGTAATCTTTGATTCGGTGTGCCAGAGGAATTGCGAGTCAAAAGCGAGACGCTATTTGACCGATTTACCGCGCAGCGATGACAGTGAAAATAGCAGTCTCCCTTTTGATAATTATCCGACAACACATAACGTAGATTTGTAGTCTATAATATCATATGTGATTAGGTCGAACACATGGAACAAGTATTGACGCTGGTTTGCAAACTCAACCCCACTCCTAAACAAGTAGAAAAAATAGAGCTTGTTTTAAAAGCTTTTGCTGATGCTTGTAACTATGCCAACGAGCAAGTTAAACCCCAAGTAACTAGCAAAACCACAATTCAGAACATGGTTTATCATGACATCCGTGCAATGTTTGGATTGAGTGCAAATTTGGCTGTCCGCGCTTGTGCCAGAGTTGGAGCTAATCGTAAAACTGCCAAACAAAAGGGCAAATCGGTTAAGAGATTTAAACCAACATCTGCTGATTATGATGCTCGAATCTTTGCTTTTAGAGAAAAAGATTGGACTGTCAGCTTAACCTTAATGAATGGTAGGGAACATATTAAAATCAATGCTGGTAATTACCAACGAGGTAAACTTAAGGGACGTAAACCTACAAGTGCCCAATTATCCAAACATCGGGATGGTAACTACTACATTCATATTCAACTTAAGGACGAACCGCCCACAACGATACAATCAAACAAAGTTATAGGTGTTGATTTTGGACGGAGGGACATCGCTGTAACTAGCAACGGGGATAAATGGGATGGAAAGCAAATCAATAATGCTAGAGATAAATATTCCAGAGTAAGAGCGTCTTTGCAACAAAAATCCTCGAAGGGTAACGCACATGCCCAAAGGGTTTTGGTGCGTTGCGCTCCGCGACAACACACCCTACGTATATTTCAAAAATCAATTAGGATTGCTATAGAAAGCTCATATGAGAATTTTATGAGAATAGCATACTGGACAAATTTGCCATTATGTGCATCAATGAAGTTGGTCGTTTGAAGCTTTTGAAAACGAATTTTAGTTTTGGCAGAAATACTCAGCAATCCTAATTTGATTTATAAAAATGCAGAGGCTCAGATCCCCGACTTTTACAGAAAAGTCGGGGATCTAAATTTTCACATTGGCATAGCCTGCCCCCAAGGCTTATGATCCAGTCCTTCAGCTAAACAACTAATTCCATCTCTATCCCCATCTAATCTTTAAATCGGGGAAGCTTAAGGCGTACTATCAACAATCAAATCCACATCTTCGTAGATATCTTTGATATCAAAATGTACATCAACACTAGCAAAATCAACCTTATCTCCTCGCACATAAGGAAAAAGTTCCCAACGCCCTTTTTCATTGCGACGAAAACAATCTACACTCATGACATCTTGAGAAATTAATACATACTCTTTGAGAGTTTTTAAGTGTCTGTAATCAGCAAATTTCCTACCTCGGTCGTAAGCTTCTGTCATATCCGAAAGTACTTCTACTATCAAACAAGGATAACGTTTAAAGTATTTATACTCTTTATCCCGCGCATCACCAGTAACCATCAAATCGGGATAAAAATAACGATTAATCGCTTCTATTTGCGCTTTCATATCTGCCATATAAACCCGATAACTTTTTTTGCGTAATTCACTCAGCAGTAAGGAAGCCAAATTTAAAGCAATGGTAACGTGAGCATCGCTTCTAGTACTGGATATTTGATATACTTGACCATCGAGATATTCATGTTTAATAATACTTAATTGCTCTGTTTCTAAGTATTCTTTTGGTGATATATAATATTCGTTGTGGCTCAATACCATCTTAGTTAATAATAAAATTAGGGGACTAATAAAACTATTCTACCTAAACTAAGTCTTGATGAGATATTTGACAATTAATTTATTGTGATTTTTATTTGTTAATTTAAAATTGATGAATCAAAAAGATAACTAACAAATATTTTATATGTAATAATATTACTCAGAATAATTACATAAACTC
>JAAUYD010215516.1_pt1 | contig 10320 bp, 8 predicted proteins | sample 7278101 | NCBI WGS metagenome assembly JAAUYD01 (sample SAMN14350128, study PRJNA611818) | marine sediment metagenome | isolation source: surface marine sediment (0.6m) | place: French Polynesia: Moorea | collected 2018-08
TATACGCCCGCACCTCATTGGTGTTAGCATTAAGCCTAGACGACATGTAATTGTTCTAATATTTTGATAATTAAGATATGGGAATTTCAATCCGAAATTTTGTCCCCCATCCCGGCTCAGAAATACATTCCAAGACTCCAGAATGTTTGTTAATTACTTGATAGCTGATTGATAAACCTAAACCAGTTCCCCGACCAACAGGTTTGGTAGTAAAAAATGGGTCAAAAATCCTTGATTTGATAGATTCAGGAATAATTGAACCATTATTGGCAATGTCGATTCTCACCCTAGATTTTTCGATTAACTCTGTATAAATATAGATAGAAGGTAAATTAGATAATTGTTCTTTCCAACCACTCAAAAAATCATTATTGCTAGCAGGTAAAGACTTTTTTCTCGCTACACTCCAATCATAAAATTCTACAGTATCTCTAAGGGCATCAATTGCATTGTCAAGAATATTTTTAAATACTTGATTTAATTGCCCAGCATAACAATTAATTTTAGGTAGTTTGCTATAGTTTTTATAAATCAGTATCTGTGGTAATTTAGTATTTGCTTTCAACCTATGAGCGAGTAATAGTAAAGTATTGTCTAGCCCCTCATGTATATCAACAGCTTTCATTTGCGCTTCATCCAACCGAGAAAAATTTCGCAGCGATAACACGATTTTCCGCATCCTGTCGCTACCAAACTTCATCGATTTAAATAACTTGTTTAGGTCATCAATAATATAGTCAAATTCAACTTCTTCGAGTTTTGCTTGAATTTTTGGGCTTCCTTGAGGATACTCATTTTGGTAAGTGTGGATTAATTCCACTAAATCTTTAGTGTATTGTTTGGCATAAGTTAAGTTCCCATAAATAACACTTACGGGATTATTCACTTCATGGGCAATTCCTGCAATCATTTGTCCTAGACTGGACATTTTTTCCTGTTGGATGAGTTGACTTTGGGTTAATTTAAGTTGTTCTAAAGTTTTTTCTAACTTTTGTGCTTGGGCTGTTGCAACTTCAGCTAACATACGATTTCTAACTTCGCTACTTTGCAATGCTTCTTCTTTATGCTTAAGATTACTAATTTCGCTAAAGGTACAGACAATTTTCTCTACTTTATTTTCAGCATTTAACTGAGGAACTATATTTACTAATAACCAGCTTGCTTTTCTTGCTCCCTGGTGAGTTAAGCTCACAATCGCATTATCAACAGGCTGAAATGAAGCGATAGCGGAAAAAATATCCTGTAGTGTCCAATCCGATTTGGATATAGTTAAAGTTTCAAGATCTGGTTCAATATATGCTATTTGATGATTTTTCCAGAACATATTCCACAAACACTGTAATTCTATTTCTGTCTTTCCCAATAGATCGCAAACAGCTTGATTGCTCATGTAAATTTCCGAGTCAGAACCAATTACTAAAACACCAACTTTAATTCCTTCAAGGATGGTTTTTAATTGCTGGTGACTTTCGACCTTTGCAGAAAGTTGGCGGTCAAAGAAGGTAGTCAGTAGAGCTAAGCCCAATATAATCAAGGTTCCGATTACTACTCCAGTGGCTAATAAATTGGCATCTTTTGTTGTGACTAAAAATGTATTTAATGCAACAGAATCTTTAGATTGAAAAGTTAGGGCTAACATTCCTGTATAGTGCATGCTCGAAATTGCAAAGCCCATCACTACAGCTGCAAATAGCTGCTTTAATCGACGCTTGGGTATTGTTTCCGAATGGAGTTGAAAAGTGAAAAAAAGTGCTATTGAAGAAACAGCGATCGCAATTAATAGTGAAATTAACACTAAAATCAAATCGTATTTCATAATGGCTGGGCTTTTCATTGCAGCCATCCCTAAATAATGTGTTGTTGTAATTCCTCCTCCCATACACAAGCTACCACCAAGCAACTCCAAAAAGCCCAGGGTTGAATTACTAACGATAAATAGTGCTAATCCAGATGCCAATATTGCTGGCAACATAGAAATCACAACCAACACAAAGTTGTAATCGATGAGTACGGGAGCCTTAAATGCAAGCATGCCGATAAAATGCATGGACCAAATACCCGAGCCCATTCCCAAAGCTCCGCCAACCAACCAGCATACTCTTACCCATCCTTTAGCTACTGCTATTCTGCCTGCCAATTTCAGAGATGTGTAAGATGCCAAAATGGCAATAATAATTGAAATTGTTACTAAATATAGATTATGAGTTTCAATAAAATTATTATTCATCACTTTAAAGTTTAAGTTTATTTGATTTATAAAATCTCATACTAATACTTGATAATGACACTTTTCAAATAACTCTTATTTCCCTTGAAAGTTAAATTATAAATCAGAGTATATTTAAACACTAAAAAAAGTTTTGATAAGCACTGAGATTATTAATTTAGCTACTAGGCTTTTTTACTTTGAGGGTAGAGAAATTACTGATTATATTATTATTTACTAATGCTAATATCTTCAATTAAAGCTACCTACTCATAAAAGCAATCGTTTATGAGTAAGCGTTTATTTATTCCATCTATTCCTTATGCACCTACACCAGTAGGAATTACAGGTAAACCAACCTCGAGCATTTCTAAGGTTTTTAATTTAACACCAGCACCTTCTAATAATGGAACTATACCGATTTCTGCTTTTTCAAAAAATTCTGTTGGTTCTTCTACAAAACTAGTAAATATAATATTATGATTTGCAATTTTTACTATTTTTTTGAAGGTTTATAACCAACAATGTATAGTTTAGAATCAGGGTGTTTAGCTAAAGTATGTTTAAAACATGTTTCGATAAAAATTATAATACCTTTCTCATTCTCTGGGCGATTCATTACTGTCCAAAATAATAAAGTTTTAGGTGTTTTAGGTTCTATTTTTTCTGGAGTTCGACAAACATTACCGATAATTTGGCTCAGTTTAGGAGGTTTAACAATGATTTTTTCTCGTTTTAAGAATATTCTGGATATAGAATACACTGAGAAAAAATAAAATTTGTATGTATAAATAGTTAATGACGCTAAGTTTTTAATCGGAAATCGAACAATCCATGAGAATCATGTCCTCCTGAAAGATTAACCACAAGCCAGCCAGCATATTTTTTAGCTATAACAATGTTTTATGTCTAAGGTATAAAATATGCTTGCCAGAGTCTGGAGTGCATCAATTGTTGGTATTGACGCCGTTAAAGTTGGTGTAGAAGTGGATGTATCAGGTGGTTTACCGGGAATTGTAATCTTAGGTTTACCAGATAGCGCCATTCAAGAATCAAAGGAAAGAGTTAAAGCGACGCTGAAAAATGCCGGTTTTGCTTTCCCCATGCGGAAAATTGTTATTAATCTTACTCCTGCTGACTTGCGTAAGGAAGGACCTTGTTTTGATTTACCCATTAGTGTGGGAATTCTCGCAGCTTCAGATCAAGTTAAGCCGGAATTACTGGGAGATTATTTATTCTTAGGTGAAGTTTCCTTAGATGGAAGTCTTCGTCCTGTCGCTGGTGTATTACCGATCGCTGCTTCTGCTCGGGAAATGGGAATTGTTGGTTTGGTAGTTCCCACGGATAACGCCCAAGAAGCTGCTGTTGTAGAAGGATTAAAGGTACATGGTTTTAAGAACGTCTCAGAGGTAGCTGATTTTTTAAATCAATCCCAAAAATATCAACCAGTGGTGTTGGAAAAACAGCAAGAGTCAGTCCGCACAGAATTTAACAGAGTAGATTTAAAAGATGTTAAAGGACAAAGCCACGCCCGAAGAGCATTAGAAATTGCAGCAGCAGGAGGTCACAACCTGATATTTGTTGGACCCCCAGGAAGTGGGAAAACAATGCTCGCACGGCGCTTACCGGGAATATTACCAGCTCTAGATTTTTCGGAAGCCCTGGAAGTCACTCGCATTCACTCCGTCGCTGGCTTACTCAAAAATCGAGGTACATTAGTACGCGATCGCCCCTTCCGTAGTCCCCACCATTCGGCTTCTGGGCCTTCTTTGGTTGGTGGTGGGACCTATCCCCGTCCCGGTGAAATATCAATAGCACATCAAGGCGTACTTTTCCTAGATGAATTAACAGAATTTAAACGAGATGTTTTAGAGTTTCTCCGTCAACCCTTAGAAGATGGTTGCGTAACAATCACCCGAACTCGCCAGTCTGTAATGTTTCCAGCCCAGTTTACCTTAGTCGCTAGTACTAATCCCTGTCCTTGTGGTTACTATGGGGATACCATCCAAGAGTGCAGTTGCTCGCCCAATAAAAGAGAACAATATTGGGCAAAACTTTCTGGCCCTTTAATGGATAGAATAGATTTACAGGTAGCAGTAAACCGCTTAAAACCAGAAGAAATTACCCAACAACCAAAAGGAGAATCATCAGCGACAGTGAGAGAAAGGGTGCAGAAAGCTCGAAAAATTGCCGTACAAAGGTTTGCAGATGAAACATCTGTACGTTGCAATGCTCAAATGCAAAGTCGTCATCTTAGTAAGTGGTGTCAACTAGATGATAGCGCCCGTAATTTATTAGAAGCAGCAATCCGTAAATTAGGACTATCGGCAAGGGCAAGCGATAGAATTTTGAAGGTAGCGCGAACTATTGCAGATTTAGCCGGAGATGAAAACTTGCAACCCAATCATGTTGCAGAAGCAATTCAGTATAGAACAATAGATAGAATGCAATGAAACACATCCACTTTTAAAACATCCAATCTTAAAAACATCTAATTTTAAAAATAAGAATATTGAATTTCAAACTTGAGTTTGACCTGAGGTAAAACTAAAGCTCTGGATTGGATCTAAAGTTGAACCTGGTTATTTTGCTGCATTTTTAATGCAATTTATTCTTAATAAGCCATATTCTCTGTTTAACCTGCACTTTGCTTTAAGATTTTTCACATTCGCTGTATTTTACTATGTATCAAACATTTAAAATGACAAAAGCCTAAATAACTAAATTAGAGTTGTATTTTTTTCTGAGATGCCTAAAATTGTACAACTGAATATATTAGGTGCTTCCTCTATGAGTACCCACTAACAATGAAGTTTCAATTAAAACAAAAAGTGCAGCAAGATTCCAAGCCTTATGACTCCAAGTCAAACGAATCTAAACCTTCTGGTTTAGGGACATTTGGTGGAGTCTACACGCCCTCTGTTTTAACAATTTTGGGTGTAATTATGTACCTGCGGTTTGGCTGGGTCGTGGGAAATGTGGGATTATTGGGATCTTTAATAATTGTCACCCTTGCTACATTAATTACTTTTTTAACTTCTCTATCTGTATGCGCGATCGCAACAGATCGAGTCGTGCGAGTGGGTGGTGCTTATTACATGATTAGTCGCTGTTTGGGAATAGAAGTGGGGGGAGCTGTGGGAATTTCCCTTTACTTTGCTCAAGCACTTTCCATTCCCCTGTATACTCTTGGTTTTGCTGAAAGTGTGGTGCAAATCTTTAGAAGTCTGAATCAAACCTATGTTGCTTTGGTAATAACTATTTTGGTTGCGATTTTGGCTTTAACTTCTGCATCCCTGGCAGTAAAGGCACAATACATCATTATGGGAGCTATTGCTTTATCCCTGCTATCTTTAATTTTTGGGGGTAATATACCAGATGTAACACCCCAAGGGTGGGATATACCGACGAATGGGGAATCATTCTGGAAAGTTTTTGCAGTTTTCTTCCCTGCTGTCACTGGTATTATGTCGGGAGTAAGTATGTCAGGGGATTTGCGCAATCCTAGCCGTTCTATTCCCATTGGTACTTTAGCTGCTGTGGGTACAGGATACATTGTTTACATGCTTTTACCACTAGTTTTGGCGATGCGTGTTGATACCGGGACTTTGGTAAATGAACCCTTAGTAATGAAAATGATATCCCTGTGGAGTCCGGCAATTTTATTTGGCGTATGGGGAGCAACTTTATCAAGTGCTTTGGGTAGTATTCTTGCCGCTCCTCGGGTTCTACAAGCTTTAGCAAGGGATAGAATTTTACCACCTTGGCTGTCTTTTCTTGGTAAAGGTAGTGGTAAAACCGACGAACCGCGTATCGCCACCTGCGTTACTCTCAGTGTGGCAATTGCTGCTGTGTGCATGGGGGATTTAAATGCGATCGCACCAGTGCTGACCATGTTTTTCCTCACTACTTACTTCGTTTTAAATATTTCTGCCAGTATTGAAGGATTTTTGCGCAGTCCTTCCTTTAGACCTAGTTTTAAAGTCCATTGGTTTTGGTCTTTGTTAGGGGGAATTGGTTGTTTATGGGTAATGTTATTAATTAACCCAATAGCCACAATGATCGCGGCTTTGATTGTGGTGATAATATATTTCTGGCTCCAGCAACGGGAATTAAATACTACTTGGGGGGATGTACGCCGAGGAATCTGGATGGCATTATTGCGTACCGGTATTTTTCAAATTGATAGTGTGGAAGATACCAAAAACTGGCGACCCAATATCCTAGTTTTTTCCGGTTCTCCCAGTAAGCGTTGGTCCCTAATTCAACTAGCAAATATACTTACTCATAAGCGAGGTTTTATTACTGTATCCAGTGTTTTATCCAGCGCTTCACGAGACTTTGCACGACAAAACGATCTGGAAACTACAATTCGCGAACATCTGAAAAAACAACATGTGCAAGCACTTGTTCGCGTAGTTACAGCACCCGACCCATTTGAAGGAATGGTAAAACTTGTGGAAGTTTATGGATTGGGTCCACTAGTACCAAATACTGTATTGTTAGGGGACAGCGAAGATGCGAGTAGGCGCGATCGCTACTGTAATATGATCGTTCAACTTCATCAGGCAAAGCGCAGTGTCATGGTTTTGCGGGAAAATCCCGAGCGAGGGTTTGGGAGATATCGTCGAATAGACGTATGGTGGGGAGGAATGCATGCCAATGGTAGTTTAATGCTGTTACTTGCTTATTTGTTGCGTTCTACCAGCGAATGGCGTGATGCCCAAATACATCTTAAGTTACTGGTTCCCAAAGAAGCTGCGGCACAAAATGCATCTGCAAACTTAAATGCTATGCTTAGCCGACTGCGTATAGCCGCCATACCGGAAGTGATAGTTGCTGCTAACCGTCCTTTTGAAAAAGTTTTACACGAATCATCCAAAAATGCAGATGTAATATTTCTGGGAATGGCAACTTCAAAGAAACAAAATTTCAAGGAATATTACGAACAAATGCACGCACGCACGGCTAACCTTCCGACTATTATCTACGTTATGGCTGCACCTGATTTTGCTTTTAATGAAGTGTAGTAATTATTAGGTCTTGGTCTTAGTCATTGGTCATTGGTCATTGGTTATTGGTCAGTTGAAGGAATATCGGAGGGCAGATCTTCTTCATATAATTGTGAATGCGGAAACTTTTTCTTTCTTGCGTTCTTGATTCTTTATTCTGACTTCTGACTCCTGCTATGCTTACGCCGTGAGACGCGGCAAGCCGAACACCATAGGTGTGTCCAAGCACGCGACTGCGCTGTGTTAGCACGCAGCGTAGCTCCTTAAAGGAAACAAATAAAATCTTTAGTACAACATAGGGTTAGTTTTTGCTTGATAATCTAAGCATTCTATTGCTTCTTCTGTATTGGCAATAGAAGGATGAATTGTACATTTAAGACGGTAATCATCTGTAAAATAACGACAACCCGAACAAGGAATTTGATGCATTTGCTTGGCTGTATTAACGCTATCGCGGGCTGCGGCCCAAATGTTCCAAGCTGCAAGTATTACTAGCAACCACGCACTTAGGAAGCAAACAGGCACTAATAATGGTTGAAATGCATCAATAATTAGCTGCAACACGGTGAATTTCAAGAGTTTAACTTTAAGAGGTGAACTTTAAGAATATTTCCCAGCTATTTATTATCAGCGAGAAAATGTACATTACTTATTAATAATTATTAATAATTATGAGGAAAATATAACTTTAGTAGAGATTATTTAATTCCGAGTATTTGAAAACTTTACTAAAGAAATTTCCAATCAAAAATGCTGGAATCCTTAGGTTTTAAAGCATGAAAGTATCCAAACCTCATAGTAGGAAATCATTTCTTTTCCAATCCTAAAAATACCATAAAGCGACTAACAGTATTGTGCATTATTCTTGACTTTTTCCTGGAAAACTGTAACAATGAATACAGAAAATAAATCGTTCATCTCTACTTTTAGAGACGGAAGTAGGGAAAAATCCCGAAGGAACGCGCCTCATCCTAATGATGAATTTATTAGAGGCGAAAATTATGAAACTTAAATATCGTGGCGTAACTTACGAATACAATCCACCTACAGTTGAAACAACTGAAGGAGAAGTCGGAGGTAAATATCGCGGGTTGGATTGGCGATTTCGTAATTTAAAAAAACCTCCTATATTACAACCTTCTGTTAACTTGACTTATCGTGGTGTTGCTTACAATAATCACCCAACAAACACTGAAGAGAAAGCAGTAACAAGTGTCAACGAAAAAGCTCGTAGATTGATGCTAGGTAAAGAAAAAGCAGCAAATAATCGAGCGGTTTCCATGCTGTATCGTTTGGCTCAAGAATCTGGATTAGTGTGAACTTAAAAAAATAATTATTTTTATTTGATTTGGCAACAAAAAAGTTGCCAAATTTTGTCACAGAAAATTGTTAACCAATAACACCCTTAACTAATTTGAATGATTTTAGCTTCACTAGGAACACCTTTATCATTGATTGCAAACAGCATATATTGTCCTGGAGGTGCAATATTGCCACTTTCTGGAGAGTTTAGTTCATAAGTGTTGTTACCTAGATTGTTAAATTCTAAAGATAAGAATCTTTGATCTGTATTGACCCCGTGGGTTACTGCTGACATCCTAACCAAATTAAATTTGGTAATTGGTATATCAGTATCCATCGTAATTGAGAAAGACTGATCGTAGCTTACAGAATCATCGCTACTAGCGATCGCTGGACGATCTGCCAATGTACCATCTTCATTGTAGAGATAGGGTGGAGTGAAAATTTCTATATCAGGGTGATTAACTGGACTACCAGCACCAGCTAAACCACCACCACCAGCCATAACTCGACCATCGGGAAGCAACAAAGCAACGGAGTGATAGGTACGAGGAATTTCATGATTGTCCATTAAAGTCCATTCCCCAGTTTCAGGATTCCATAGTTCCGGGCGATAAACTGCTTGTGAGTCATTAAAGTTTTTGTTACCTTCTTCTCCACCCACAATCAGTACTTCTCCATTAGGAAGTACAACCCCTGTTTGATAGTCTCTCTTATAGTTCATGGGGTCTTGCTTATCTACTGTAACTACATTTTCATTATTGATATCAATGGCATAAGTTGTACTGTGTACTGTTCCAGCTCCACCGTCATATTGACTGGAACCCCCTGTGGTGAGAATTTTGCCCACGTCATACATGATAGCTGCACCCACCTGAGAGTAAGGACTGTCACTTCTTTTTCCTGCTGAGCTAATTGAACCATTACCATTTATGTCATACCAATACATTGTTGGACTAGCACCAGCAGCAAATACTTTACCATTAGGAGCGAGGAAAATTTGAGGGTGTTCGGCTCCGCGATCGCCACTATTGGCAATAGGAGCTATGGGTGTACCGGAAAGAGTACGCCATCCCGTAGTTTCATTCCAAATTTCACCTACACCAGTTGTGATTCTCCCTCCTGTATTAGCATCTCTTTCCCCACCGATAGTAAAGACATCACCATTACCCAAGGTCAAAGAGCTATTGTACCAGCGACGATAAGCCATATTATCAGTGTCATTCCAAGTACCTGTTTCAAAGTCATAAATACTAGTCGATTTGACAGATTCACCACCACCATTAACTAACAATCTGCCATCAGGAAGCATGGCAATACCAGGACAGAACATGTCATGATCTGTATTAGTAACTAAAACTTCTCCGACTTCACCTGTTTTTGGATCCCATACAGAGGTATAAGAACGGCGAGGACCATTACCACCAAAAGTAAAGCGATCCCAAGATGACCAGGTGACAACTTTACCATTAGGTAAAACTGCAGCTGCTACGGGAATATTGGGAAAGTTTATAGGATTACTCCAGTCTCCTACTTCTGCTTTGTTCGGTTGTTTATAGTAAAGTTGCTGAATCTCGTCATCGTTTAAGGTGCGATCGTAAATACGTACTTCATCAATTTGACCCTTGAAATGATTATCGACGCGACCAATATCCAATCGCTGGAGGTTGAGAGGTTTTCGTCCGGCAAAATCATCAGTGGAGAAAACTTCTTCCCCGTCTACATAAATTTTATAATCAGTACCATCAAAACTGCTGACTTTCACGGGGTGACAAGCACCCCAAAACCTTTGTCAAACAA
>JAAUYD010158862.1_pt1 | contig 10316 bp, 8 predicted proteins | sample 7278101 | NCBI WGS metagenome assembly JAAUYD01 (sample SAMN14350128, study PRJNA611818) | marine sediment metagenome | isolation source: surface marine sediment (0.6m) | place: French Polynesia: Moorea | collected 2018-08
AGGAGACTCGCCCATACCAACAATTAAAAAGCTGCTCACTTGATTTGATCCGAAGACGCGGACAGCTTTTTGCCAGGCCCTCTCATAGGCCTCAAGTCCCATTGCAGCCTTGGCCGGCGCGACCCGGGCCAGGACATCCGAATCAAAAGATTCAACATGAATACCAACGGTGTCGATCCCTGCCGATTTGAGGGTTTCCATCAGGGAAAGATCTTTGGGTGGAATAAACTGTGCGTGGACCGGCAGACCACTGCCATTTTTTATGGCTTGTGCACATGCCGCCAGGTGGTCGATTTCACTGTAGGGTGGATTGCCTGTACCGGAGGTCAGGACAACGTGGGAGATTTTGCCTTCTTGTTTGGCCGCCAATGCGACTTCGGCCAATTGCTGCGGTGTCTTCTTTTCCGTGGTTCTTCCGTTTTTTAAAGAAAGTTCGGTTCCGCAAAATGCGCAAGAATGATCAGAGCGCCACAAGATACACTTTTGGAGGACTGTGGTTGCCAAGCAATTTGTGCCATGCAGCAGGGCAATCTTCTGATATGAAATATTGTCTTGCGTTTTCAGCTGATAAAAGTCAGGTTCGGGCACCACACCGATTTCTGATACCGCTTTCCCATTTGCCAGCACGACATATTTCTCGCCAATACGTTTCAGCCTATAAGGAGAGTCAGATACGAAATCCGCGCTGATGGGTATGTTGACCGGAATATTATTCAGAATGAACGCTCGCCCTTCAGCCGGCCCGGCCCCACTTTTACGACCTGCAATACCTTTGGTGACGCGCATGCCAAAGCTTTGCAGATCGGTGATCAAATTGCTCAGTGCTGGCATTTGCATTGAAATAAGTTGCCCTCCTGCTAAACCTATTCCACAAATGGAACAATCGGATTTGTGATCGCGCCTTCAGTTATTGTGAAAGGCAATTTTCTGAATCAATCTTGCCGCAATCTCATATGTTCGATCCTGGCCCGAAGGAAAATACCGGCCGGCGCTGCGCGGATTAATCTCATTAATATCCATTCCCACCAATCGTCGTTCCTCTGAAAGCAGCGCCGCTATCGAATCCGTTAAGTTGAAAATTTTTTTCTCATTGAGTCCTTTCCAATCCCTGAAGCGAACTGCTTCCACGGCATTGCGTGAACCTATATCCATATCGATGGAGACATATAGGTAGGGGGTGCGAATTTGCTTGAAAAGGGCTTTCACCTTGGCCGGTTTCATTTGGCAGTCTTTTTTGGTAATCAGTTTGACCCCTTTTTTCTTTAAATTGGCAAATTCACCAACATATTTGGCAACGCGAGGGTCCTTGATCCGTCTGACGCGGCTGTCCGGATAGTCGCTGACACCAACGATCATTAGATTGCCGGGGTCAACAACGGTTTCGGCCACGAGATGGTGCACAAACGAACTGGCGTTATAGCTTTCGGATCGATTAAACAAAAACGGATCATCTTTGTTGTGCACAGAGTTCGTATTTGTATCGATATCGTAATGGATGGCCCCTGCCAGACTAGACATGGGGATCGCATCTGTGTGGCTGTCGAGGATCATAAGGGTGATGTTTTCTTTGCCGTAGTGCTCTGCCAAGGCTTTAAAAACTCCTCCAGTCAGACTATGATCAACCGTTACCATACATGGAATATGTGGTAGCACGCTCTCGCGCACAAAGCTCTCAACTTTATCCGCCATTTGGCGGCAGCCGTCCCGATCGATATATTCCACAAAATTATCGACCACTATTTTTGAAATATCTTCCCCCGATGGCTGTGGCCTGAGCCAAGAAGGAACATCCACTGAGCCTTTCTCATCCCAAAGCCCAGAAGGAACTTCACGACGAACAATTTCCATGACCGCATCCAGCGGGTCGTCACCGGTTGGAAGCTTGCCCGTGAAGGATCGTTTTTCCATTATCGATTCGTGTTTTTCGTCGCAGTCAAACGGGCATCCGAAAAAAACGATCTTTTTTTTCATATTATCTGCCACTCTTCCTGGAATGTCAGCTCATCTGTCAATGGTCGGCTTTGCCGGTCAACTTGCCCGATATCGATGTTGCACGAGAATTTTAATCTCCGATCCCGACGTTATGCTCCCCGTATGCACTAATTTTGGGCATCTTCGGCCGATAAGTCTTACGTGTTCCCGTTCTATCTGAACTTTAGCGGAAGTTCTCAATCCAATCTACCATTTCTGGATATCACAAATTGATGGATTAATGAAATCAAAGGCCGCAGGTATTGGGCGAATCATTCGCCAATACCTGCGGTGTGTACATTCACTCCAGCACCAATTCACGTCGACATTACTTGTCATCGGTTGGCATGGAGGTAATGGTGCCGTCCCAAGTGTCGACCTTACTGTCGATCAGGGCCTCGCCCTCGGGAAACCAGGTGGCCGTTACGTTTTTGGTCTCCGTAAAGAAAATAAAGCCGTCCCTGCCCATCACGTGCAGGTCTCCGAAAAAGGATTGCTTGTGTCCCGTGAAGCCAAAGATGCCCACCGGCACCGGGATGCCCACGTTGATCCCAACCATTCCGCCGTGGGTCTGGTGGGAGAACTGGCGTGCGTAGTACCCGTTTTGGGTGTAGATGACGGAGCCGTTGGCAAACCGGGAAGCATTCATCAGGGCGAGGCCTTCATCGAAATCTTTGACGCGTTTGATCACCAGGACCGGTCCAAAAACCTCCTCATCGGCAATGCTCATCTCGGGTGTGACATGGTCGAAGATCGTCGGTCCAACAAAGGAACCGTTCTCACAGCCTACGGGAACCTCTGGGTTTCGTCCATCCAGTACCAGTTTAGCCCCCTCTTTGATGCCGGTCTCGATCCAGTTCAGGACGAATTTCTTATGGCCTTCGTTCACCACCGGTCCCATGTCCGTATCTTTTTCATAGGCCGGGCCCAACTTCATTTCCGAAGAATATTTCACCAACAGCGCCACCAGATCATCGGCAATGGTCTCTTCTACGACCACCGCCGGAAGCGCCATGCAACGCTGCCCGGCGCAGCCGCAAAAGGCGTTCATGATCCCTCTGGCGGTCCGTTCAAGCTTGCAGTCCTGCAGCACCAGTGCGTGGTTTTTCGCTTCAGTCAAGGCCTGCACTCGCTTGCCGTTGGCGGCCGACGTGGCATAGATGTGTTTACCCACCGAGGTCGAGCCTACGAAGGAAACCCCTTTGATCTCAGGATGGCTCATAAAGAGCTCGGCTTCATTCCTACCGCAGGTGACGATACTGAGAACACCATCGGGGAGTCCGGCCTCTTGCCACAGCTCCACAAGCCGCATGGAGGACTGGGGAACGAAGCTGGCGGCCTTCAATACCATGCAGTTTCCGCTGGCAATACAGATGGGCGCCATCCATCCATGGGGAATCATGGCGGGAAAGTTCCAGGGCGCGATTCCAGCGAAAACGCCCATGGACTCGTGGTATTGAACCGTGTCGTATCCTGTCGAGATGTTCATGACCGATTCGCCTTTTAATAGATGCGGCGCGCCGCAGGCAAACTCAATCACCTCGTTGACCTTGAGCACATCGCCCATGGCCTCCTCCCACTTTTTACCCATCTCCTGGGCACACAGATAGGTCAGCTCCTCCAAGTGCCGGTCCACCAGCACCTTCATTTTGAACAGGACCTGCATGCGCTTGTTGATGGGCGTTGAAGACCATGCCGGATAGGCTTCCACAGCTTTCTGGATCGTGTACTCCACCTCTTCTCGCGTGCACTGGGGCGCCTGGGCAATCACTTCACCGGTAGAGGGATTATAGCAATCCATGTATACATCCGTTGCGGACTCCAGCCATTGGCCGCCGGCATGGTATTTCAATTTCTTGGTGGTATTTTCTCCCTTTCCAGTACCGGTTTCCGTGAAATATCTTCCTGTTGTAATGTCTAACATGTTTTATTGCTCCTATTCATTATAGTTAAGACGACCTTTACAGACCAAAATAGTCGTCGCGGGCTTTGCGCAGTTGGCGTACATTTTCCAGTGGTGATCCAGGTGCGATGCCGCACCCGGGGGTCAGAAAATCGGTACCATTCTCCAGGCAAGCAATGGCTTCCTTGTAGCAATTCTCGGGTGTCTGCATAAATAGGGTCGTGGCGGTGGCAACATTGCCGAACACCCTCACGCCCTTGCCGTGCGCCACTTCTACGGCCTTTTTCAAATCGGCTTTCTCTTCGATACTGATACCGGCAATACCTGTGTCACACATCAAGGAGATTATCAGATCTGTGTTGGCGCATATGTGAAGAACAATGGGGCCTTTGACCTTGGAGACGATATCGGTCATCATCGGCAGAACAAACTTCTTCCACATTTTCGGACTCATAAGCGCCGGGCCGGAAGAGGGCTCAGCTACCACGTAATAATCAGCGCCTTGATCAAAGGCCCAATTGATTGTATCGATTACCACTTCTTTGGTGACTTCCAGGACCTGCTGCACTTTTTCCGGCTGCTTGAAGGTCCATTTCATGAATTGTTCGGTCCCCACCAGATTGCATGCCGCCGTCCAGGCGCCTTCGGATTCGCCAAATATGGCCGCCTCATCTCCCAGTTTGTCCGTTAGAATCTCAAATTGCTTTTTGTAGGCCGGGAAACGCCCCTTTTCAAATAATTTATCCGGGTAGGCCAGCCCCCCCAACTCTCCGTCCGCGTATGGATGTTCCTTGATGAATATCTGTAGGTCGATTTTGGGATCGCCAAGGGTGCAGCCCATGACTTCGCTAATCGGGGTAATGTCCCAACCCATGGCCTTGCACCACTCAAAACCGGCCTCCACATATCCGAGTGCCAGTCCTGCCATGGCCACCGGATCCGTGTCTGCCAGCGGCCTTTCGTGTCCGACCTTTTTCATGAGATCGACCATCCCGTAGGTGGTCGTACACCCGACGGGTGTCGTATCGACCTCTTTGCCTGCCAGACGGTTCATCACTTTCTCTTTGTTCGTCATTTACGCCTCCTCCAATAATTCAGCAGCCTGCCGGACACGGCCTATACCGACAGGTGGTCGTGGATAATTTTCGGATTGTCGATCAGTTCCTGGGTGGTGGCAATACCGGCGATATGACCATTGGTCCCCATTAAGTAATGACGTTCAGCGACCTTGAGTGCCATTCGAAAATTCTGTTCGACCACCAGCAGGGTGATTCCTGAGTTGACACAGATATCGATGACCACTTTGGTGACCTGCTCCACGATTAGTGGTGACAGGCCTTGTGACGGTTCATCCAGGATAATTATTTTCGGATTGCTGATCAGTGCCCGTCCGATTGCGAGCATCTGCTGTTCTCCACCACTCAGAGTTGCTCCATCCTGCCGGGACCGTTCGGCTAAAATAGGAAACTGTGCGTAGACTTTTTCCAGGGTCCAAGGACCATGTCCATTTTCCTGTCTGGCGGCCAGCTTTAAATTTTCCTCTACACAGAGGCCTGGGAAGATATGTCTTTCGGCAGGGACATAGGCGATACCGAGTCTGGATATTTTGTGAGGCGGCCAATGTGTGGTATCTTTACCAGCGATGCTTATTTTCCCGCTACGCGACGGCGTCAGTCCCATAACGGACCTCAGTGTGGTGGTTTTCCCTACACCATTGCGGCCGAGGATCGCAACCGCCTCCTGTTCCGCCACGTACATGGAGAGTCCCTGAATCACGTGGCTCTCTCCGTAGTAGGTGTGCATATCCTCGATGGTAAGGATTTTATTCTTCTTTTCCAAGATAGGCCTCCCGAACCAACTTGTTGGATTTGATTTCATCCGGCGGGCCTTCAGCGATAATACTGCCGTAATGAAGAACGGTTATGGCATCCGATATACTCATGACCAAATCCATGTCGTGTTCGATCAGGACGATGGAAAGGTCGCAGGCCAATCCTTTTATCAATTTGGAGATATGCCGGGTTTCCGCAGGAGACATGCCCGCCGTGGGTTCGTCTAAAAAAAGAATTTTGGGGTTGCCGGCCATCGCAATCGCCACTTCCAGAATACGTTGATCCCCGTAGCCGAGATTTTTAGCCGGCTCCTGGGCAAGATCCATTAATCCAAGTCTTTCCAGGATAGACCAAGTTTCAGTGGTGATTTTTTTTAGGTCTTTCTTGGCGGAAAAAATCCTCAAGGAGCCGCCTTGTCGGGCTTGCCTGGCGATTCTCACGTTTTCAAACACCGATAGGTTTTGAAAAATACTGGTGATCTGAAATGTCCGGCAGATGCCCATATGCACCAGCTCATGGGTCGATTTGTTGGTTACATCCTGACCCTCGTATATGATTTTTCCTGAACTGGCAGGTATGAGGCCGGTGATCAGGTTGATAAAGGTCGTTTTACCGGCGCCGTTGGGTCCGATGATTGAGCGCAGTCCGGCTTCGTCGATGCTGAAGCACACACAGTCCGTGGCCGTCACGCCACCGAATTTGCGGCAGAGGTCCTCTGTGCATAAAAAAGCTTCCATCTGATTAAACTAATCCTTTCTCAGCTGTTTGACGTATCCGCCAAGACCGACGAATCCCGTGGGCAGAAACAGCACAAGCAATATCACTACCAGACCGAGATAGATCTCCCAATGTTCCGTCATGGTGCTGATATAATCCTGAATGTAGATAAAGATGGCGGCTCCGATCAGCGGGCCCCATAGCGTCTTCATGCCGCCCAGCAGCACCATCATCAACACACCTGCTCCCGCAAAAGCGCTCATAGTTGTCGGCCCGATATAGCCCTTGCAAAGGATAAACAGCGCACCTGCAATTCCGGCTAGCATGCAGGCCAGCAACCAGCCGAGCAGTTTGTACCGGCGGACATTGATCCCGATGAATGCTGCGCGTTCTTCATTTTCCCTTATAGCTTCCAGAACCGCCCCAAAAGGTGATCTTATAATGCGTCTGGTGAGAAGAAAGCAGATGGTGACAACGAACAGGGTAAACAGGTACATCACTGACGGATCCCCGGTATTGCCGACAGATAAACCGAACAGAGTGATATCAGGGTTCGGCATGCCCATCAGCCCGTCGTCTCCCCCGGTTAGGCTGTACCACTTCCATACAATCGTGTGAAACATCATCCCAAATGCCAATGTCAGCAAGGCAAAGGCCAATCCGCCGGTACGTACCTGAACCCAACCCACGGGCAGAGCGACCAGAGATGTGAACCCCACGCCTGCCAGACATGCCAGCCACAAGGAAGAGGGTGAGATGTGAATGAGAAAAAGCCCTACGACATATGCGCTGATGCCAAGGTAGGCGTTGTGCATGAAAGAGAGCAGGCCGGTGTAGCCGAGAAGCACGTCCAGGCTCATGGCAAGCAATCCATAGATTAGCATTTCATTCAAGAGGCTGATGTAAAAACGATTCGTAACCACGAAAGGGAACAGCGCCAAAGCTGCGATGATCATGACAATGCAGAGGATCTTCACTGGAGAGATGACATCTTTGGTGCCGGGTATTTCGGCTGTGTCGTTCATCACTCAAACTTTCCTTCTCCGAGAATTCCGCGGGGCTTAAAAGCAAGGATTACCGCCATCAGCATATAAACAATGACCATGGCCAGATCGGTGATAAAAAATTCCGCGAGCGTCTGGACAACACCGATGAGAAGTGCGGCAATTACAGCACCCCGGAGGCTTCCCAACCCCCCAATGACGATCACGACGAATGAGCTGATCAGCATTTCATGGCCCATCAGAGGATCTATGGTGGTCAGGGGGCCGGAGATGGTGCCTGCTACTCCGGCCATCATACATCCCAGGACAAATGCTCCGATATAGACGTAATTCATGTTGATGCCTAAACAGGAGACCATCTCCGGTATGGTGCTGGCAGCGCGCAGTGTCATACCGATTTTGGTTTTATTCAGGAATAGCATCAGACCGATCATGAATGCGGCAATGATAAACAGCGTGAGCAGCCGGAATACCGGATAATGGGTCCCGAGAATGGGAAGCGTCGCCTGCATGAACGCCGGTAATTCGATGAAACGGGGTTCATTTCCCCAGATGTGTTTGACCAGGCCGTCGAGAAAGAACATGAGACCATAGGTCAGGATCAAGGTGTAGATCATCGACCTCTTGCGCATGGGAGCGATGACGGTTCTTTCGAGAAGCAATCCCACAGCGCCGATCACAATCGGCGCTATGAGGATAGCCGCAAAATAGTTTGCGCCGGACGCCACCAGGGTATATCCGGCATAGGCGCCGATGGCATACAGTGAACCGTGGGCGAGATTCATCACGCGGCTCAAGCCGTAAATGATATTGAGGCCCACGGCGACGATGAGAAAAACGCCACCGAGAACCAGGCTGTTCAGGGCAATGTCAACGGAAGTACTGAGAGCTCCACCCATGATGCGCTGCATTTCTCCTGTTAGTTGTCACTCAGCGTTCCCCGGGCGGTGCCGGGGAGGATCGCTGGTGATGCCGATAGAAAGTTACAGCCGTTTTTTATTGTCTATTTTGGGTCTTTTCTTTTACTCCGGCGGACCTAATTCTTTATCCTTAAAGGTCTCGAGCACTTTCATATAGACCTTGGCCCCGAAGGGGTTGTCCGGCGCAGCCATGGTTTCCGTTAGAACAGCGTCGTTGCGCATGCAGTTATCCTTGGCCGAGATCCTAACCGTCCCATAAGGGCCGTCATAGCTGATACCTTTGAGTGCACCGGCAATGGCTTTCGCCTCGGTGTTGCCGGCCTTTTCAATGGCGTTGAAGAGGTTCATGGCACCCACATAGCTGTGAACGGCTGCATCGGAAGGAATTGTTTTGAATTTCTTCCAGAATCGCATTTCCCATGCATCGGATTCCGGCGTATTGACATCCCACGACCAGTCGGAGGCTCCAAATATACCATGGCAGGCTTCTCCGCCGGCTTCCAGTTCCAGTGGCCCGGGCGCGGCGGCTGAAATGATCTTGGCTTTTTTCTGGAGTCCAAAATCAGCAGCCTGCTTGGCAAAGACGGGAATCACGTTGGTGATAAAAGCAATATAAACCCCATCCGCACCGGATGCCTTGATTTTACTGATGTAAGAAGACCAGTCTTTGGTTTTGATAGGGGCTTTGTCATATTTCTCATTGTATATTTTGATGCCATTTTTTTTGGCCAGCTCGATGAATCGCTCGCCGGCATCGTGTCCCCATGAGTAGTCATGTACAATAACGTAATAGGTACGGTCTTTCAGGTTGGGTCGCGCCATGATACCCTTGACGTTGCCAACAGCGGTTTGGTCGTTGGCCAGCTGGCCGGATCTGAAAACCAGCGGATGCAGGCCATAAAACTTTGTGGTCATGACGTGCGTGCTGAGGAAGGGTACATTGAGTTTATCGATATTTTTGGCCAGCGCCAATCCCACCCCACTTGAAAATACCCCGATAAGGGCCTTGCAGTTGTCCTTGTAGACCAGCTTTTCGGCCTTGGTCACGGCAATGGGCGGCTTGACCTGGGTGTCTTCGACAAGCAATTCGATGGGCCGGCCCAACACCTTGCCTTTTTCTTCAGCGGCCATTTCAATACCGTATTTCATTTCGAGTCCACCTTGGGCCACAATACCCGTCAGGGGAACCAGTACCCCGATTTTGACCGGATCTTTTGCAACTGCCTGGCTGGGAGTTATTGTCATAAAAACGACGAACACACTTAACGCAACCACCATAAACTTTTTCATCTCTGCCTCCTTCAGATGTGACAAGTTATTGTGATTAAAGCTCCAGTTAGCCATTCGGAAAGGTGTATCCCGTGCATCTTTAAAAACGTCTCTTACACCTCGTCTTGTAGCGCAGCGTCGACCAATTCGGTCAAATCGTGAAGTGTCATCTTGCTGTCTATCCGCTTGGAGCCTTCGCTGAGGTTGAAGTAACAGAACGGGCAAATCGAAATCATTTTATCGGCACCGGTTTTCATTCCCTCTTCGATGCGCAACCCCGCGTTTTTAGCCGCCCAGTCCCCGAATCCGGTCATAACACCGCCGCCACCACCACAGCAGTATGAATTGCTTCGAATGCGGTCCATCTCCTCAAAAGTCACACCGGGGATCGCCTGGATGATCTCACGCGGCATTTCGTACAAACATTCGCTCTCATCCACATCCACAAAGGCGCCTTCCCACAGTTCGCTTCCGTCTTTATCCACCTGAAACTTGTTCAAATGACGGCCGGTGTGGCAGGGATCATGATAGGTCACCTTCCATGACAGGTCCTTTTTGAACTTAAGCTTTCCCTCCTTGAGGAGCCGGTGAAGAAACTGAACTGTGTGGACAACCTCTATGCCGTCCATCATCTCCGCGAAACCCGAAGACAATGTGTAGTCTTTTTTAATCGCTCGAAAACAACCGGCACAGGATGAAA
>JAAUYD010020914.1_pt1 | contig 10313 bp, 7 predicted proteins | sample 7278101 | NCBI WGS metagenome assembly JAAUYD01 (sample SAMN14350128, study PRJNA611818) | marine sediment metagenome | isolation source: surface marine sediment (0.6m) | place: French Polynesia: Moorea | collected 2018-08
CAGCGCCGCGGCGACGTGATGGACAGCAAGCAGGGCCAGATGATGGGCAAGGGAAAGGGCGGAGACGGCAAGGGAGGCAAGAAGTCCATGCTCATGAAGAGCAAGGACGGCGGCGACGGCAAGGGCGGCAAGAAAGGCATGATGATCCGCGAGCAGCAGCGCACTCGCGCCCACGAGCACATGCAGGGCCAGGCCGGCGCGATGCAAGGACAGACGCAGGGTCCGGCCGGCGCCGTCCAGGGAGAAGCGCTCCGGCCCGAGGGCACTGCCGCGGGTCAGCAGATGCGGCCGCCCGCCGCCGCGCAGGAGCGTGTGCGCGAGCAGCAGCGGCAGGGCCAGGCGCCGCCCCGTTAGGTCGGCACCATGGACTCCGCTCCGAGCGCGACCCCGAGCCGCCAGCTTCGTGGCTGGCGGCTCGGGCTCGCCTCCGCGTTCCTGGTCTGGCACGTCGCCGCCCTGCTGGCCGCGCCGGCGCCGGGCTCGTTCGCGCTCGGCACCGTGTTCCCGGCCTTCTGGCCGTACCTGAGCGGCCTGCACCTCTACAACGAGTGGAGCTTCTTCGCACCGCATCCCGACCAGGGGCGCATGCTCGTCGCCGAGGTCGAGGACGCGAGCGGCGGGCTCCATGCCTTCCCGCTCACGGCCGAGCTCGAGCGCCGCGATCCCGCGTTCTTTCGCCTTACGACCCTGTTCACCGAGATCGCGAGCGGCACGGAGCCCTATCCGGAAGCCGCCGCGGCCTTCCTGTGTCGCCGCCACGCGGATCTCGCCCCCATCCGCGTGACCTTCCTCGTGCGGAGCCAGCTCCGCTTCACGCCGCACGATCACGCCTCGGGCGCCAGCCCCCTCGATGACGCGTTCCTCGAGGACGAACGGCTGCCGAGCCTGCCATGCCCCTGAGCCCGTGGCCGATGCAGATCGCCGCGGCATGGCGAGGCTTCTGGTTCCGCGACGCGGACACGGTCCCTCTGGAGCGGATCCGCATCGGGTTGGGTCTGGCTCTGCTGCTCTCGTACGGCGGGCTCAGCGCCGAGTTGTTCACGCTCTACGGCGACGAGGGCTGGCTCGGCCGCGAGTTCGCCGCTTCCTACTTCGCGAACAACTGGGCGCCGAGCGTGTTCCGGCTCTTCGACCAGCCCTGGCAGTGGGTCGCGTTCCACGGGCTCTTCCTCGCGGCGTGCGCGGCACTCGCGCTCGGCTGGCGCACCTCGGTGGCCAAGTGGATCGTGCTCGTGGGCCACCTCTCGTACGCGCACCGCAACGTCGCGATCACCTACGGCGTCGACAGCATGGCGGCGAGCCTGCTCGTGATCCTGTGCCTCGCCCCGATCGGCGGGGCGCTCTCGCTCGACCATCGCCGCCGCGTCCGCAGGGCCGAGGCGCGGGGCGCGGACTGCCCGCCCGTGCTCTCCGCGTGGGGCCATGCCTGCCTGCGTCTGCTGCAGATCCAGATGGCGATCGCGTTCCTGTTCGCGGGGCTCACGAAGATCCGCGGCGATCTCTGGTGGCATGGCGACGCGCTCTGGGTCGCGATGATGAACTACGAGTACGCGAACGTGCCGGCCGGTTGGCTCGCCGAGTGGTACGTGCTCGTGAACCTGTTCACCTACGGCACCCTCGCCGTCGAGATCGCCTATCCGTTCCTGATCTGGAACCGGCGGCTGGGTCCGTGGATGCTCGCGGCCGCGATCGCACTCCACGTAGGAATCGCGGGCATGATGGGGCTCGTCTTCTTCTCGGCCGTGATGATCCTCGGCCACTGCGCGTTCCTTCCGCGCGAGGCGCCCGTCTGGCTCCGGGCGCGAAGCGCAGGCCTGCTTCGCGATGGGCTCGCCGCGCGGGGCGACGCGACCGGTCGCGACCCTTCGGGGCTTCCGGTCGGCTCCGGCCACGAGGGGCGCGCGTGATGGACGACAGCCGCCCCGGCGGCGCGGCCGCGACGGCCGGTGCCGAAGCCACGGACTCCGCGGATCGCCTGCGACTCGAGCGCCGCAGCCCGTTCTCGTACGCGTGCCAGGCGTGTTCACGCTGCTGCCACGACATCCGGATCCAGCTCAACCCGTTCGAGATCGCCAGGCTCGCCCGCGATCGGGAGCTCACGACCACGGAGTTCCTGGCGCGCTACGTCGAGCCCGACGTCCCCCATCTGCGTCGGACCGAGGATGCGGCCTGCGTGTTCCTGACCGGCGAGGGGTGCGGCGTGCACCGGGCGCGGCCGCTGGTCTGCCGGCTCTATCCGCTGGGCCGGCACATCGATTCGTCGGGCGCCGAGCACTTCTCGGTCATGCGGCCGCATCCCGGCTCCGAAGGCGTGTTCGGGAGGTCGGGCACGGTCGCGCACTTCCTGGCCGCGCAGGAAGCCGGGCCCTACCTGGCTGCGGCGGATCGCTACCTGGCGCTCTTCGATCGCCTCTGGGACGCGCTGCAGGACGAGCTCGGTGCCGAGGCCGAGGACGACGCGCCGGTCGGTCCGGACGAGAGCGAGCCGCTGCCGGAGTGGCTGGACATGGACGCGGCCATCGCGCGCCACGAGCGGGAGTCCGGCGAAGAGGCGCCGACGGACCCGCGGGCGCGCATGGAGCTGCACATCGAGATCATGGAGCGGTGGCTGGAGGACGTCGCCGCAAGGAGGGAAGCATGACGGACCCCACGAGTGGACGAAGCAAGGAAGGCAGGACGCGTCGCACCGGTGCGCGGCGAAACACGCGGAAGCTGCTCACCGCGGTGACCGCGCTCGGCGCCGGACTGGGCGTGAACCTCGAGGCGAGCCTCGCGATCGAGGAGGAAGCCCCCGAGACGAGGCCCGCGAAGGTCCGCAAGGACGCGAGCCAGATGAAGAACCGACCCACGGTGCGCGAGGGCAAGATGCGGCCGGGTGAGCAGAAGCAGCGTCCGGGCGTGGTGCAGGACAAGGTCCGGCCCGGGGCGAACCAGGGCAAGATGCGGCCCGCTGCAGACCAGCTGAAGAACCGCCCGGCCGCGGACCAGCTCAAGAACCGTCCGGCCGCGAGCCAGGGCAAGATGCGTCCGGCGGCCGAGCAGTACAAGATGCGGCCCGCCGCGGACCAGTACAAGATGCGTCCGGCCGCAGACCAGTACAAGATGCGCCCGGCCGCCGACCAGCTCAAGAACCGCCCCGCGGTCGACAAGCTCGGGCCGCAGCCGGAGCCGCCGGATGAGGGCAGTCGTTGAGCGGAACGACCGCGACCAGTCACGCCTGCTAGGCGTAGGCGATGTGGAAGGGACACGCGGCCACCCGGTCCCGTGGGCGATTTCGTTTTCCGGCTGCCGATGGGGCCGCCGCTCCGACTCCCCGCCCTTCCCGATCTGGAATATCCTAGGGCCCATGCGGGGGGTCTTCGTCGGGCCGTCGGGCCGATGGAGACCAGGAAGCGGGGCAGATGACTCGAGCTCTTTCGGTGCGCGGCGAGGTCGATGCGGGATCCAGTTCCACGGAAACGTTGCAGCGCGAGCGGGATCTCTACCTGAAGCTGCTCGAGCTCGGCGGCGAGCCCGATCTGACGAGCTTCGTCGAAGAGGCGCTGGCCCTGGTCGTCGACGTCAGCGCCGCGCGCCACGGCTACCTCGAGCTCCGTGACCGGGAGGCCCATCCCGTGGTCTGGTCTGCCGCGGGTCTGTCCGAGGGAGCCGTCGAGCGTGCGCGCAACGCGGTCTCCTCGGGGATCGTCGCTCGCACGCTCGCCGCGGGCGAACCGATCCGCTGCACCAACGCGACGATCGACCCGCGCTTCGAGGCACAGAAGAGCGTCCAGGCCGACTCGATCGAGGTCGTCCTGTGCGTGCCGATCGGCAGCGCGCGGCCCCACGGCGTGCTGTACCTCGAGCGGTCGATCGACGACGGGGACTTCTCGGACGAGGACTTCGAGCGGGTGCAGCTCGTCGCCCGGCATCTGGCTCCCTACGCGGCGCAACGCCTGGACCGCGCCCACGGCCGCGCCCCCGACCCGACCGCGAAGGCGCGCGAGCAGCTCGAGGCCGATGCGGTGGTGGGGCGCAGCGAGGCGCTGGCCGCCGTGCTCGGCGAGGCCGCGCTCGTGGCGCCCTTCGAGGTCAACGTGCTGATCACGGGCGAATCCGGGACGGGGAAGACGCAGCTCGCCCGGGTCATCCACGAGAGTGGCCCGCGCAAGGGGAAGGCCTTCGTCGAGCTGAACTGCGCGGCGCTGCCCGCCGAGCTGATCGAGAGCGAGCTCTTCGGATCCGAGCCGGGGGCCCACTCCACGGCGACTGCGCCCATGCCTGGCAAGATCGAAGCCGCGCAGGGCGGAACGCTCTTCCTCGACGAGATCGCGGAGATGCCCGCGACCGCGCAGACGAAGCTGCTGACCTTCCTGCAGAGCCGCGAGTACTACCCCCTGGGCGCCTCCAAGCCGCGCCGCGCGGACGTGCGCGTGATCAGCGCGACCAACGCGGACGTGGAAGCGGCGAAGCGCGAGGGCAAGCTCCGCGAAGATCTCTACTACCGGCTCTGCGTCGTGCCCATCCGCATGCCGACCCTGGCCGAGCGATCGGAGGACGTCCCCGCACTCGCCGCGGCCCTCTGCGAGGCCGAGGCGAAGCAGCACGATCTGCCCTCCCTGAAGCTCTCGGACAACGCGCTCAGTGCTCTCGTCGAGGCGGAGTGGCCCGGGAACGTCCGCGAGATGCAGAACGCGATCAGCGGGGGCGTGCTTCGCGCCGCCGCGCAGGGGGTGCCGCTCGTCCAGGCCGCGCACATCTTCCCGGGGACTCCGCGGCGCGGCGAGGACGAGATGACGCTCCAGGAAGCCACGCTCGAGTTCAAGCGCGGCTTCGTGAAGCGCGTCCTCGAGGAGTGCGACTGGAACGTCTCGCAGAGTGCGAGGCGCCTGGACATCGCCCGCTCGCACGCCTACAAGCTGATCGCGGACCTCGGCCTCGAGCGCGACGGCGGCGGGGACTGAGCGCGCCGCCCCCACCGCCTACGCATGGCTCTAGTAGCCGACGACGTGGAAGGCGGTGATCCCCGGGAGCGGCTGCGTCGTCCGATCGCCGGGCATCGGGTACTGGGCTTCCTCGAACATGTCGGTGTAGGTCTTGATGCGCCTGTCGGTTCCGACGGCCCAGATGTTCTCGTCCATCAGGGGGCTCACGAGGTCGACCGGCGGCGGCACCTTGCGGCTCGGGTCGGTGGGCGGGGGGACGTCCGGGGTGAGCCACTGGATCAGGATCGTGGCCTCGAGCTCGACGATGTAGGCCTCGACCCGGTCGAGCCCGCGCACCCAGACGGTGTGGATCGTCTTCACGACCTCGCCGTCGCTCTCCTCGTAACGCTCCTTCTTGATCTCGAGCGCGCGGATGTAGGCCGCCCGGAAGATCTTCTCCCGTTCCAGACCGGTCTCGCCCACGTCGCCACCGTCCGCCCACCAGCCCGAGTTGTCGACGTTGAAGGCGTCTTCCCGGGCATGGCGAGCTTCCTCGTCGGTCGTGATGCCGCCGCGGTCCTCGCCCACGTCGTACAGCTTCTTGTCCTTGAAGGCGGCGATCGACGCCTCGACGTCGGCCGCGTTCAGGTTGTCGTCCGACGCGCGCAACACGCTGCCGCGAACCACAGAGCACACAAGATTCATCGTGGAGGTCCTTTCAGATCAGATCAGGGGGTGGGAGAGCTTCTTCAGCGGGTTCGAGTCGACGCGAACGCGGCCAGGCGTTCGCAGCGTTCGGCGAGCGGGATCGGGCCCGCGTCCTTCAGCACGGGGAGCGCCCCGTCGAGCTCCTCGCGGGCGCGCAGCAGCGCGATGCGGGTTCCCTGCGCCGTCAGCGCCCGCGCGAGCTCGTAGCGGGAGCTCGCGATCTCGACGGCGGAGCCGCGGGCCTCGGAGAACGCGAGATCCTCCTCGAAGCGCGCCACCGCGTCGTCGATTCGCTGCTCCGCCAGCGCCACGCGCCCGCGCGCCCTCGGGAGGGACAGCGGCCAGCTGATCGTGAGCCGCGCGCCACGTTCGCTGGCCTTGGCGAGCAGGGGCTCCGTACGCGGGTGGGGAGCGATGCCCGCGGCGTCGCAGAGCTCCGCGTGAAGGGCGATCCCGACCAGGTCGTGGAGATCGAGCCGCGTGTCGTCCCCCTCCGCGGGAAGCAGATCCTCGCCGAGGTCGTTCGGCGCGAGCGGGAGCGGGTCCCCCGCGTAGTAGTCGATGAGCGCGAGCAGCCTCCTCGAGGATCCCTCCATGAACGAGGGGTCCTCGACGACGGCGCCGGGCTCCATGTAGCTCCGGATCCGCGCCCGTGCGCGGCTGAAGTCGCGCTGCATCGCGTGGGCGTAGGCCAGCGCGGGACTCAGGATCAGCTTGGGCCACGGGAAGTCGACGCGTCGGATCAGGTCCTCCACGTCGGCCGCCACGCGCCGTGCCTCGTCGAAGTGGCCCTGCACGACGAGCGTCGTGGGCAGCAGCGCGCGAGAGGCCGCGGCGTCCCCCGCGTTGACGATGATCTCGTCCGACGCGATGCACTCGCGGATGACCTCCTGCGCCTCGGCGATGCGGCCCGTGGCGAGCAGCGCGAGCGGCATCCGGCCACGCGCGAAGCGAAGCACGTAGGGGTCGTCCTGGCCTCGCGCATGGGCGATGGCGGTGCGCAGGCGCCCGATGCACTCGGAGAGCTCGCAGCGCTGGAGGCTCGCGATGCCGAGCAGCACGTAGGCTTCGCCCGCGACCCGGACCTCGCCCGATTCCGTGCCGAGCTCCGCGGCGCGGCGCGCGAAGCGCTCCGTCTCCTCGGCGTGGCCGGCCGTCCAGTGGGCTTCGCAGAGGGTCATGAGGCCCCGCGCGCGAAGCGCGGGCTCGCTCCGGCCCAGCCTGCGCATCTCCGCCTCGAGCGAGGGAGCCAGGGACCCGAAGTCGCCGAACGAGACGACCCCGCTCTGCGCGCGCACGCGGACGAGGTTGTTGAGCGCCTTCACGTACTCGACCCCGCCGTCCTCGGCGAGCTGCTCGACGGCCGTCTCGAGATGTCCGATCGCGGGCTTCGAGTCGTAGGAGTAGTAGTGACTCGTCCCCGCGCGGGCATGGAGCTCGGCCAGGACGCGAGAATCGGTGTCGCTGCGCCCGGAGAGCGTGCGCAGCGCCCGCTCGTAGAGATCCGCGGCCTCGCGATAGGCGAAGCGCTCGAACGCGTCGTCCCCAGCCTGCCGGGTCCACCGCGAGAGCTCGTCGTCGGAGACCTGCGCGCCCCCGCGAAGGAGGTGGTGGGCGACGAAGAAGGTGTGGTCCGAGACCGCGAGCTCGCCGCCTTCCATGGCCCACGCGGCGATCTGCTGGTGGATGCGCTCGCGGACGCCGGGATCGATTCCGTCGTAGACGGCGCGCCAGACCAGCGGGTGCCGGAAGCGCGGGCCGCCGGCATCGGGCTGCAGCAGGCCTGCCTGGAGCGCCTGATCGAGTCGCTCGTGGTGCACCGAGGCCTTGCCGTCGATGGCGGAGAGCATCTCCGCGTCGAAGCGCGCGCCGAGGCACGCGGCGATCTCGAGACCCCGCTGGGTCTCGGCGTCGCAGCCGCGCAGCGCCCTCGAGACGGCCGTGGCGAGGCTGGCCGGCAAGCCGACGTCGTCGAGCGAGCCACTCACTCCGGAGCGGCCGCCGTCCAGCGACGTGATGAGGCCGTTCGTGTGGAGCTCCTCGATCAGCCAGTCGGCGAAGAGCGGACTCCCGTCGCTGGCGTCCGCGATGAGGCGGATCAGCTGCGCCGTGGGGCGGCTCGCACCGCGCGCGGCCAGCAGCTCGTGGATCTCGCTCTCGCCGAAGGCACCCACCTCGATCAGGTGGAGCTCGGTCAGCGCCTCGAGCTCGTCGTCGGGCAGCGGCGCCTCGCTGCGCTCGGCGGCCGCGAGCAGCAGGCTGCCGAGATCCGCCGCGCCGCGTCCGATGGCTTCCGCGAGGCTGCGGGTCGCCGTGGCCGAGTCCGCGTCGGCCCACTGCAGGTCGTCGACGAGCAGCGCGAGGGGGCGCCGCTTCGACCACACCCGCAGCGCGCGGGAGAAGACGCGCAGCACCTCGTCGCGCTCGCCCAGGTGGTCCGGCGCGGCCGCGCCCGGCGCCCCGAAGAACATGCCGCGCAGCATCGCCGCTTCGCGCTCCTCGAGCTCGCAGAGCCAGGCGGCCATGGGCCGGATCCACTGGGCCATCACGCCGTAGGGCGGCTGCCCCTGCTCTTCGGTGGCCGCCATGAGGGTCAGGGCGCCCTCGCCCTCGGCCCGTTCGCGCAGCTCGTCGAGCAGACGCGACTTGCCCATGCCGGCGGCGCCGCGGATGCGAAGACACAGGCTCTTGCCCGCCGCGACGTCGCTCGCGGCCCCCGCGATGCGCTCGCGCTCGATCCGGCGCGCGACGGTGGCGGACCGGGAGCCCTCGGGCGCGGGCAGCAGCGCGCGGATCGCGTCCAGCGAGATGCGCAGGTCGCTGGCTTCGCTGGGACGCTCGGCGGGATCCTTGCGAAGCAGGATCTCGAGAAGGTCCTCGAGGACGCGAGGAACCTCGGGTCGATGTCGACGAACGGGCTCGGGCGCTTCGAGGACGTGCCGGCGCAGCGCCTCCTCGGGGTCGGAGCTCTCGAAGGGCGGGCGCCCGGCGAGGAGCTCGTAGAGCAGGCACCCGAGCGAGTAGAGATCGGCGTGTCGCGAGGCCGACCCCTCTCGTTGGAGCTCCGGGGCCATGTAGGCGGCGGTGCCTCGGGCTCTCGCGGCCGGCGCGCCCTGCGGCTGCACGAAGCCGAAGTCCGCGAGGTAGGCGTCGCCGTCCGCGTCGAGGAGCAGATTGCCCGGCGTCACGTCGCCGTGGACGAATCCCTGGCGATGGACGTGAGCGAGCGCGCGTGCGGCCCGGCTGGCGACGTGAAGGGCATCGGCCAGGGGGAGCACGGGCGAACGGCTCTTGGCCAGATAGCTCGCGAGGTCGCCCTGCGGAAAGTACTCGGACAGGAGCCAGCAGCCCTCGGGCTCCTCGATCACCTCGAGGAGCGGTGCGATGGACTCCGCCCGTGCGTCGCGCTGCAGGCTCGCGACGGCGTGGAGCCGCTCCAGCTCGGACGTCGACGCCTCCTCGAGCGGTGTGAAGGAGGCGACGACCTGCTCATGGCGGTGCGTGTCCTCGACGAGCAAGGCCCGCTTCTCGCTGCCCGCGGCCAGCTCGCGGACGAGGCGAAGGCGCTGCGGCAAGGTCGCGCTCACGCATCCCCCCTCGGAGCGAGTCGGGGCAGGTCGTCGCGCGTCATGGGTGCGCCCGCCAGCTGGAGCAGCTGGGCGAAGTCGAAGCTCTCGCGCCGCAGTCGGCTCGCGAACCCGGGGTCCCCTCGGAGGTAGGAGTCGGGGTCCGACCACACGATCTCGTAGAGGGACCGCGCAACGATCGTCATGCAGGCCGGGCCGAGGGTCTCGCCGCCGTTGGATGTGGAGGCGGCCTCGTGGAGGAAGTAGTGGAACAGAGGGGCGTCCGGAACGCTCGCGCTCACGCCGAGCTTGCGACACACGGCGGCGCCCGTCTCGAGCCCGAACGCGTGCCCTCGGAGCAGATCCAGATACGCCAGGTTCCGGTCCCGGACCGCGACGTGCGGCCCCATGGGCATGGAGCGCAGCGCGCGGGCAAGCTTGCGATCCACCTTGAGGGAGCTCTGCGGTGAGGAGCCGCCATGCGAGACGAACTGATCCCACTGCACCGACCAGCCGCGCCGGAGGGGGCGATTGCCTCGGAGGTCGAGCTCGGGGGTCCCCCCGAAGATCGCGAGATCCTTCGGCGGCGTGACGCCGTCCTGCTCGTCGAGCTCGTTCAGCGTGTACCTCTCGCGGATCATGCTGTGCCCCACCCGGAACGCCGCGAGGCTGAACTCGAGCGGAATCGCGGGAGGCGTGGACTTGCGTCGACGCCGCTTCTTGGCGGATCGATTCTCGCGTTGGAGGATCGCGCGGTCCGTGGCGGCACACAGCTTGGGCAGCAGATCTTCGAGCAGCACGAACTGGAAGTGCCAGCAGGTCTGGCGTCGCGCTTCGAGGAACGCGGCTCGACGATCGCCCAGACCGGCCTGCTTCAAGAAGTGGTTGTGTAGCCCGATCATCGCCAGGTGGAGCTGGCCGATGATGACGTTCTCGTCGTTGCGGCGATCGGGAATCACGCCGATCCCCCCGTCCCGACGGGGGAGGTCCGGCTCGCCGTTCTCGGTCTCTCCCACGGCGAGAGCGAAGTAGTCCCGTCCGTCGCCGTAGAAGAGCCGATCAACGTCCGGCCCGCGGCCATAGAGCGAATCGAGATCGAAGCGGGGCGAGCGGAGGTTCTGGATCTTCTTGATCC